>Ga0210021_1000397_pt1 | contig 49614 bp, 54 predicted proteins | sample CryGeymeta201517_FD_183981 | JGI IMG/M metagenome (GOLD analysis project Ga0210021, IMG submission 183981) | Groundwater microbial communities from Crystal Geyser aquifers in Utah, USA - Crystal Geyser metaG 2015-17 (SPAdes) (version 2) | ecosystem: Environmental > Aquatic > Deep subsurface >... | reverse complement strand
TCAAAAGCCACCAAAACTTGACAGATTCTAGGATGTTTGTATAATGCAAGTTGCAATGGTTGACACATCAAACATCACGTTACTCGAGGATCGCGTCCTCGTTAGTGCAAAAAGCAAAGAACAAAAAACTGAGTCGGGTATTATTATTCCTGATACTGCTGCCAAGGAAAAACCAGAACAGGGTGAGGTACTTGCAGTTGGTACAGGTTCAATTCAAGAGGATGGTTCAGTACGAAAAATGTCGGTTGAGGTAGGTCAAACAGTTCTTTTTACTAAATATTCTCCCAACGAAATTACGATCGATGGAAATGAATACCTAATAATTAGAGAGAAAGATATTTTGGCAATAATAAAATAATCATGGCTGCGAAACAAATAATATACGGAGAAGAAGCTCGCAAAAATCTTAAAGAAGGAGTAGACGCTATTGCTACTGCTGTACGAACAACACTGGGGCCTAAAGGTCGAAACGTTGCAATTGCATCATCTTTTGGTTCACCAACGGTAACTCATGATGGGGTTTCTGTTGCTAAAGAAGTTGAGCTTAAAGATCCATTTGTAAATATGGGTGCACAGCTTGTTCTTGAGGCATCAAGTAAAACAAATGATGTTGCTGGTGATGGAACAACTACTGCAATGGTATTGGCACAAGCTCTTGTTGATGAAGGTATGAAAAATATAGCAGCAGGAGTAAATCCAATGGTGCTTCGAAAAGGATTCCATAAGGCAGCTGAGTTACTCATTGAAGAGCTTAATAATATGAAAAAGGTTGTTTCAACAAGAGAAGAAAAAGCTCAAGTTGCAACAATTTCTGCAGCAGATGCTGAAATTGGTGAACTTATTGCAGATGCTTTGGAAAAGGTTGGCAATGAGGGAGTTGTTACAGTCGAAGAATCTAAAGGTTTACAATTTGAGATTGATTATCGAGAAGGTATGGTTTTTGACAAAGGGTACGTTTCTCCTTATTTTGTAACTGATCCACAATCAATGGAGGCCGTTTCAGAAAATCCAGTAATTCTTATTACTGACCAGAAAATATCATCACTCAGCGAGTTTTTACCTACTCTTGAAAATATTGTAAAACAAAGTAAGAACCTTGTTATTATTGCCGAGGATATTGATGGTGAGGCGCTTGCAACATTGGTTGTTAATAAACTCCGAGGAACATTTAATGTACTTGCTGTAAAAGCTCCAGGATTCGGAGACCGACGAAAGGCAATGCTTGAGGATATTGCAACACTTACTGGTGGCGTAGTTATTTCTGAAGAAGTTGGAAGAAAACTTGATAGTGTTCAACTTGAAGATTTAGGTACTGCTGACAGAATCGTTACTACCGCTGATGAAACTACCATTGTAGGTGGTAAAGGATCGAAGGAAAATATTGATGCTCGCATTGCACAAATTCGTCAACAAATGGATCAATCTACTTCAGATTATGATACCGAAAAGCTTGCAGAACGTCTTGCTAAATTAGCTGGTGGTGTTGCAGTTTTGGGTGTTGGTGCAGCTACAGAAGTTGAGATGAAAGAAAAAAAGCATCGAGTAGAAGACGCGGTAAATGCAACTAAGGCAGCTATTGAAGAAGGTATTATCCCTGGTGGTGAGGTGGCTGTCATTAAAGCGCGAAAGATTTTAGAACAACATTTTGATGATGAAGATGGAGTTGCTTATAAGATTGTTTACAAGGCAATGGAAGCACCTTTGCGCCAGTTAGTAAAAAATGCAGGACAAGATGATGGATGGATATTAAAAGAAGTTGAAAAGAGTGAAGAACATGATTTTGGGTTTAATGTTATGACTGAACAGTTTGGTTCAATGTACCAGGCTGGTATTACTGATCCACTCAAGGTAACTCGCTCAGCCATTCAAAATGCAATCTCGGTTGCAGTGAATATTTTAACAACAGATGCCTTAATTGCTGATGATCCTGAAGACAAAAACGATGGCGGTTCATCTCCTGCAGGTATGGGTGGCGGAATGCCAGGAATGATGTAGTCACATACTACATTCATACATTTTTCATATCTTTACTAACGTAAACGGGTGTCTTTTATATTAAGTTCATTCAAGATTTTTTTGTAAGATTTCAGTATTACGGCTCTGTGGTCAATAACCCATGTCTGGGAGAGTGTGAGGTTTGTTTTGTTTTTAAGTCGATACTTGAACCGTTGGATATAGCCTGCAAATTTGTTTAATGTAGATAAATGTAACGGAGTTTTTGAAAAATTATCTATCGATTTATTTGGATTACTCCATTCCTGGGTTTTAAGCTTCCAGAAGTTTGGAAGAAATTTACTTACCCACGCATTTCCATAAAGAAGTTTTTCATAATAATAATTGTTGTTTATGATCGGTTTCATGTGGGCTAGTTCCATTGCAGTAAACAGATCTTGATTTTTAAATAATAGGTCTGAACTTTCAATAATCATATTTGTGCAGAAGGTGCTAGCATTATTGTTTTTATTGGTGTTGGTGCGTTTACCGATTATCGTTAATAGTAATAAGAGTACGAGTCTTGTAATCCATCCAGCATTATTTTTTGTAATGATAAAAATATCAATGTCACTATCTTTTCTAGCATTAAGGGCTGCAGTGCTTCCTGTTACCCCAACAAATTCTATAGTTGGGAGTTTGTGTGAAACCAATGAGAATAATCGTTGTGCATAGCTAATTCTTTCCCAGGAGAGGTCTCTTATGCTTGTAATTTTATGATCATCCCACGTCGAAAGCCCAAGTAAGGTTCCCTTTTTGCAGATGGCTACATCGTTTTGGGGTAGGATTTCGTGTGTGTTTAGTTCATGTGGGGAGTATTTATATACTTCAAACTCTGTAAGAGGAAAATTAAAAACATGATGATAGGCTAGAGTGAGTATGATTGTCTCCAAAGGATTTACCATATGTGCATCATACCCTAAAAAATAATAGTGATGTTTTAATTCAAACCCTCTAACGTATTCAGCTCATTAATACCAGGTTGTTGGTTTGATGGAGCAGGTGTATTGGTAGGTAGTTGATCTGGTTCAAGTACAAATAATGCTGTAATGTTTTTGTCATTTGTGTATATTGAGACAGTCATATTTTCTTGTAGAATATTTTGGTCAGTGATTTCAACTCTTACATTTTGAGGTTGGAACTTTGATACGACATATATTTTTGTAAACGGATTAAGTGTGAGTTGAATACGGCTTCTGTCATCTCTAACAACGGTAACAGTATCTTGCAGAGTATCGATTCTCTCAATTTCTCCTACAAAATTCGCTGGTGTTTGCAAAAACTCAAGGTATTCTGGTATTGGAGTTGGGGTAGGGGTTGCTTTTGGTGGCGTGTCTCTAGAGTCAACATAAGGCTTATATATAAGGAAATACCCACTAATTCCGGCTGAAACAAGAAGAATTACTACTATTAACAAAATAACACGCAAGATTATTTGACGTTTTGTAACGTTGTTACGAAGCTCTTTTGGAGGTTTTTTAGAAATCACAACTAGATTTTACACAAACATATATAAAACGTACAGTGTGAGGATAATACTAATGTTTAGTTGTTAGTATAATTCCCGAAACTAGTACGATTAATGCTCCTATAATAACCAATACCGTTACTTCAGTTGTTCCTCCAACGGGGAGTTGATTGGGGAGTGGGGTTAATGTTGCCGTTATAGTTACCTGTGGAGAAATGGTTTGTGTTGGACTAATAGTAGGGGTGGTTGATGTTCCAACCGTATATGTTGCTGATTGGGCTTGCGCAAGAATATTGGTATTCGTCCCTACGTTATAAACAGCTGAGTCTGATGAAAACGCAAGTGTTGCTGTGCCTGAAGAGATTGTAGAGAAGTTAATTGTTGCAAGTGTAAGGTTTTCTCCACTGGTGCCATTTCCACTAACCCCACCCTCAAGGATAAGCACTCCTGCAGTTGACCCAATGTTATTTTGGTACCAAATATCAACAAAACTATTAGAAGTCGTTATACTAGTTGGCGACAGGATTGAAGAGGTATAGGTTATTTTTGTTAGCACACGGTCTATTGTTTCTCCATTGGTATTAACAAGCACCGTTGCAGAAATTGTTTGTCCTGGAGACACTGATTGAGTTGAGGGTGTAAATGATAAGGCGGCCTGGGCTGCAAGGACTGGTTTTGTTGTTAATACAAAAAGAAGAGTTGCAAGTGCAACAATATAATATTTATTCATGACAATAGCATAACAACCAATAAAAACCCCGTCAATGAACCGTATTTTTGTTGACGATCATGGGCTTTTGATGCTAGTATCAAATGGAGATGAAATTCATTTTACAGTTGTCCAAGATTGCATTTTTCCTTATGTTAGTCATTGTTGTAGTGGGGCGAGGACTTGATGTTGAGGCGGCGACTGCATGTACAAGTTTTGGGGTTCCAGGAGAATGTGTTCCAAACGCGTATTGTGGTGCATCTTTGACTGCTGATGATAATGCTAATTGCACAGGTTCAGGTATTCTCTGTTGTCCGAATGTCCAAATAACCCCCGTACCAACATCGATTCCCGGACCAACACCAATTGATTGTACTGACAGGATTATTGTTCCAAATCCACTACTAATTCCAAGTTGTGCTCTTAAAGAAATTCCCACTATGGGAATTTTTGTTGTTAACATGGGAATTATTACAGGGGCGGTAGCTGGGTTAATTATGTTGTTGTATGGGGGAATGCTCATTATAATGGCGGGAGATGATACGGCTAAAGCAGAAAATGGAAGAAAGGCAGTTATGTGGTCGGTACTAGGACTTATTGTTGCAGCATCTTTGTTTACGGTAATGCAATTTGTAACTACGTTACTTAATGTTCCGGGTTTTGGGTATGTTGGAACGGCTTATGCTGCGCAAGAAGATGCAGTACAAACGTATCAAGTTTTTGGGACGATCAGGGGTGTGGGTGACGATATCCTTCCTGGTGCGAAGGTTGTTTTGTATCAACAGGTTGATGGTCAATGGTTTGTTTGGGATGGTCAATCCCAAGGTAATCAACGTAATCCTTATGAAGTTGATGTGTTTGGACACTATCAATTTTTTGCTCCGGAGGGAACGTACTATACAGTTGCATCAAAGTTTGGATACCATTCTGCACAATCGGATTCTTTTGTAGTAAATGGTGCTCCCATAAAACAAAACTTAACACTTGAAACGGCGTCATCGATTTGGGTATATATTTTGTATTTTGGAATTATGCTTTTTGTAGGATCAGTATCATATTTTACGATTGTTGGAGTTGTTCGGTGGAGAAAGCGTGTTGAACTAAAACGATATGCTCAGGGTAAACTCAGGGAAAATACATCTAGAACTAAATCCACTCAAGACCCACTTCAATAATGATTGAGTCTAAGCTTAATCTCAAGCGAATAGCAGGTATTGTACTTATTGTAATTGGTTTATCTGGTTTCTCATATCTGTTGTGGGTTTATGTTATTTGGTCAAATACATTACCTGTATTTCCTTCAGAATCGATCTCTGATATTTTTGGGACACAGTCTGTTTATGCAAATAGTGGTGGGTTTGGCGATTTACTAGCAAACAATACAGGTGAAGATGTTGAACCATTATATAGATTACCTGTTGAGCAAAAAGGTGTTGTGAAAGGACTTCAAGATAAAAATAACGATGGTATTAGCATTACCATTCCTCGTCTTGGAATTACCGATGCTCGTATTGCCCTTGATGTGAATGGGCAAGATGAAAAAATTTATGATTCTGTTTTAACGCAATCAATTGCACATTTAGCAAATTCTGCCTATCCGGGTCAGGAAGGGAATACGTTTTTGTTTGGACATTCTATGCTTCCTCTTTTAGCATCAAATAATTACGAATCCATTTTTACAAATCTTCCTCAAATGAAGGCAGGGGATGTGGTTTCAATTGCTATGGACAATCACATATATACCTATGAAATAACACATACTGGGGTAGTGGAGCCATCAGATGTATTTATTATGAATCAACCCAAAAACAAACACATGATTACACTTATGACCTGTATTCCTCCGGGATTTGCAAATCAGCGTTACATTGCAGTGGGAAATCTAATAGAGGTTAAATAAATCTATAGGACAAAGTGTAACGCTATGATAAGGACAATATTAATAGCAGTCGCAATACCTAAACGCCGTAAGTCTTTTTTAAGATATGTTTCTACTTCGTGTGCCATACTTTTGATATTGTATCAGATTGTGATCAAATCTATGTGGGAAGTTCCCCTAAGTACGTTTTGCGTAATAATCTGCTAATATATGCATATGGATAAAACAATAATTAGTGTTTTAGGTGGATTGGGAGGAATGATCGGTTGGGGGACATCAGATTTTCTTGCAAACCAGTCATCTGAGAAAATTGGTCACTTTAAAACATTCCTTTGGTCACAAGTTTCAGGGTTGTTGCTCTTTGCCGTAGTGTTATTACTACTTCGACCTAGTTTTATTTTTAGCCCAGGACTTATAGTTTTATTGGTAATTGGAGCTATTGGCTATTCAGTTGGGTACTTATATTTTTATAAAGCCTTTGAGGTTGGAAATATCTCTGTTGTTTCAGCTGCAATAAATCTAAATACCATATTGGCAATGTCAGTTGCGTGGGTAGTGTTTGGGCAAAGATTATCATTTGTTCAGATTGGTGGTGTATGTGCAGTGATTGCGGGAGTGATTTTAGTGAGCGTTAATATGAGAGAATTGTTTAGTGGCAAAGTTTCTTTAGTTAAAGGGATAAAGGAAACTATTGTTGCCTCAATTCTATTTGGAGTTGTTTTTTGGCCAGTCAATGAATATATTACTGAGCGGGCGGATTGGTTAGCAACATAAATTCTTATTAAACTTTTGTCCCTGGTTATTGTTATTGGAATTGCTAGGTTTCAACATACAGAATTGGCAATTAAAAACACTACGCCAAAACTTATACTAACTATTAGTACTCATGGTTGGGATTATGGAGGCCGTAGGGGTACTTTCTACAAGCTTTGGAGTATCAATTGGAGATTCTATCATCGTTGCACCAATTGCTTCAGCTCTGACAATCGTAACGATATCGCTTGCTATGATTTTTCTAAAAGAACGTGTTACAAAAACCCAAGGAATGGGTATTGTAATTACAGTTATTGGGATAATTCTTACCGCTTTTTAAATAGAATCTTCAGAATCACGTATGCTTCATCTTTACTTCATCTGAAGTTTTGTATCATGCGCACATGAATACACTCAAAACCGTCGGGAGTATACTCTTGGCATTTGTCTCTGTTTTTATTCTATTGCTCGTGTTTAATAATAAAGGTCAGGCTGAGTTAGCACCAACTACAAAATCATCACCTACAAATGCTACGTTAACTATTGAGAATGATAGTTATGACTTTGGGACTATCTCTATGGCAAGCGGTGATGTAACCCATTTGTACACCGTTAAAAATCTATCTCAAGAAGCTATTGTGCTTGGAGAAATATATACTTCTTGTATGTGTACCGCTGCGCAAGTTTTGTATAGCGACGAGACTAAATCAGCTGTTGGAGGTATGCGTGGACATAATGCACCAACGTATTTGAATAAAACCATTCAACCGGGAGAAAGTTTTGAAATCAAAGCGACCTTTGACCCAGCAGCACATGGCCCATCGGGTACAGGACCAATTCATCGAAATATTTACGTCCAAACTAACTCTACGGTGCTTCCCCAAATTGAATTGACCTTTGACGCAAACGTAACAAAATAACCTTAAACATGGAACTATTTATTGGCGCTTCACTCATATCATCTTTTATTGCTGGCATGATTGCGCTTTTTGCGCCATGTTGCATTACGTATCTTCTACCTGCATATTTGGGATCAGTTTTCAAAGAACGAAAACACGTACTTTTTATGACATTTGTTTTTGCACTTGGAATATTTGTGGTTATGTTTCCTATAGTTCTTGGGTTCAAATTTCTATCAAGCCTTTTTTTGAGTTTTCATAGTGAGATGTTTATTTTTGGAGGGTTATTTATGGTTTTTATTGGCATTTTTGCCCTACTTGGAATTAAACTTCCCATGCCAAGCCTAAAAGCACCCAACGCTGATCCAGAGAAGCCAGATGTATTATCAACATTCACGCTTGGTGTTTTTTCGGGTATAACCAGCTCGTGCTGTGCACCGGTATTATTTGGTGTTTTAACGCTAAGTATTCTTTCGCCAAGTATTTGGTATGGTGGACTCATTGCATTTATATACGTTCTTGGAATCGTCACGCCACTTTTTGCTTTGGCCTACTTTGTTGACGCAAAGAATTTTTTGAATGCCAAAGTTTTTAAACGAACCGTTACAACCATTTCCATTTTCGGCAAAGAGTATCCCATCATTATGACAAATCTTCTCTCATTTTTGGTGTTTTTTGTGATGGGAATATTGACTATAGTTCTTACGTTTAATGGCAAGCTAGAGATGTCTGAGCAGGCGCAACATTTTGGAGCATGGGTTGGTAATCTTACTATAATAATAAATGATGTGGTTGGCGACAATATGTTTATTCAACTACTGTTTGTGGTTGCAATTCTAAGTGTCTTTGTTTTTCTCTATCGCAAAGCCACAAAATAGAAATAAGGAGTATACTTATGGATGAGAAAGGAATACGCGTTTAAACCGTATTTATACAATACCCATGAATATCCACAATCTACAAACTCACGAATCAGATGGAAAAGATTACTACACCTGTCCCATGCATCCAGAAATTCAGGAAGATAAACCCGGGAAATGTCCTAAGTGCGGGGGCATGGACTTAGTCCTTAAGAGCAGCATGGACAGTGGTGGGCCGGAGCACGACCATACCAGCATGATGGCAACTCCTGAGGCCGCGGCTGATTTTCTCAAAAGATTTTTTGTCGTTACAGCGCTATTGATTCCACTAGCATACTTTTCAGAACCAGCCGTTACATATCTAGGCGTTCTTGATTTTGCTCTCAGACCTTTTTTAGAATTGGGTATAGCTACGGTTATTTTCTATTTTGGGTTAGTGTTTTTTGAACACGCCAAGATGGAAATTCAGATGAAACAGTATGGGATGATGACTTTGGTATCACTTGGAGTAGGTGCAGGTTATCTTTTTTCCGCTGTTTCAACGTTTATTCCAACGATTTCTGCTGAATTTTATTTAGAAATCTCTACACTGATATGGGTTCTTTTATTCGGACATTTTCTTGAAGCAAAATCTTCAACAGCCGCAGGAGATGCATTGGATGAAGTTGCAAAACTACTCCCCAAAGAAGCTCATCTTAAAATAGATGATAGCGTTAAGGAAGTTGAAATAACTTCGCTGAAGGAAGGAGATATCGTTGTTGTTAAGGCAGGGGAAAAAGTTCCAGCAGACGGAGAAGTTATCAAAGGAAGTGGTAATTTTAACGAATCGCACATTACCGGTGAGTCAAAACCTGTCGAAAAAACCGTTGGTTCTGAATTGATGGCAGGTGCAATTAATATTGACGGGTCTGTTGAAGTCAGGCTAACACGTGTTGGAGAGTCTTCTACAATTGGTCAGATTCAATCGCTCATTTCATCCGCTAAAAAAACCAAACCTTCAGCTCAAAAATTAGCTGATAGGGCGGCAAAATGGTTAACGTTTTTCGCGCTGGCTGTTTCTATAATTACACTATTTATCTGGTCGGTTGTTATTGGTGAACCGTTTGTATTTGCGGCCACTCTTGCTATAACTGTATTGGTAATTGCCTGTCCGCACGCATTGGGGTTGGCTATTCCAACGGTTTCTACGATTGCAACAAAGCTTGCAGTCAGTAACGGTATCTTCATCAAAGACATGGCTAAAATTGAGGTAGTTAAAGATACTGACTATGTAGTGTTTGATAAAACAGGAACTCTTACCAAAGGTGAGTTTGGAGTTACTGATATAAAAGTTTTATCTGGTGAAAAATCAAAATTATTAGAAGTGGCAGGGGGAATAGAGACGCATTCTTCTCATGTTATAGGAACAGCTATCTTACAGTACGCAAAAAATCAAGGAGTTGCCATTAGTGAAGCGAGTGATGTAAAAAACTTGGCTGGACGAGGCATGCAAGCAAATATTTTGGGAAGCACATATTTTGTGGGAAATCAACGTCTTATGGAAGAAATTGGGGTGTGGACAGATGAGTCTAAGCAAGCGTTATTAGAGTTATCAAGTGCAGGCAAAACACCAGTTTTTGTATCAAGTGCTAACGCAGTACTAGGTATTATTTCGTTAAGCGATGAAGTAAAAGAAGAGTCAAAACAGGCTGTAGAAGAATTACATAAAATTGGAGTCAAAGTTGCAATGCTTACAGGTGATACAAGGGAGGCTGCACAATCAATTGCCACACAATTAGGAATAGATACTGTGTTTGCTGAGGTTTTGCCCGAAGATAAGTATAAACACATAAAAGAATTGCAAGCAAAGGGTAATGTCGTTATTATGGCAGGAGATGGGGTTAATGATGCACCTGCTCTCACTCAAGCGAATGCAGGTGTTGCTATTGGTGCTGGTACCGATGTAGCGGTTGAAGCAGGAGATATTATTCTTACTCAAAGCAACCCGCAACATATTGTTCGGTTGATTGTTCTTTCACGAAAAGTATATAAAAAAATGGTAGAAAACCTTGTGTGGGCTGTCGGATATAATCTGTTAGCAATACCTGCTGCTGCGGGACTATTTATACCATTTGGTTTTCGACTGACACCTGCAGTTGGGGCTTTTCTTATGAGTTTATCATCGGTTATTGTTGTCGCTAATGCATTTTTGCTTAAGCGCATTAAGCTTGATGTTACATAAATAGCGAAATATAAACATTAGAGTCTTCATCTTTACTTCATAGTTGTTGTGATATATTTGCGTAATGAGAATATCAAAGAGTCTTACGGTTATGGGGGTCTTAACACTTTTAACGTTAGTATATGGAAATATTTCAGTATCGGGACATGCAGGTGAAGATCACGATGTTTCTATATCAGACGCTGTTAGTGAAATATTAAGTAGTCATGGTCTTGCAACTTTAGACACGTTAAATTGTGATGTGGTTACAACAGAAGAATGGGAAAGGCTTGGAGAAGCAGTGATGAATCAACAACATCCTGATCCTGACCAACATGAGGCAATGGACAATATGATGGGAGGAGAAGGATCTGAGAGTTTAAATCAAGCACACAGTAATATGGGTAAAGCTTATCTTGGCTGTACTAAGGGGAGTTATGGCATGATGGGAGCAGTTCGTGGAACAACCATGATGGGTTTTAATCAAACAGGTAGTAATGAAAGTATGATGGAAGGTTTGTACAACATGGGTTTTGGAACAAGTTCATATGGTTGGGGTGGTGTGATACTGTTTTGGTTAATCGCATTTGCCATTATTTTCTTTTTGGTTAGAAGTTTTTCCCATACAAAGTTTGAGATGGGGAAAAGTAAATCTGCACTTGATATTCTTAACGAACGTTATGTAAAAGGTGAGATTGACAAAGCTGAGTTTGACAGTAAAAAATCTGATCTTTAGACTTGGTTTCGAACCTTCATCTTCTCTTCATTTACGATTTGTTATGATCCTCACATGAGCAGTTGTTGTGACGAGATGCCCCAAGAGAATATTAAGAACGATGTAAATAATACAAAGTATGATTCTATCGATGACAATTCTTCCACTTCGTTTTTACCAATTCAAAATGCTCCGATAGACAAAAAAGCTAAAAACCCTTGGGTACCAATCACACTTATTTTAGGAGCATCCTTCATTTTTACTCAATTCTATGATATCCAATTTACAAAGAAATCCAACTCAACTTCTACTGACGCAACCGTAAATACTGGTTCAACTATAAATAGTAAGTCTAGTGTTGATACTACAAATATTCAAAATGAAGTTCTTCCTGTGGATGGAGTAGTTTTACCCATTAAGTGGGGAGATATTGGCAAGAAAATGATTGATTCCGGAGTAATAGATGAAGATAAATTTAGACAATTGTTTGGTGAAACTATATCAGTTGATCAAGAAAAACTATTGACCGGTGTTTGGACTGATGAGGTGATATTAAATCAAGAAAACTCAAGGTTTTTCCTTGATGTACTGTGGGCATTTGGACTTGGAAATAAAAACCCTATTCTTACGGAAGGAGAAATGACAAATGAACAGTATGGAGGGGCAGGAAACTTTGCTTCAACGGGAGGTTGGACCCTTGCTAATGGAGATGCTATGGATCACTACAGTATGCACACTTTTGTAACATTAACAAGCGAACAACAAGAGTTAGTTGACCAAGTTTCGCGAGGCATTTTTAGACCATGCTGTGGAAATAGCACTCACTTCCCTGACTGCAACCACGGCATGGCTATGCTTGGATTACTTCAGTTATTAAGCGCGAACGGCGCCACAAAAGATGAGATGTTTGAAACAGCTCTAGGCGTAAATAGCCTTTGGTTTCCACAAACATACATTGACCTAGCTATGTACTTTCAAGAACAAGGACAAGATTGGAAAGACGTTGATCCAGCAACAGTTCTTGGGCAAGAGTACTCAAGCGCACAAGGGTATCAAGCAACGCGAGCAAAAATCCAATCGCTTCCAAAACCTCAGTCTAGTGGTGGTGGGTGTGGAGCGTAAGGTGCAATCCACCATGAATTATTTTAGGTTTTTATCATTAAAAAGAATTGCAACCGTCATCATACTTATTACAGCAGTGTGGTTTTTAAGCGAGTTTGATGTAGCTTTCAATAGAACAGATGGAATTGATACACCAACCGCCAACACTCCCGACCAGTGGGAAGAGCCTCAAGACTTACTGTCCAAAAGTGATGACGGCGCAGGTAACGTAACATTAACAGCCCAGTATCTTCCCAACGAATCTTCACCCGAGCAGGTTGTTTTTGAAGTATTTTTAAACTCCCATTCTGTTGATTTGGAATCGGTAGATTTTTTAACTGACATTTATTTAGAAAATGGTCAGAAAACATCTTTGCCAATTAGCGTAACAGAGAGCGGTTCTGGACACCATCGATCTGCCGTTATAGTATTTCCACAACAAGAATTACCTTTTAATCTCGTTGCCAAAAATGTAGCGGGAATTGATAAACGAACACTAACATGGGACTCCTTTTAAGTAAACTCTATACACTTCGTAGAGAGTTAGAAAATGTAATTATTTCAGGGTTAGGTCTTTTTTCATTTTACGTATTAATAATGCGTTTTGCATCGGGATCATGGCGTTACACACTCGATCAGTTTATACAGCTATGGCCATGGATGGCGCTTTTAATTGTGGGGTTTAGTGTTCAAGTGGGTCTTTACACGAGATTACGAGCTGTTCAAAAATCAAGCAATAATACTGTCACAAAAGCAAGTGCTGCAACATCAGGATTTGCTATGGTTGCATGCTGTGCCCATCATATCGTTGATGTATTACCAACTATTGGCCTTTCTGCAGCGTCTTTATTTTTAGCACAATACCAGACAGAAATTTTTGTGCTAGCTGTTGCGTTTAATTTTGGTGGCGTTGTTTTTGTGTATCGTCAACTAAAACAAGTACAACGCCTCAATCATCCATATACGATAGAATAGGATCAATGAGAATTTTGATAATTGAAGATGACGAACGCATCGCTCAAAACGTTAAAGAGTATCTTGAAGCCTCAGGATTTGTTGTCGAGGTATCAAACGATGGTGAGGATGGCGAGTTTTTGGCCTTAGAAGAATCGTTTGATGCTATTGTTCTAGATATCAATCTTCCCTTTAAGGATGGATTCGATATTATTACGTCACTCAGAGAAAAAGACATAGCCACACCGGTACTCATGTTGACAGCATATAGCGATGTTGAATTTCGAATTAAAGGACTCAATCTTGGTGCAGACGACTATTTATCAAAACCGTTTTCAATGCAGGAGCTGGTAGCACGAATTCACGCGTTAATTCGTCGCAACTCAAAAGACATGTCACCAACAATAAAAATACATGATCTTGAAATTGATCCGTTAGCACATACGGTTACAGTCAAAGGCGCGCCAATTAATCTTCCTGCTAAAGAATTCGCCATTTTAGAATTTCTTGCTCGGAACAGAGGAAACGTGGTAACCAGATCAATGCTTTTGGATCATGTGTGGGGGAGCGAGTTTGAAACGTTATCAAATGTAGTTGATGTGTATATAAAAAACCTTCGTACAAAAATTGATGGTGCTGGTCAGAAGAACTTTATCCAAACCATCAGAGGGAAGGGATATGTTATTAAGGCTCCCACAAAAACATAAGACGATGCAAAAATATATTATTGCTATAAAACTATGGATGCGAACGATTAGAGGAAAACTAACGTTATGGTTTGTTGGTTCCGTTATTGTAACGTTTGCTATTTTCGTTGCAATTACTTCGTTTGTATTTCTTCAGATTCTAAATTCACAAGTAGATCACCATGTACAAACTGTCCTTGCTGAGGTTCAAACCATATGGCATCGAAACTCAACTGAGCGTGAAAAGTTAATTGAGAGTGTGGTCGTGTCACAAGGGATGATAGTTATGGTTATGGCACCTGATGGTGAGATTTTATTTCAAACGACGAGTCAAAATACAAGTCCACCTACACAACATGAAATACAACGACATGTAATAAAACTCAATGCTGGAGATATAAAAAGCCCACACTTTTTTACCATAAATAATACACGGTTTGGTCTCCTAACAACTCCAATTTCGCCAAATCAGGGTGCAATTGGAGTGGGCTTTTCATTAAATGTTCTTGAGGAAACTACCAAACAATCAATTATTGCAATTACAGGTATTGCATTGTTTTTTATAATCACGCTTGGAATCCTTGGTCAATTTTTGGCTAAAAAGGCGTTAACTCCAACCGTAACAATAATAAAAACTGCACAAGAAATAACATCATCCCATGATTTACAGGCGCGTATCCCACATCCAGGCACGAGTGATGAATTGGGTACATTGGTGGATATACTCAACAGTATGCTGGCCCGGCTAGAAAAATCTTTTACCACGCAACAACAGTTTTTTGCTGATACAGCCCATACGCTTAAAACTCCCATTACAGTTGTGCGAACACAACTTGAAGGTCTTTTAACCAACAATACATCATCACGTGTCCAGATAACTAGCACCATACATACTATCGATCAGGTTGATCACACCATTAAAGATCTACTGTATTTAGCCAAAATATCATCAATTGAACCTTCTAAGTTTGTTGCATTCAATCTTTCAGAACTTCTTAAAGAGGTGTGTGAAATTGCAAGATCTTTGGCAAGCGGAAAAAACATTACTGTTGTATTCTCACTTGAAGAGAGTCTTATTATTTTTGGAGACAAGAGACTCTTACTCCGAAGCGTTTTGAATGTTGTTGAGAACGCAGTAACGTATACTCCCCCAAATGGGACCATAACTATTTCAGCAATAAAGGTTGATGAACACATACAGCTTACAATTAAAGATACCGGAATTGGCATTCCTCCTCATCAATTGGATAAAATTTACGATCGTTTTTTTAGAGGACAAAACGCACGAGATTTGTATAAGGGAACTGGTTTGGGACTATCTATTACCAAAGCCGGCATAGAGGTTCACCACGGAACAATTGTATTGCACTCCAAAGAGAACGAAGGCACGACAGTTGTTATTACCCTGCCATTATAATCCCATACACTTCATCTTTACTTCATCTCAACTATCGTACTATGGTGCAGAATGATAGATCTATGTATCCATCGAGTGAAACAGCTTAGTCTACAAGTAAACGTGTGGAAATTGGTAAGTATCTCTCTTGCTATACTAATCGTTCTCACTCAATATGGACTGGTGACGATCAGTCACAAAGACACCTCTCTTGGAAATGTAGGCTCTAACAGTAGCGAGGTTTCTTCATTAACTGTATTTGCACAAGAGATATATCCAGAGTTTACCTGTCCGTGCTGTGATACACCGTTACACAAGGAAGATCCTTGTTGTGGCGCCATGTCTGCTATGGTTGATTTTATTGACTCTAAAGCTATAGAAGGGTTATCAGAGGAAGAAATAATGATTGCAACCATGAAGGAGTTTGGCATGGATCGGTTAACAGACGAGTCCAGACAGGATGAGATAAGACAACTACTGGCTAGTCAAGCTCCTGAAGATGCATCAACTATATTAATTGATGTGGATTCGCAAGATCTGGGACAAGTTATTGCTGGAAGTGGAGTTATTTCAACAGACTTTACTATCACAAATTCTGGCAAATCGGACCTTGAAATTAATAAGATAGATTCTTCATGTGGATGTACATCAGCTGCCATAGAGTACCAAGGACAAGAAGGGCCAAAGTTTGGTATGGCTGGACATGGATTTGATAACCCAACAGATTGGACAGTTTCAGTTGCGCCAGGAGACACCGCAACATTACGGGTGTATTACGATCCTTCTACACATCCCGATTTAGTTGGTGCCGTAACGCGTACTATTACGGTATACTCGAATGACCCTGTTGAATTTGCTAAAAAGGTAACTATAACGTTGGAGCAGGTTGAATAAAACATGAAACAACAAATACTCATAACATTTGGTGTAGTGGCGTTTATTGCGATTGTATTGTGGCAGTATAAACCAGCACCGATCACAACAAGTGAATCTTTAGTGGTTGATTCCACGTACCAAAACCTTTCAGCTTTGGAGTTTGACCAACAAATAACGGACGATGTTTTTTTACTTGACGTTCATATCCCAGAACAAACGCATATAATTGGCACCGATGCATTTATTTCATTTGATAAAATCGAAGAAAACGCTGATCGGCTACCGGAAGATAAAAATGTAAAAATCCTTGTTTATTGTAGAAGTGGAAACATGAGTGAGATTGCATCAGAAACACTACTAAGTCTTGGTTATACCAATGTAAATAATTTAATTGGCGGTAAAAATGCATACGATCAATACCTTTTAGAAATTCAAAAACAAGGTGAATTAACAATCACTCCTGATAATCAGGATTTGGGAACAGTGATTTATGGCGATGTGCCTGAGGCAAAATTTACTATTGAAAACGGTACAAATAGGGTAGTGAATCTTACGCGCGTATCAACCTCGTGTGGCTGTACCAAGGCCTTTCCTGCAAAAGAAGAGCTTAATCCCGGGGAGTCAATCACTATGAAAGTAACGTTTGATCCAGCTGTTCATGGTGACGCAACGGACGTAGGAGTACTTACTCGTACTATTTATGTAGAAACTGATCACCCTGACTTTGAAAAGTTTGAAAATACTATTACGGCAAACGTAATACGGCAATAACTCCTCGAAGGCGTCACCCAGAGTTACCTTAACTGATGTGAAAGAAAATAGCGGTGTGTTTTATATGACCCCAAAATGACTCCTGGTAAGCATGTGCTGATACTACGTGTAGTTTTGGTTACAAAACTACGAGTTTGCTACGCAAACTTGGTACCGCCAACGGGAGTCGAACCCGTGTTTCTGGAATGAGAATCCAGGGTCCTAGACCACTAGACGATGGCGGCGTAAGAGCAATTATAACGTATAACACCACAATTCCCAAAAGGGTTCTTAAAGGTCTTTTTCTGTAGCACGACGGTATTCATTAAGTTGCTTGTTGTATAAGTATATACGTCTGCAGTCACACGTCACAATTTCAATATTTGGTTTTGTACTGTGGGGTATTCGATGTGCTGTTGAGAGTGATTTAGTACATCCAACGCAATGACCACGTTTAAATAACTCCGTTTGTAACCTGTTTTTTATGGGTCTCCAAATCATAGAGAGTATTTTTTGATGACATAGCGTTTTGCTTCGACGTTAAACGTATGTATCTCAATAAGATTTCCCTTTTGTAAGATAGATATAATGATCCATGCAAACCCAATGGCAAGCATATTGATTAGATAGCCAAGGGCTGTTAAAACTGAAAAGGATGACAATGCTACTACATAGGGGGCAAGATCCTTATAGTCATTTAATAATACGTTCACTTGTTCAGAAACTGAATCTAATAATTTATTCTCAAGATCGTTTTTTATCTCTTGTATTGTTTGTTGAGAGGATTGGTTTTTGGAGGTTGTATCATTTATTGATTGTGAAATTTGGTTTGTAATATTTTTTATTTGGTCGTCAGACAATCCAAACTTTTTCATTGCCTCATGTACTAGGGGAGAAACAACACCTTGGGTTAATAGGACTTTGTCTTCATATGGAACAGTGGTTAGCGTTGGGATTTGGCTTTCTAAGTCAGAAATTGTTTGTCGTTGAAAGGTATCGACAAATCCTTCTATTTGAGATTGTATGATGGGGCTACTTAAGGTAAACGCTTGTGTCATTAATGATTGCGGGATCGTTAAATTAGTTTCATTGATTGTTGCCGTTGTTGAAACAAATATGTAACCAGAAAAAAGAATAGAAAGAAGTGTTGAGAGTAGGGCAATATGTCTACCAAATATGTGAACAAGCGGCTGGGTAATGTGAATTTTTATATCTCTGTGTATGATGACATCAAAAAATATAAGTATGATTGCAATAAGCAATGTTGCAATGATTATAAGTGGGATGGGTGTTTTTGTTGCTATGAGGGGGATAACAATGCTTGAATAAAGAATTGTTCTTACCCACCAGGGGTTCATGATAAGCGACACAACAACAATAAGGGATAAAACAACAATATAACTTATAAGAAGAGGAATTCCATATCTAAAAAGTGTATTGGGGTTAGCAAATGTCTTGAATGGGTCTGAGAATAATTCATTTGAACTTGACCATAAAAACCAGCTAGTACTAATAATTAAGATTGCTAATAAGGCAGTTAAAATATATAAGTTTCGGTTAGGAGTTGCTTTCTTTTCGGTAGGCATGTAGTACGTGTGTTTTACGAGGCAAGCGTGATCAAAAGCCAAAACAATAATCCAGCCAGAGCAATATATTCAAGGAGGGTTGATTTTGTTAGACTATGGTCTTCCCAGTGGTGCCACATGGCCCAAATAAAGTAGACAATAATTGCGACCCCTACGAAAAAGAATTTTTGAAACGATGGTATTGGAGTAGAGATTGAGGTTACAGTTATTGCAAATAAAAGGAGTATTAAAAAATATTGAAAAATATGGTGTCTAACGTAATGTAACATGGGCTCTTCTTATAATATCATCCCACCAGCCCCATACCAAATCCCAATAAAGGCGATAATTAAAATTCCAACATGAACGATGCGGTGTGCATTAACTCTTTTTAATCCTTTACGTTTAAATATAATCTCGTCTGAAGCATAAAGACCAATAAGAGTACCAACAATAAGCATAGTAAACAGGCGACTTATACTAAAACTTTGTATTGAAGTAAGAGCCTTAAGGTTTGCAGTCAGAAATTGTGATACAGGGGGATTTGTAGTATGGCTTCCAAGAGGCCCAAGTACTGTTCCATTCGAGTTATCTGTGTTAAATGCAAGCTCTACCGTTTTTGAGGTTGGTGTTGGAGAGTTTTCAATCGTAGGTGTAGGTTCTGCTTCAACTGTAGGAGTAGGGAGTTCTGTTGGTTTTATTTGTGTTTGTGTTGGAACTGCTGAAGGTGTAAGTGTAATGCCAGCTGAGGTTGGTGTAGGCGGGATTTGTGTTGCAGTTGGTAAGATAATAGCGGTAGGTTCGTCTTTTGGTAAAGACGTCGGTGTTGGTTGTGTTGTTTCAACTGCTAGTTGTTGCGTCGCTGGGGGTGTTCCAAATAACTGGACCACTAGTGTTGTTTCCTGCCCATCAAGGACTCCATTTACAACAGCCATTCCAATTTCTGTGAATGAAGAGTACAAAATGTTTTCACTGTGACTTGGTGATGCCATCCAAGCAGACACAACTCCTGAGGAGGTATCAAAGTCTCGAGCAAGGTTTTCGCCTGCTGTTGAGTAGTCGTATCCTACAACGCTAAACCAGTGCCAAGGTTCTATTCCAGAAGGTGAAACATGCGCCCAGTAGTTTTCTTCGAACATATTAAGTGCTTTGAGTCGTGCTGCCTGGTCTAGGGTAGGGTTATGAATCAGTGTATTAAGATTTTGTTTGGATCTTTCAGTATTGGTAAGGCTAATTAACTGATCTTGATAAATGCTTGTTGCAAAGCCAAGTATTTGTGGGTTTGTGGAAAAAAAGACATTTAAACTTGTTTGTACCGTTAATAACGTAACAAGTACTGCAATAATCCCTGGATGGCGGGTTATATGTGGTCTATGGTTGTTTTTCGCCCGTGGTAGAAGCAATTGTAGCAGTTTTTCCATAATATTAGTGTATTATCTCACATGTTTTACTATAGGTCAAGTTAACCAAATACGGTAAAGAGGTCAATTTGCCAGCTTTCAGGAAGGGTAGCGTTAAGGTATCCAAAAACAATCCAAGCAATAGAAAGAAGAACAAGACCTAAGATTGCATCAGTAATGGTTTCACGGCCACTTTGGAGTTTGCCTGGGTCACCTTGAGAGAATATAAGTTGTTGAGCACCAATGGCAAATCGAACCATGGCAAGGACAGAGGCAATAATCAATGCCCAGTTCATACCCCATCCAAGAGTTGTAGCAAAATCTAAACAGGCATCAAAAATTGAAATAAAGGTAGTATCAGGTGGACATTGAACTGCTAGTACAGAATCAGTAAGCCCGCTAAAAAGGGCTTTTGGTGTTGGGGTAAGACTTGTCGGGGTAGGTACGTAGTTAGCCAAATTATTACACGCTGGTTGATTATCACAACATCCATAAAATTGACCTGTGAAGGGGGGGAGAGCCAAGGGTGAAAAATAGCATTTAAAGGTTGGGTTGGGGGCTGCACAGATTGTTGGATCATCGGTTTGTATACAGTTGAGTCCTGGGATAGGTGTTGGTACAGGGGTACTTGTTGGGAATGGTGTTGGTGTAGAGAGCAGTGCGGTTTTTATGCAGGGATGAATGACTGTGGCATCACAGTTAGTTATTGGTAAGTCTTGACAACTGGTATTATCAGCGAACTTAGCTGTTTCGTCTGCAGCACAAGTTGTTGGGATTTGAGTTTCACAGGGAAATATACCACCAAGCGATGGTTTACACCTGAAATCGCCGGCGTGGACGGTGGTTTGATTACCAATGAGAATGAATAGAGAAAGTACCCCAATACCTATTGATAGATATGCTTTACCCATACACCATTTATACAATAAAAAAGTGTGTGGTGCTATGATTAATCTTTTGTCTAGCGTGTAGACAGCATCATTTTAGTTGATATTTGTTTTAAGAATATACGTTGAGTTATTTTCATATACGGTGGGAAACATAGTATGTAGCGTTTCTTCATTAAAGGTGTACTTTTCTCGTTCGAGAGTTCCCACAAAAATATACTCAATGTCATACTTCTCAACAAGTGTTTTTATGACATGTATGTCTGCTGTTTCATACAAAAGTTTTATATCTTCAACCCGTGTTGATACGGTATCTGCAATTCCGGTAGTAGCCTCCAAGTCAGTTTGTGGTAACAAGGGGTCAGAATAACTACCGCGCCATAACCATTCGTGGACAGGCCACCCTATGACTGTGGGTAAACCAGTGTTAGAGGCGATTCTGGTGTAATCTGTGTAACTATCCCCAACACCTTCGGCCATAACAGGTTGTCCTTCAATGTTTTGATTTATCCAATCAATTGCTTTGCTATCATCTGGATATTTTGTATCAAGGTAGGCGGTGCCATCAATTGATTTTTTTGCACCATTAAATCCACCAAACCCTTGTTCGGTAGCTTTGATTCCATACGTTGCGCCAGCAAAAATAAAGATCGAAACCATGACAACATACGCATATGTTAGTAGTTTTCCATTGGCTAGTTTAGTGGTGAGTATAACTATTGTCGTACCGACAACGGCACCAAGCATAAGCCATGATTGATAAAAGAATTTAAACATGGTATTTGCTCTAAAATGTGTTGGGTAAATATCTCGTACGTATATTATTTCTGGCAAAATAATAAGCAAAAAGCTAAGTGCAATAAGAATTAAAATAAACACATTTGTTTTTTCTGATAACTGGGTTGGGTTTCTTTTTATCCATAGAATATATGAAACGCTTAGACTTACTTGAATTCCCCATAAGACACCGAGTTGCCATAAAGGTGAGTGGGAGCCCAAAGGTACAATACCAATACCTTGTGAAATTGGATGAAACTGAGCCCAAAACGGAAGGAAAAAGAGCATAGAACATACTAAGAGAGCAATTGATTCTATAGCAGTTTTTGTAAGAACGGTAATGTTAAAAAATGACGGGAGGATCTTTTGATTGGCATTAATAATAGAAAGTGTATTTTTTGTCCATAGAACAAGGCCGCTTAGTAAAAGATATATTGCAAAATCCCAGGCATTGGTAGCATACAAAGCCCCAATGGTAAGACTAAGGAGAATGAGTACTGTGGGATAGAGTTTGGTAGAAAAGTCATTTTTAAATTTTTTGATTAATGATGTATCGTTTAATTCTGGTGTTTTGTTAGTCGTAAAAAGTGTGAACAACAGCCCAATAACAAGTAATACCAGTGGAATACTACTTACGTGTCCATGAAGGTCATTTACAATAAAACTATAGATCGGAAATTCATGGATGGTATATTCTATAAATCGTGTTGCGTCAGGGTACCAGTACGAAATCCCTTCAATCGGAATGTATATTAGAGCATGGAGATTTCCAAAAATTGTTACAAAGGATGCTGATAAGAGGCCTGCACCAATTTGTTTTAAAAGCATTCGATTTTTTGAACCTTCAAGTATTTTGGTTACAAAGGCGGTACTTAGAGAAAAGCTTTGAATTGCAGTTAGGGCCATAAGAAATGACATCTGCAGGTGATACCCAAATTGTGCAGGGACTTTGGCAAGATTTGTAATAAATGATGCTAGGTAGTGACCAAAGTAGTAGTAGTTGATTGTTTCGGTTGATAAAAAGTGATCAAGTGGTGGAAAATATTTTGTTCGTAGGATTGAGAGCATGAATCCATAATCCATGAATTTTTCGAGTCCGTTTATATCAGGTGAAAACCCTCGAAGGTACGTCCATCCAGCGTAGATCCCTATAAACATAACCTCTTCAATTGCTATGAGTATCAGAGTATTAAGGGAAAAGGCAGTAAGTGATTTTTTTATGAGTGCAACTGTCCAGATTATTACAATTATTAAAAGGAGTATGGCAAAACTGGCGGAACGTGAGAACGCAGTTATATGAGTTGCTGAAAGAATCCACATACTATATCCGCTTAAAAGAAGCCCCAGGATTTTACTGAATGCATATCCTTTGTCTGGGAATGAAGAGAATATATAGGCTGTGAGGGGAAAAACAGAGAGTCCCAAAAGTTCTATGATTATTATGTATTGGAATGCACTTTGTATATCAGACATAGGTTTTTTCTCTAAATGTTATTATAAGTCATATCAAAAGTTATGGTTAATTGGTTTGACTGTAGTTATCGTCCGCTTCAAAATCCTTACTAATATTCTTAAAGATCATAACCTTTGGGTGATCAAAAATAGTAAAACTTTCAGGTGAGATATTATCGGGAATGATGTATGAGAATGAACCAAATGTAATACGAGGATATGACGTAAATGTTTTGATGAGTTGATATTCACTTCTGCCGTTAAATAAATCTAAATACCACTGGGAGGTTTCAGGGTACTCATGGGGGTTTAAAAGTATTGATCGGTACACACGTTTACTCGAAAGAACAAGATAATCTCCATTTTTTAGTTGTGAATTAATTGTTTCCCATTTTGTATCGGATTCAGGACTATAAAAATCAAGCTGATCAATAGTAAATGCTCCATGACTACCAAATGGCAAGGCGTCGTCCCACGTTTCGGAAAGAATGGTAGATCCTAGTTCTAAGGTTTCAAATATCCAGTCTGATGCAATTACACGGGTGTGTGGTCCCTGAAGTGTTGTGAGATACATAATTGGCCAGACAAGTAAAACTACCGCCATAAAAGCTACTGCTAGTTTGTAAAAACGTGAAAGCAAGGACGTTTGAAGGGTTGTAAAAACTTTATCTAATATAATAGCTGCGCACAGTATCAGAATAGGATAAAGCGGTAAATAATAGCGCATGTATTTAACAGCAGATTGACCAAATACCAAAAAGTACATGCCAAAAAATAGTAAAAGTAATCCAAGTTTAGAACTGCGGGTTTGGTATGTATGAAAAAATGTATAGATAAGACCAAGCAGTGAGAGTAATCCGAGTGGGAGTCCCAATCCCCACGATATGATCCCATACGCTGGTTCAATGTATGCGATTGATGGGATGAATTGTTTGGTGTAGGGAAATACACTGGCATCACTACTCATGGCAAGTTGTGCACTCACTTGTTTAATATAGGTTGCAAATTCTAATAGTGTGTATGGTTGTGTTGCAAAAAACACAATTACCCCGGAACTTAAGGTTATGAATCCGTAGATAATCGCTTGTTTTACCACAAATTGTTTGGACATAAAAAGGTGATAGGCAATAAAAAGAAGTGGAAGTCCAAGGGTAACGACACCGGTGAATTTGGTTGCTGAGGCAAGTCCTGTTGTGATGCCAGCCAGTAAAAATGTTTTACTTGAAAGCTTGTTTCTAATCAGAATCCACACCGTTAAAAACATCCAAAATGTCATTTGGGGGTCAACAATATAAAAGTGTGCGTTTTGAATAGGGAATACTGCGGTTGCGTAAAGGATTCCTGCAATAATGCCAACGTTTCTATGAAACAGTTTTGTACTAATTAAGAATATAAGTATGGTGGTGCCGGTATCAAACAGTGTTGATAAAAGCCTACCTACGTACAAAATGTTAGGGTAATGGGTGAGTGAAGGGTCAAAAAGTCCAACAATCGATGAAACTCCTTTGAGGAGATATATAGGAAGATTGCCGTAGTTAAAAAAATCGGGGTTCAAATTGCCGCCGGTAAGCCGCTCAACTACAAACATAATCATTCGTTCATCAGGATGAAGACCAAGGCCGTTATCCCAGTTGATGTCAATGATTCGAACGATGAATGCAAGAGCTGCGATTATGAGAAGTGTCTTATGTCTTTTTGCAAATGTCAGCAACATGTACACATTCTCTCACAAACCAGACGACAGTTATTAAAGGCTAAAAAGAAATATACCTAAAAACAATACCAAGGAGAGCATACAAACCCATTCATCCGGATTTTTTGTTTTTCTTGTGAAATTGAATTGCGATTGAAAACATGACAAGAGCCGTAGTTATGGTAACCAAGTCAATAACCCAGTTTAATGATGGATTAGCGATTAACACCAAACCTATCTGTATAAATAAACCTCCCGCTATAATACGCAGCCAGTTTTCTAATATGATAGAGCCCCGCAAGGAAGATCTTTCCAAGAATAACAAAACCATTCCAGCTATTATATATAATAGCGCTTCCATAATGTTTAATTCTACTAGTTAATTATAGAAAGGGTATCTATTAGTTGTTCGAAGTCTGAACCTACTAAATTATCTTGGGTAGTGTATTTTTTAAGAATGAGTTCAGATAGGTTTGAGTTAATAGTATCTTGTTTTTCTTGGTTGAGATCAACAATTTTTGCTTCAATTCCTGTTTGAGGATTTTGTTTTGTTACAACGTAGGGTTGAATAAGTGTTTGTATCTCGTCGGTAGATACTGAAGATATTTCGAGTTCATAATTTGCAAATATGTTGTTAGGTAGTCTTTTTACTCCACGAAGGATAACAGTCGCCATATCTAAAGTTACGTCACCTACATCAGATTTGAATGTTACATATGAGTATAGGTCAACATCGTTTTGAGTAAATATAAATGATCCGACAACTCCTAGTGAAGGTTCACCTCCACGTCCTGGTTCGACTGAATCATTGTCATACAAAAAGATTGATTGGTTGGTGTTGGTTGGTATGGAGATGAAGCCGTGTTCCTTCTCCTCAAATGGTGAAAATATACAGTAAATTGGTCGAGTTTCACCAAAATATTCATTTCCTAAGTCCAACGATACCGGTAGGTTGTCAGTCAGAATCACTTCTGAGTAACCATCTTCTGGTGGTACACAGTTTTCGACCATGTGTTCGTTTAGGTTTTTTTCCGTTTCCTGTAATGACGTTGGATTGGTGTTAGTGTTTGGACGAATAAAAAGTATCGCCCCTAATCCTGCACAAAAAATTGCAATAAATAGTAAACGGATTTTTAGTGTGTTATTCATTATGTTCTAGTTTTATTTTATTCCATCTGAGATCAAGAGGTGGGGTGTCGCGTCGCCCCCACCTCTTTTTTATCTGACAAAAAGCTATCCGCTGCCAGATCCTTCATTTCTTCCGTCAATGGTGCAACTCCACCGATTTGCAACATTGCTTATCCACCACCGTATTCCTGGCAAGTCATAGATAACAACAGCACTATTGTTGCTTCTATTAACCGAAAAGTGCAGGTGAGTACCAGTTGAATTACCTGTACTACCTGCATAACCAATGACCTCGCCTTGATTTACCCATATAGCCCGTTTGTGTAGTAATGAGTGTAATACCAGTACTTGGTAGCCTCAAAACTACTCAGGTGTGCATACGTACTGTGCAGTCCATCGCTGTGGTAAATCTTTACCATGTTTCCACCAGGCCAGGTGTTAGGGTAAAAGTAAGCAACTCCCGATTTGCTCGCCAAGATTTGTCTTCCTGGCTGCATGACAAAATCGATTGCTTCCTGATCTTGACCATAGTGTTGATTACACCGTGGACCTGCTGAGATTTCTGCATATCCAGAAAATGGTAGTCGATATCCACCAGGTGCTGCATATGCTACACTTCCTCCCACCACAAGCAGTAAAGCCAAAGTTGCAAGCACAGTCACTTGAATACGTTTGTAAAGCGATTTCACAGTGCACCTCCTTACAGTGCTAAATCAAAGTTGTTAAATGTGTGCGACATGGTTAATATATTGTATGGTATATAAATTGTCAAGAGTTAAAAGATATGTGTGAATTTGAATTCGTCTGTTTTTGGCCTATCTATTTAAGGATAAAGTGGGTTTATACCAACTGTATTTATAGTTGATCTTTGATAAGTTGCCCTATACCAATGTTGTGGAACGGTTTTGGCAATCGTTGTGAGTTTTTCTATTTGTTCTTGGCTTGGTGTTGGTGAGTATCTAAGAACCAGAATAAATGCCAAGGTAAAGTTTTTTTGACTTGTTTGATAAGTGGGAGATCGATCTCCAATTACTGTACATCTTGCCAACATCCAGAGTTGACATCCTTTCACAATGGTAAAAAATAAGGGTCATGTGCATAAATCTCTTACTACTTTTGTTGTGTGTTGAACCTTCACGTATCAAGCCTAGCGTTTTATTGTATATGAATTCACCTAAACATCGAATGTTTAGTTTTGCTTTGTAACAGTAAATCGTCAACTCTGGATGTTGGTTTTTACAAAAACTGGATTAATTAAACAATCCTTCGCCGATAGTATTAACAAAAAACTTGAGTGGATACACCAGTTGTGGTTCGTTTTTTAGTTCTTCAAAAGTCATCCATTTTACTAAGTTTGCTTCGTCCGAAAGGTGAACCTCGGGACAAGACTCAAGTTGTGCACGGTACAAATGCCATTTGTGATGATCACAACCACGGCGACAGGAGTCACCAGGAATATCAAAACCATCCATCATCGTTTTTAGTGTTTGGACCGTTATTCCTGTTTCTTCTTGCAATTCACGTTTAGCCGCAACTTCGGGCAATTCCCCCTTGTCCAAGTGTCCAGCTGGAATGGTGTATGCAAACGGGAAGATTTGTCTAAATTGTGTAAGGAGTTTATCCTCTGCAATTACCAACACTCCCACACTCTCATGCCAGTAGTTCTTTTCTTCGTCCACCCACCAGGTAACAGCGTCATCAATAACCAAACTCCGCTCGTGTATCTTTTTACAGTCACTGCATTGATAATACGTAAGATTATCTTTAAAGATTCGTTGAACGTTTGGTGAATAACACTCAAAGCAGTATTGACCATTTTTATCTTGCGGAATTGTTTCTGGCATTTTCATGTTTGTATTTTAAATCATTTGAAAACTAATGCCAACACCACGAGAGTGATAGCATTAGTTTTTTGGTTACCTTGTCTACGGCGGTTTATTTAAACTGGCCCACTCCTTAATTAGAGAGGGGATTATGTTGTTCAACTGCCCAAGTCTCTTTAGTACCATAGTAGGATTCCCTGACTCAATAGCAGTCATTCTTGAGTCATTCTCAAAATCGATAGGCACTATAGAGATTCCTAGCCCCTCTTTTATAATGCGTAATCGTGGAATAAGTATAGCCTCCCACTTGTCGCCATACTCTCCTGAATAATCGAGAACGTATTGTATAGCACGTTTTGACATTACCATTGGACCAAAAGCATAGTCGATGTCAAATGTAACAAGATTACTCGCTACCGTTCTACAAAATAGGTAGGTGAGTGCTTGTTCGGTTGGGTAGCTAACCATGCATGTTCTATTGAAGAGGCCTAGTTCTGAATCTTGTTGATACATAATCCTCACAATAGAGGGAATGAACATGGGAAGATTGGACTTTTCGGGTTCCAACCAGCAATAATATGTTGCGTTTGGAAATAAAGAACATGCAGTGGCGATTGCCTCTCTACGGATATTGCCCATTCCGTGAGATTCTTGTTCAACAGGAATGACCCCAAGACCCCTCAAAAAGGTAATATAACCTTCGTGGGTATCGGTAAACAATGTTACGCATGGAATGCCGAGGCAATTTATTCTCATTGCTGTATCCAGATATACCTTAGCTCTGAGTCTTTCGATGGGGTTTTGGGGATTTCCCTGCCGAAAAGTAGTTACAACTACTATTTGACTGTTCATCATTCACTTCTCCATTCTAGTTTGTTCAAAGACTGTTAGGTTTATAATGTGCTGTTTCACGCTCTACTATTAGATTGTGGAGGAAATATATCATTGTATATCGGTTTTGTATAGAGCGATAACGAATTCCCCTAAACATCGAATGTTTAGTTTTGCTTTGTAGCAGTTAAAACGCACACTTTCCCTACAGAAACTGGTCGGGAAGTACACAGACCTTCAACGTCTCACCAACATAGAGTAGTAGTGTTGGATAGTTAAGAAAACATACGAGATACAAGTCAACATCCAGTGTTAGTTTTGCTTTTGAATAGGCATAAGATCACTTTCGGTAACAGGTTCGTTCGAATATTGCGAGATGCTGAAATGAATTCAGCATGACGTGGGTTTCGAAAATAACAGAAATTTCAAGTCAGGTGATTTATTAAACGTTACCTCCTCTCAAAAATATACACGCTTGGGTGGTCGAATACAAAGAAGGTTTCGTCAGGCGGGAAGATTCCGCCCATGCACCATAAACTCCACCACGCACAATCTATATCCCTGGTAGAAAATGAGATTTGATCCCATTGTCCAGAATTAAAGAGGGTTTCGTAAAGGAGATTTCCTTGGGGATATTGAGAAGGGTTTGAAAGTCTGGTGTTGTATATGCGTTGGCTTAACGAGATGAAAATATCGGAATCATCTAGAATCGACTCCACAGAAGGTACTCCAACACCATCAGAATCGTAGATGTTGTAAAGCGTTATGTTTGAAACAGGATGCACATTATTTGTGGGCAAAATTCCAAGGTCATACACTTCCGATCCAATCTGTTGCGTTTCAAATGTATACGTATCAATCCAATCTGCAGCTTGAACCCGTGTATCTTTCCGTTCATAGACTTGCATAAACCATAGCCCACTTTCTACACTCCATACAGTTGTAAAAACTATTATTCCTTGAATGATTCTTTTGTTTATCCGTTGAGATAAAAATACAATTCCAATGATTATTAATACTGGAATTGCTGGAATCATGTAGCGAGTCCACTTAACGTACAACGCAAAATTAAACGAAAGATACAAAACACAGTACGAGATAAGGAGTACGTAGTAGGAGTTTTGAGGGGTACTGGTCTTGTAGTAAAGATTGGTAACAATTTTTATAGTCATCCACGCAAAACCGGCGATTGCAATTAATGTGAGTGGAATAGTCAGAATGTATGGGAACACACGTGTGAGTTGGTACAAAACCGGCGTGGTATTTATAAATTGTTGTGTGTAAAAAACGGGCAGACTTCCATTAGCAACGCCACTTTCATAATTTAAAGAATTCATGAATCCGTTCCAATCTAAAACATGATACGGGGAACTGATGACAGCTATACCAATCGTTATAACAGCAGCAGTGATAATTTTGGTTGAGAATATATTTCTCACGACGTTTTTGATTTCCATGGAAGGCTTTTCACATAAAAGGTGTGCAATAACGATAAGTGGAGCCATTGTTACTGAAGTAATTTTTGTACCTACGCTAAGACCTAACATTATCCCGAACAGAATATAAAATTTACGTTCTCCCGTTTTTACAATAGTAAAACTGAGTAAAAGTAGAAGCATATATTCAAGAGTTAACAAACTTTCAAATGTTCCAAAGTGAGCAAACTGAATCATGCCGGGTGAAAATGCAACCCACGTTGCTCCTATGAGCGCTAGAGTTTTTGTGTGTTTGTGTGGGGTCAATGTTTTTTTTACTAATAGGTATGTAAGGGGAATGAGTGCAATTGATGATAGGGCTGCAAGTACCCTTCCTGTAATGGCAAAATGTTCGAATGATAATAGGTTGGTTGCAGTGAAAAAATTAAAAATAAATGTGACTGCATAAACTACATATATAGGAAACGCGCCGTACGCCCAAAACTGTGGATTGAATTGACCATGTCCAAAAGAAATATTGGTAACAGCTGAGATTATATTTCGCTCGTCAGGATGAAAAAAGTATCCATCACCCCAGGAAAGATTGTTAAGTCTTAGGAATCCACCAATCAGGATTATGATGATGAGTAGAAAATGTTTTTTGAAATTTTGCCCCACGAAAGCAATTGTACTATAATGGTATGGCTTTACGGGAAGCAGGAAACCGGCTCGTTTACGGGCAGGAAAGTCCAGACTCCAAAGGACAATGGGACGGGGTGTAAGCCCCGACACAAGTGCATTTATGTGCGAGTGCTGGTGTTTTGGTTTCGAAAGAAACCGAAAACAGGTGGTGAATTGACACCACTTGAGACCCACAGAGACGATTCGAGTTCTTATCTCTTTACGAAGTGAACTCGGGGTGAAACGTAGCAGAGTACTGCTTTTTGAATAATTGCTTTGCAATTTTTCTTACGGGAATCCCACCTGGAGCAACTCCCGACCGGTGTGTTTGAGGCGGTCCGCTGAGCACCAAGGATGGAGGCAAAGATAGATGGTTTCTAACCTTCCTTATGGAAGGAAACAGAATCTGGCTTATAACTTCTCGTAGAGCCCAAGAAATTGTAATAGAAAAAAGAACATGAAAATTATCTCCACTACGTTAGTTGTATTTGTTGTTGGATCCATACTTGTCATTGGGGTAACGAAACTGTTTCCAGAGTCTCATGTTCTTGCTTGGGAGCATCCAGAATTACCGGGTGATATTTTAGGTGTATCAAATATAAGGCGTTTACCTGAAACTCAAACTTCTTTTGATATAAGCTCGGATGTTGTAGTTACTGATGTTGGGTATGAAACCGAACAATTCGATTCTGAGGATTATTTTTTAGGTGATGAGGTAGTCGTACAGGAAGGATTATATGGATCAATTACGCGAACGTACGATGTGTATTTGTGGGACGGTGAAGAGGTGGATCGGCGGGTTGTGTCTGAAGAACGTATTAATCCCCAAACTAAAAGAATTGCCGTAGGAACTAAAAAGAATTACCGAATGATGGATACCCCTGATGGAAGTATTACCTACTACGACGTATTAAGCATGTGGTCAACAAGCTATGACGGAAATTGTAGAGGATGTACAGGCAAGACGTATACCGGTGCGTTGGTTGATCATGGTGTGTGTGCGGTAGATCCACGAGTAATTCCTCTCTACACAAAGATGTTTATTCCTGGTTACGGGTTTTGCCGAGCTCTTGATATTGGTGGATCAATTAAAGGAAACAAGATTGATCTTGGATTTGAAAACGTGAAGAACGGATGGTGGAGTTCCAGATGGACGGACGTTTACCTACTCGATGAGTAGCTTCCTAATCGAAGATTAGGTTCTTAGTTAAAGTCTACGTAATTACCTTTTCTTCTCTTGTGCAAGATTGCTGATGTGTTTTATCTCTCTCACGAAAATGAAGATAATGCTGACAATGAGTGTTGTGATTACGAAGAGTTTTTTACCAGCTGGCATGGTGTACAGATAAATAAAGGTTGCTGTAGGGAGTAGGAACTGTACAAGATAGTCACGTCGTGTGGGGGGGATGGGTGAGAAGGTTATGTTTAACGTTTCTACTACAAAAAGTAATGCTGCACTCAGTAGGTTAAGCATTACGTTAGGGTGTGTTAAATCAATAGTTCCCATGAACATGAGGTTGAAAGGTTGTTCTATTTCAGGCATCCAGTCGTATAAAAGATGGAGGCCTTCACCTGTTAGTCCATTACTAAAGACAAACCATAAAATAACTGCAATGGCGAGTTGGATTCCGATGTTTATACCTTCAAATACGACCGTACTTTTATTAATGGTTACTAATTTTTTCTTTAACTCTTGGAATTTTAATGGTTCGCTGGTTGCGTACCGTTCTTCAATTTCTGCATAATCTGTTCCAATCTTGCGACGTTCTTCTTCAGATTCAGTTGATTTAATAGCAAGCGGGAGAAGCAAAACACGTATGAGAAGGGTGAATAAGATCACAGCAAGACCCATGTCCGGGTTTTCCATGACCTTTCCCAATAAGTAGTACATGTAAACTAAGGCGTTTAGAAATGGTTGATAAAATATTGCAATTATTAGCTCAATCATGTTGGTGTGATTTTATTCCCACGTATAATTATTGTATACCCAATCAATTAGTAAGCGTGTATCTGTTTCACGCTCACGACTATTTGCAACAACTATAATAACCTCATGGCCGTTTCTTTCAATTGATGTAATGAGCAGTCCGTTTGCAAGTGGTGTCCATCCAGTTTTTACGCCCGTAACACCTTTAACTGTAGTTAATAATTCATTGGTTGATGTTACAGAGTATGTTTTTTGTGGGATAAGAGTTGATGAAGCTGTAAACGTTGGCATTGAAACGATACCCCTAAATTCAGGTTCTTTCAGTGCAAACACTGTTAATATTGATAGATCATATGCCGTGGAGATGTTGTTTTGACTATCATACCCAATAGGATTAGAGAATGATGTATTGGATAAATGGGTTGCGTGTGCCAAATCATTCATTTTGGAAACAAAGGTATCGTAACCGTTGGGATGATTAATGGCTAGAGTATAGGCTGCATCATTTGCAGATCCAATAAGTAAAAGTCGAATTAAATCATGGGCGCTCAGTTGATCCCCCGGAACTAGATCTGCCGAACTGCCCTGCGACTGTTGGTAAATATCTGAGGGGACAGTCAAAATATCGGAATTTGAATATGTTGACAGGGCAACTAATGCGGTTGCAATTTTGGTTGTAGAGGCAGGGTATTGTGGTATGTGTGAGTTTTTTTCAAAGAGGGGGGTTGCACTCTCAAGGTCAATTATTACCGCACTCTCGGCTAGTATTTGTGGTTGTGATGTTTCAGATTTTTTTACGGGGACAATTGGAATATTAACTAAGATGTCTCCAAATGTTTGAGAAGGTAATTGCCGTGTTGTTGGTATAGAAATAGCCCCCAATACGTTACTTGAAGTTTTGGGAATGTCATTTGAAGCTACAGCAATCGATACAATACCAATGGCAGCAACAGTAGAAAAGGTGAGTGAGATGATTTTAAAAATTCTCATAATATGCACTATTAAAAAATGTCCCTTAAATAAGGTAAAATTGTAACATGTATACATACTCCACGTACTCGAATGCAACCAAAGTTAAAGAAATATTTGGCCAGCTTCCTATTGATCCTGATAAGAAAAAAGGTCAAAACTTTATGATTAATACTACCGTGGTTGATCGAATTATGGATGTAATTTCATCATTAGTATCAAAAGATACAAATGTAGTAGAAATTGGTGGTGGGCTCGGTGCATTTTCTGTTCCATTAGCTCATATCGCAAATCAATATGTGGTGTACGAGGTTGACCAGTTTTTACAGGTTTTATTAGCACAACAGCTCAAAGAATGTCCAAACGCACGAGTTGAGTTATCAAATATTTTAGACGAGAAGCAGCTAGCCTTTGGCTCACCAGAAACGTTTGTGTTTGGTTCGTTACCATACTCAATTACTTCACCAATTTTCCATAAACTTATTGTTGAGTGGTCTCTACAGTGGCAAACGGGTTTGTTTATTATTCAAAAAGATGTAGCCGAGAAAATAACATCGGTTGCCCCCCAGTCATCGTATTGGAATCACTTTATGGGAGGATTTTGTATGTGTAAAACACTATTTACAATTCCAGGCTCGTCATTTTGGCCACAACCATCAGTTGAATCGTCTGTCTTGTTATGTGAAAGACGGGATCTTAACATATCGCTTGATCCTAAGAAATGGTCAGTATTTTTGCATAAAGTTCACAATACCCCGCGGCGGCAGATATCTGCCCAGTTTGAAGTTAAAGATTTAGATGAAGCATTGATTGATTCTGAAAAACGTCCTCAAGAACTTGAATCAGATCAGGTGTATCGTTTGTATAAAATTGTTGAAGGTTTAAGCGATCAAGAACCTACAAATCTTTGAGATCACTTTTTACATACTTCGGAAGAGAAATTATAAACTCGGCTACGGGAGGGTGATTATTTAGAGAAATTTTCCCCCCGTGTGCTTCTACTATTTGTTGGCTTAAGTATAGGCCAAGTCCAGTTCCGGCTTGTGATTGATGCTCTTTTGAGCGAGCATATTTTGAAAACATGCGTTTACCAATATCTTGAGGAACCCCACCTCCATCATCACTCACCGATACGGAAATAGAATCACCATGTTCATCAATTGAAAGGGAAATGTACGAACCAGTAGTATTGTATTTGACTGCATTACTTAATAGATTATCAATGGATGCCTTTAATTGTTCTTCGTCGCATTTAATAATCGTGTCTGAATCGATATGCGAAGTATAGGTAAAGGTAAGACCATGGTCTTTTGCTAGTGAAGAGTATTTATCGATGAGTGATTCAACAATTTCTTCAATCTTTTTTAGATTAAAATTAAATTTCATACGTTTTGATGCAAGGTCTGCAAGCTTAATGAGTCTTTTTGCCTGTTCATCAAACACTGTTAACTTTTTGCCAATTCGATCAATCGCCATATTAAAGTCATCACTTCCAGGTTGTGTTTCCCCGAGAACTTCAAGGTATCCTTTTATGACCGTTAGTGGTGCGCGTAGGTTATGAGATGCAAGAGATACAAACTCATTTTTTAGTTCTTCGGATATATGGGTGTCTTCAAGGGTTTTCAGTAAATGTTTTTTCTCTTGATCAGATTCAATATAGAGGTGACTCACCAACCCAGAGATTCCTGAAGCCATAAACAAAAGCATACTTCTAAACACGATTACCATTGAGTCAAGATCGGTTGATACGGATGTTGCAAACAAATAGAGTGCACTGCTTACAATACCTGAAATGAGAGCTGCATTTAATCCTGAAGGAATTCCAAACGCAAAATTCGCAAACAGAGCAATGAGGTAAAGTTCAGTATTAAGAATGTTTAAAAAATAAAGGATGCCAACAATAACAATCATATTAATGGGGCCAATAATGGAATAAATCCTTGTGCGATGTATAGGAGAGGTTATGGCATAAGCCATTGCAGGGATTTCATACGCTTCCGTTGCAAGAATAATGAGTATTGCAACACCTATTTGTATTGCGGTGAATTCTTGAGTAAAAAGGAGTAATAAGGCAACAAATTTTATAAAAATTCTAATAGTAATGGTAACTTTGTCGGGGCGTGTAAGGTTATTCATTGATAATTAATAGTACGTTATGTAAACCATATTTCAAGAACAATAAGAAGTGCAAGCGTAAATCCCCCAGTGAAAACATTAAATGTATTGGTAAGTGATAGTAAAACGATTATGGTAAGTGCACTTGAAATCCATACTCCTTGTTTTAGACCTTTGCGTGTAAGGAATCGTTTGTCAATAAATGGTGAAAAGTATGAGTGAATAGGGTAGAGTATGAGTGCAATAAGTGATGTTACCCCAAACCAGATTCCTGCAAGGAGTAACAAAACAATAGGAGTGTCTACAATTCCCTCAGTGGTATAGGGGGAAACATTGGTTACAATAAATCCTACCGTAGCAAGCGAAATGAGTGTTACTAGAAGTAGTGTTACATGAAATCGCTGCATGTTACCATTAGTATAAGATAAGAAGGTATAAGTTATAAGGGGTAAGGAGAAAAAATAATCATCATGACACTTGAAACAGTACTACTCATCGCATCAGTTATAGGGATCATGTATCTTGGTTATACGCTTATGCAGGTGACAAAACGTATGAGTGATATTTCAAACAACAAATCCCAAGACCAGTCTTTAGTACAGCTTCACCAACGAATTGATCAAGTTAACGACCAAATGACAAACCAGTTAAATACGGTCACTCAATCAATGTTAAATCAGATGTCTTCTAACACGCGTCAAATCGATATGAGGCTGAGTAATACTAATAAGAGTTGGCAACAAACCACCCAAACAATTCAATCCGTTACCAATAAACTTTCGCAATTAGAAGAAGCTAATAAAAGAATTTATGATGTGGGTAAAGACATTTCAAGTCTTCAGGAAATTCTAAAGGCACCAAAACTTCGTGGAACCCTTGGCGAATTGTTTCTCGGTGATTTGTTAAGCCAGATCGTTCCCAGCGATCGTTATATTCTGCAGCATCATTTTAAATCAGGAGATACGGTTGATGCGTTGCTTAAATTACGAGATGGGCAAAGTGTACCGATTGATGCGAAGTTTCCACTCGAGAGTTTTCAGCGGCTTATTGTTGCAGAAAGTGATGATGAGAAAAAGGTTGCTAAACGTGAATTTGTAACCAGTGTTAAAAAACGAATCGATGAGATTGCCTCAAAGTATATTGTGCCGGACGAAGGTACGCTCGATTTTGCGCTCATGTATATTCCTGCCGAAAATGTGTATTACGAAACAATTATAAAAGCTGATGATTCTAATCTTGTAGGGTATGCGTATACAAAACGGGTAATCCCAGTATCTCCTAATAGCTTATATGTATACTTGCAAACGATTTCACTTGGGCTTCGTGGTATGCAAATCGAAGAACGTGCTAAAGAAATTTTGGCGGATTTATCACGGCTTCAAACAGATTATGTAAAGGTAACCGATTCATACGAAGTGCTTGGAAAACATATTTCGAACGCCTCAGGTAAGTACGAAGAAACCTTGCGAATAATGGGAAAATTTGGCGATAAAGTAGATAGAATAGAAGATAAGACCGAGCCCGTACAGGTTTTGGGTTCGGTGGACGGCGAGATCGAGGCAGACTAGATTATGCAATAATAATATCGGATTGTAATATTACATAGAATGTGTTAAGGTTTTTGTATGATAAAACGACATATTTCTACACAAATAGATCGTCTCAAGAAAGGTTTTCCTGTTCTTGCGATTACGGGACCTCGGCAGTCAGGGAAAACAACATTAATTAAAGAGATATTTTCTGATTACGAGTATCTCAATCTGGAAAACCCGGAGATTCTGGCATTGGTTGAAAATGATCCGGCCGGGTTCATGCGCTCACATAAAAATAAAGTCATCATTGATGAGGTACAGCGAGTGCCGCAACTGTTTTCCTATATTCAGACTATTGTAGATGAGCAGAAGGTTATGGGTAATTTCATTATCAGTGGCTCGGAAAATTTACTCCTTTCGGAAAAGATCAATCAATCATTAGCAGGGAGGGCGGCATACATACATCTCTATCCTTTGTCTCACAAGGAACTTGTCGAAGCAGAAAAGGACAAAAAAGATGTATATCAACAGATTTTTACCGGTTCGTATCCGGCTATTTATGATAGAAAAGTCACCCCGATAGATTATTACAATCAGTATCTAGCTACGTATGTGGAGAGAGATATGAAACAACTGAGTAATATTGCGAACTTAAGTCTCTTCCGGAAATTCTTAGCTTTGCTCGCGGGGCGGACTGGTCAATTAGTCAATCTGTCATCGTTAGCAAATGATGTAGGGGTTTCGGTAGCTACTATTGAAAACTGGATTTCACTTTTGGAAGCAAGTTTTTTGGTTATTCGCTTGCAACCATATCATCAAAACTATGGGAAACGACACATAAAATCCCCCAAACTTTATTTTACCGATACCGGGGTAGCGTGCAGGTTGTTAGGTATCTCGTCTGCACAAGAACTACAGAAGCATTATCTCATTGGCGGGTTATTCGAAAATTTCATTATTATGGAGATTAAAAAACATATTGCGAATCACATCAGTTCGTCACAGCTATATTTTTTCCGAGATAGCAATGGGAATGAGGTTGATGTCATAATTGATAGCGGCTTAAAACAAATTCCTGTCGAGATAAAAGTGGGGGGTACATTTTCGAAAGATTTTACTAAGGGTATTGAGTACTGGCAAAATCTGACAATGACAAAAGAAGATGATTCTTTTGAACCCGGTTTTGTAGTTTACACTGGTCAACAAAAGCATGAGGGTAAAAATTACTCGCTACTACAGTGGAATTCGTTGGATGCGCTTTTTGAGAAAATTGCATTGGATACATAAAGTTGATCAGATAGAAGATAAGACAGAACCGGTGCAATTGTCTGACCCAATTGCGGTGGACGATTAGAAATGCTACATTTTAGGCAGTGAAAAAGTTATTAGGTTTATTGATTGTAATTTCAGTTTTTGTATTGGCACAACCAGGGTCAATTTCTGCTGCCGCACTTACTTCGGTATCACACTATCCATCAGGGACTTGTGGTGGCGGAGTGGGTTGTCAGGCCACCTATTACTATGTTATTTTCACAACCGCTACCACCATTCCTACCGATGGAAAAATCAAAATTACTTTTCCAGCTGGCTACAATGTTAGTCTAGCAACTTTTGGCGCTTGGTCTGGGATTGACGGAAATAAAACAGTTTCGGTTAATGGGCAAGTTGTAACAGTTACTCGTACTGGAGGTGGAACTGCCAGTGCGGCTGGATATAAATATATTCGCTTCACTAATATTACCAATCCTGTGACGGCAGGTTCCTACACAGTTACGGTTGAAACCACGGATACTTCAGATGGTAATTTAGATGGACCTACGGAATCGTCTTCGTATAGTATTTGGGAGTTAGCCAATATTAAGAATGTTCCACTTTCTTTGCAAACAGGACAAACTACTAAACAAAGAGTTTCTTTTGATCATGCGCAAACCATACCCGCCAACGGTAAAATTGTGGTTACCTTTCCCAGTGGATACGATGTTTCCGGAGCAACGATTAGTGACTGGTCCGGTTTTGATGGTGGATACAGTATTTCTATAAATGGTCAGACCGTATCTGTCTTACGGGATGGAACAGGTACGCCAATAACCTATGGGGCAGGAAGAGTAATTCGTTTCGCTAATATTACTAATCCAACTACGAACGGAACCTATTCTGTTACGGTAGAAACCACACAAGCAAACGATACTTCAATTGGTGGTCCAGTTGACTCAGCTGGCGTTGTATTAAGTGACACATTAATCGAAAATGATCCAAACTCTCCTTGGCCGACCTATGGTCATGACAATCAACATACCAGTCGTTCCACTCTTCCGGGTCCATCTTATCCAACAGTACAGTGGAAAGAATCCGAAAATGGTTATGGCCCATATGTTTCTTTGGATTCTGAGGGCAAACTGTATACCGCAAATCCTTGGGGAGACAGAACGGTTTCTTTAAATTCTGATGGCGACTTTATTTGGTCATTTACCCACTCGCCTGCCTCAAATATGCTTCTTTCGATTGCGCCAGTTGTTGCAAATAATGGAACAATAATTACAGCTGGAAGAGCTATTCCTATTGTGGACAAGCTAAGCTAGATAGCCTCAATCAGCTTACAGGTGCACGTGTCTGGGAGTCGGAAGACTACGATGCCTATAGCGACCATTGCGGGTTTTTAGGAGGCGGAATCATTTTATCAAAAGGATTTGTATTTCATGAAGGACATGGTCCTTCGGGTGCTGTTCAGGCTGCCAACGGGAATACTTCTTGGATGATCGCATGGCCAGGATATTCTGGAGTTGGGGCTTCTCCTGTTGTTTCTCCAAATGAGGATGTTTTGTATTATTTATCAAATAATGGTCAATTGCGAGCATATGAGTATGATGGTACCCTGCTTTGGAGTGTAAGTGTTGGCAGTAATAAGAGTTCGCCAGCTGTTGGTTCAGATGGTACTTTATATATCTCTCTCGCAAATGGGAATCTTATCGCGGTTGATCCTTCCAATGGGGGGGTTAACTGGACATTTAGTTCCTGTGGTTCCGATTCGTACTCCACTCCAGCAATCGGTTTAGATGGAACGGTTTATTACACGGATTTTACAACTGGTATTGTTTGTGCAGTTAACCTCAATGGAACTGAAAAATGGCAATTTGTTGCCGATGGAGGAGATATTGCTGGAACAGGGGTTTTCGCTTACGGGGACGTGATATCGATAGATAGTTTCGGGAATCTTTATGTACATCTCGATAAGATATATTCCCTTAGTCCTGCCGGGAGTCTAAGGTGGAGTATGGGAAAAACAACGTTTAAGCAAATCACAATTGGAAGCGATAAGATTCTTTATTTAGGCAGATTGTATGCTGTTAAACCGTGGGAATTGTCTGCGTCAGTTGGTTCGCAGGGAAACTATATTGCTGGTCATACTATGACTATTACGGCTAATACGTCCATGCTGCAAACAGACCCAGATGCTTCCGAAGATAATCAGGTTCAGGTAGTCATGCCAAATGGGGATAAAGTTCCACTTACCTATAGTTCAATCTCAGATGGAAACACGATTTGGACGGGAACGTACACGATTCCAGCAGGGACTACCGATGGAGCATATACTGCAACTGTTGAGGCAGGAGCATATAACGTGGTGACTGATGTAACAACCATATTTGCATCTGCACCAACCGGAAGCACGAATACCGGAATCACAAACACACTCAGTTATACGGTAGATAACACCGCTCCCACCGGATCAGTAAGTATTGCAAGCGGAGCAACGTTTACCACCACACCAAGTGTTACCTTAAATCTTTTAGCAACCGATGCAAGCTCAGGAGTAAACCGTATGCTCATATCTCAAAGTTCAGATTTTATTGGAGCGATGTGGGAAACATATGCTACCACCAAACCATTTACACTCTCATCAGGAGACGGTACCAAAACGGTGTACGTAATGTTTGAGGATGTAGCAGGGAACGTTTCCACCACCTATTCCGACACAATCATTTTAGACTCCACCTCACCGATTGATGAAGTAAGTATTAATTCAGGTGCAACCTATACGGTAAGTCGGGATGTAACCCTGACAATTGCGGCATCAGATGCAACCGCAGGGCTTAACCGTATGCTCATATCAGAAGACGCAACATTTATCGGAGCAACGTGGGAAACATATACAGTAACGAAAGTGATGACACTTTCAAGTGGTGATGGAGAGAAAACGATTTATATACGATTTGAGGATGTAGCCGGTAACGTATCAACCGTATTTACTGATACTATTATTTTAGATACGGTTTCGCCCACCGGTTTAGAACCGGCAGGAACCATCCAAATCGGCGGAGGCGTAACGCATCTTAACAATCACACCGCGAATTTATCATTTGCAACTACTGACGTAACAGCGGGTTTAAATCGCATGTTGATATCAGAAAGTTCTGATTTTGTTGGTGCTACGTGGGAAACGTTTTCGATCAGTAAAGTATTCACACTTTCATCGGGTGATGGGGAAAAGACTGTGTACGTAAAGTTTGAAGACAAAGCAGGGAACGTATCAACAGTATTTTCTGCCACGGTGACGGTTGATACATCAACACCAACGCTTGTACTTACAAAACTAAACACATTAAACGTCAATCCAAATATTTTCACATACTACTACACGACGGGTAAAAATCTAACCATTACCGGCACCACTGAACCAAACGCAACTGTGACAATTACGGTTAATTCAGATCCAATTGTTTGTACTACCGTTGCAGACTCATCAGGAAACTTTAGCTGTACATTTGCGACCACAATTCCAACGGGGACACATACGGTAAATATCACCGCAACAGATGCTGCTGGAAACTCAATCACGTATCCTGAAATGACGTTAGGAATTGCAGTTGGTTTGGCCGCAACAGGAAGTCCAGCTCTTCTATCACTCCTCACCTTGCCACTTCTTGGTGGGGTATATGTTGTTTTAAAAAAACGTTTAGAGTTTTAGGAGATCTTATTCATTTTACTGCGATATAATCAATCTATGCCATCGTTTATTAAAAAAAAACTTGCCATTAGATCAGGGATTGTCGTACTTTGTGTACTCGCTGGATGGTTCTCATTTCGACCCTTTATACCTGCAGTCTCTTTTTATTTTGCAAAACAAACATCACCAGAAATGTTTTTAGATAGTTTTTACGCGGATAAATATCAGTTTGAAAGTGGGGAATCGTCTTTATTTCGAGTAAAGGTTATTGACGGCACATCTGATCGTCTTATTGTTCCATCAATTGGCGTTGACATTGAAACATTTTTTAATGAGGATCAAAATGTTGCGTTGAGTAAAGGAGCATGGGTTGTTCCCGGGTCAGTTAATCCGGGAGACGTGGGTGAGATGGTTATTACTGGGCATCGGTTTGAAGTTGTCCCACCAGCAAAAAATACGTTTTATAACCTTGATAAATTACATGAAGGTGATACGTTTATGGTGATAAAAGACGGGTATGCGTACAAATATGAGATACGTTCAACCGAAATCGTTGATCCTGAGGAGTATAACATTGGTATGCGCGATACGAAAACTTCTGAAGTTACTTTGTATACGTGCACACCATTATGGACAGCGTCACAACGGTTGTTACAGCATGGAGAGTTAGTGGCCTTTAATTAATATGAGTTTATTCGAAGATATACGAAACGTGGTTAAAAAAATTCCTAAAGGCAAAGTTTCAACGTATGGAGATGTTGCAGCAATGGTTGGTACTACCGATGCGCGAAAGGCGGGATGGGCTTTGCATGGAAATCAAGATAAAACAATCCCGTGCCATCGCGTAGTTAAAATGACGGAACATTGGCAAAAAACTTTTCGCTTGGTGGATGGGACGAACAGCAAAAATTACTTGAAGCTGATGGTATTGTGTTTACAACGGATCATCAAGTGGATGTTGAAAAGTATAAGTGGAAAGTATAATCTATACATAGATGTCTTTTGGTCCACTAATAAATATCGTTGCTGTTGAATTAATTTACCTGGCCTGTAAGTTTTTGGTACATAAGAAGATATTACCTAAAAACATGCTTTTGGTTGTACCTATATCTTTTAGCATTCTTTTTACCAGTATTGCAATACAGGGAAGCTTTTTTGGTGCTGGGTTTGATGTTCAGGGTTTATTTGAGATACAACTATATGTTCTTGGGACTGCAATAAATATCGGAACAATTTTGTGGAGAATTTCTCGCCAAGAGATAAAGTAATCTTAATGTATATGCTCAAAAAAAGTGGTTTTGCTCTGGTTGAACTTTTAGTTACTGTCGTAGTAATTTCAGTCCTTGCGATTGCTGGAGTGTTGTGGTTTGGTGGCCAACAGCAAACACTATTATCTGAGAATTCTAGTATTGAAACGCAAACGTCAAATACAGCTAAAACACTGTATGAAGCGTATGGACAAGGGTTATCTACGACGTGTAATTTTATACGTGAAGATACCAGTTACACGGTTGTTATGAAAAATGGTGGTTTTTTCTTTAGGGTAAAAACTACTGATGACACTTCGTTTGTTGTCATGAATAATAACACTATGTGGAATTGGGATGAAGGTAGTCTCGAGGGAAATGCAATTCCGTTTAGAGATGAAGATGCAGAGGGGCTTTTACAGTTTACTTTGTGGGGTTTTGCAGAAGACAAGCAGTTGTATGCATCGTCTTGTTTAGAAGATTTGCACATATCTGACTCACTGTTTGTTCCTTCGTCCGATATTGTGTTTGTGAATGTTCTTCAAGAATCAAGGTCGGAATTGGGCTCACAACTAAACATCATAAGTGAGTTGAGCAATACGTATCGTGATTTATTTCAATCTCTTGTGCAAAATGATAATGTTCCAATTGCAACATCCGCTCTTGAATCTTACAACTTGTCGCTTGAGGGTACTAATGTTTTGTGTTTGCGCAGTGCGGCTGGAAGTGAGACTTCCTACGGTACATCATATTACAACAATGGAAAGGTGAGGTTTGAGGGAGGCAATAAGGGAATGGCAACAGAAAGAGATGCAATAGGAATATATGATGGTAGCTCGCTTTTGGTGTGGGGCGCCGGAGAAACTAAAGGGTTAGTGTTTAAGGCAACAGAAGATATGACTGAGGCAGAATTATTGCAGTTGGTTTTATCAGACTTGGATGAGGATTCGTTGCTTTGTTATGAATACCTGTTCTCTGACAGCATATTTGATGTCCCAAGTGATGTAGTTTTTGAATAATTATGATGCTGCCTATACTTTTATTACTAATTTTATTATTGATAGTTGGGGTAATGCTCTATCAAAAAAGAGGGAAAAGTGCCAAAATACTTATTCCGGTTATTGTATTAATTCCAATTATGGTCGGCGTGTTGCTATGGTTTTTATGGATTGTTTTTATGGCTGTATTTGTTGGACCTTATTTAGAAAGCGGTACTACCACAGGATTTCATAATCTGGGTACTATTTCTGATATTTAAAAAGAAAGAATATCAAATTGAATGGGAGTAAATATGTTAAATAGTAAACTAACTGGGCAAGCCTTTTGTTAAATACTTCGGACGTTTTATATCGTAAGTCAAAGATTGGTGTACTATTATCGTCTTGCAAAAATATCTTGAAATTAGAACATAATTATAGTTGTCTCAAATCAATTTATTCTGGATAGCTATGGGATAAGTTTGTTTCTTGTATATTAAATAGCTTTAGAATATCTTTGGTTTTCCATTCTTCACGTTTGATTGGTGTTATGGCATGTGGGCATACAAATTCTCGATTAGATATTTGTGTAAATGGCTCATGTGGCAAGTAATAGAGGTATACAATTTTTTCGACATCAAGTTTATCAAGTCCGTCGGGAGTTATAATTTCAATACCAGTTGCGGGTTTATCTTCATCCCACGTATGAAGCATCCAGGTGAGTTCATTATTGGTAAGGGCTGCAAAGGCAAGCGCATTATTTTTAAATGGGGAGGCCCACACCACTCCTTTGTCATGTATTCCGGCATCGGCAAGTTTTTTTACATCACTTTCATGAACAGGTTCGGGTTCAAACTGTTCAATGACAAAGGGTGAACCACGGAATAGCGATGTCGAAGTGTTTTCATTCATTGTTATTTTTCAGAAAATACTTCACGAATTACATCTTCGATGGGCATTTCGGCAATATCGACATCGTCCACGGGAAGCTTGGAAAGCATCTCACTTGCGACTCGTTTCATTTCGCTACGGGGGATTGAAAACGTTGTTCGTAATGGGTCATACGTAAGAATTGATCCGAACGATTCGAGGTCGGCTTTTTGCATTTCGTGGGCAAACGTTAAAGTTATTGTCTTATCACTGGCATAGGTTTTGACTAAGTCATCAAGTGCGCCATCATATCCAACTACTCCTTTGTCAATTACAATTACTCGCTTGCATAGTTCCTGAACGTCGCCCATGTAATGACTCGTAAGAATAATTGTTGCGTTATATTGTTTGTTGTAATCTTTTATAAATTGTCGCAAACGTTTTTGTGCTACTACATCAAGACCAATGGTTGGTTCATCCAAAAATACAATTTTAGGGTTATAAATTAATGCAGCAATTAATTCACATTTCATACGTTGTCCTAACGATAATTTGCGAACTTGCTGCTGGATAAAATCACGCGCATCAAGCATATCAACTAGTACGTCAAGGTTTGCTTCGTACTGCCCATCAGAGACTTCGTATACTTCTTTTTGTAGTTTGAATGTATCAACAGCCGGTAGGTCCCACAGAAGCTGGTTTTTTTGACCCATCACAAGGCTTATCATTTTTAAAAAATCTACATCTCGATCATAAGGGGTGTGTCCAGCTACTGATATGGTTCCTGATGTTGGATATAGTAATCCGCTTAACATTTTTAAGGTTGTTGTTTTACCGGCACCATTTGGTCCAATGAACCCTACAATCTCTCCTTCGTCAATTGAGAACGAAACATTTTTAACTGCCTCAACTTGAGTGTAGGTACGATTAAACAGTGCTTTAAAGCTATTTACTATTCCCGGTTCACGTTTATGAACCTCAAATGTTTTGCTTATGTTTTGTATGGTAATCATTGTTAACTTGATGCACTACTGTAATGCGAAATCATTTGTTTCCATACCCATATTGATCCGTACAAAAAAGCGATTGCTACTACTATTGATAATAATACGTTTGGAATATTTAGGCCATGGAGAAAAATATCTGAGGGGATACCTGCAATAAACACTACGGGGAAAATGAATGTGAATATGAATTTTGGTATGTTTTTATAAATTGTTGGTGGATATTGCCCAAACTGATACAGGTCAACAACAAGTCGTGGTAATCCTTGTGCATTTGTTAATACAAACGCTAGTGAACTAATTATGGTCATAATTGCATAAATAATAATTACTCCACATATAAAAACGATTAACGCTGCAATTGAGTTTACGACTGAAAAGGTAAATTCAAGATTTGAAATTCCGTACCAGATTAGAAACATACCAGGGATGGTAGCAAAGAAACTTGAAATGTAGGTGTTGCCAGCGGTGAGTATGAACTGTGAATTAATAGGTTTAAGGAGTGTAAAATCAATCGTTCCATTTTTGATTTTTTCTGGTAGCAATCGTAAATTCCAAATGAAAAATAGACCCATTATCGTTTCTGAGAATATGGTAAACACTCCAATAAGAACGAGCATTTCATGATAGTTCCACCCTCCAACCTCCGTTATGTTTCCAAAGACTACGTAGATGAAGGCGAGTGTCCATGCGATGTAGCCGATCTCAATAAATAGTTCAATAAAAAAACTAAAACGATACTGCATTGAAGTTTGTAACATTACTTTTAAGTACGTTATGTATATTGATATGTGTCGTTTTATACTTTTCATTGTTTAGTTTTCGAACGGTAACTCTCCATATCCATTAGTTACCGAACGGTAGCACGTCCATTGGTTAGTTACCGTAAGCATCATATTTAATCAATCCTTTTTTCCACACAAATCCTGCAAGAAGGGTAAATCCTACTGTCCATACAAGTAGCTGCACAATATCAGGTATAAGGTTTGAAAGATCACGAGTAGATTGCAAGTATGAAATGGGAATATAGTAGGCAAACTTAAATGGCAGAAAGTTAAAGAGACCTTGAAGGTGTTCTGGTAAAAATTCAAAAGGAAAACTCATTCCGGCGAAAATTCCAAATAGCAGTTGTTTAAGGTGACTAAACCACCAAATATCAGTTACCCAAAATGCTATAGCACCAATAATAAGATCAAGTACAAATAGGCTTAAATAGGTAAGTATTGCAATAAGGGTACCTGCCACAACCCCACCAAAAGTAAAAAAGTTGTAATGTTGCCAGCTCACAATGGAAATAACGATAACTAAATAGATTGGTACGGTAATTAAGAGCGTCGCAGCTTTTCTTGCAAGAGAGATTGAGAAATACGTATACCAAATACGTGCAGGTCTTATAATGTAGCTTGATAAATACCCTGATCTTATTTCGCTTCCAATTTGGTCCCCAATATAAACTTTTGTTATAAACCCAACTAGTGGCGCAAGGGAGTAATACAGCAGCGTTTCAGAAAGTGTAAGTCCTCCGATTGAATCTTTTGATTGGTACACAATAATCCAAAAAACAATGAACACCAAAAGACCAATGACGGTACTGATAATATCAAGAACCACCCGAGACCGATATTCAAGAGAGATGGCAAAATTACTCAAAAAAAGCGAGATGTATTTATTCACCAATACATTGTAAAGTTTTTTCTAGGTGAATGCGAGGTCAGGAAACTTAGTAAGGTTGAATTGTTTCTATGATATGCAAAAGAGTGTCCTGGTAGATTTCAATATAAAGATTGTCATCAAGAGCAATCAGTTCAAAAGTAATAGCAGTGTCCTTTACTTGGCACTCGTTTTCAGAAAATGTAAAAGGTGTATAACAGACGGGAAGGGGGGAAGTTTTTATAAGGAGTGATTTTTGTATTGAGTCGTATTCAGTAAACTGTTGATATTTGCCTTGCACTGAAATATCTCCCAGCGTATCTTCAAACGTTGAGGTTGTTAGTACTGATTCACCATCAGGAGCAGAGAATCTGTCAAGATAGGGTGAGTCTACATGATCAAAAAACTGTAGGACTATAAATTTCCCAGACTCACTTCCAGACGGATGATATTGCAGGACGTCTTCACTTCTATATATCTCCCATGAGGAAGGGTATTCAAAGCTAATTTTGTACTCGTCTGCATAGGGGAATGGAATAGAACTTTCCTGTTTTGAATTGTTATTAATATTATCCCAGACCGTAATTATTCCCAGGCTAATAATAAGGCTGATTAGTATGGTGATTATTAGCTTGTTGTTCATGTCTAATTATAGCGTATGGAGAAGATGCATTACTGCATCTTCTCCACTTGTGCGCACCATCAATCGCTAGCGTTGAGCATACCCTTCTGGTCTGTTATTCATCACACATCCTGAATCCCACGGATTCCCATCGTTCCAAACCATACCAGGCATGTCGTGTACTCGAATTGGGTTTCCATAGCGGTCGTGAACAGCAAAGTGTAAATGTACACCTGTAGCTCCGCTCCCACTATTTCCCATATAGCCGATGACATCACCTTGGTTTACCCAAATACCGTTGTTACCAGTATTTCGGTACGCCCAGTATTTGTTTGGTTCGTATCCACTCAAATGTGCATATGTACTTATCAGACCATCAGAATGGTACATTTTTACAACATTACCCCCAACTGATTCCCAGTTGAAGTATGCAACACCGGATTTTGATGCACGGATTGCGTAATTCCACGGTCCCGAGAAGTCAATTGCTTCAGCATTGTAGCCGTAGTGCAAAAAACATCGGGGACCAGTAGAAATGTTCAATCTTCCAGCGAAGGGTAGGATGTACCCTTCTGGTGCCGCATAACTGATTATTGGTGTGACTGCAATCGCGAGGATTGCAAAGATCGCAACAATAACCGCCTTCCGAGCCGACGCGGTTGTGTTCATGACTCATTCCTTTCGTTGAGAAATATATTGTTAGGTGCGCATTTATATATTATCGTATATCCACGTCTTGTCAATAGCCAGATTTTATAGATTGTAGGAACAAAAACGAAGTGCAACACTTTAGGTAGAATTCAGACCTAAAGGAGGTGAAAAACGTTGCAGAAATACAAACATTTAAGTTTAGAAGAGCGCGAGTG
>Ga0210021_1000392_pt1 | contig 50018 bp, 51 predicted proteins | sample CryGeymeta201517_FD_183981 | JGI IMG/M metagenome (GOLD analysis project Ga0210021, IMG submission 183981) | Groundwater microbial communities from Crystal Geyser aquifers in Utah, USA - Crystal Geyser metaG 2015-17 (SPAdes) (version 2) | ecosystem: Environmental > Aquatic > Deep subsurface >... | reverse complement strand
TGGAATGTTTTTCTTCTTGGATAGCTCATCTATGACCCATTTTATTGAATCGGATTTATCGGTAAGACCGACCTCGATATGCTTTACGTCGCTCGTTAACCTGACATCTAAAAGCCCGAGATCGTGCGCATAACGGGTGCTAAGGTCAAACGCCTCTTTGATGCCGCCGGCGAAGCCGCCGTTATGAAGACGCTCCTCTGTCGCTGTTAAAAGCTCGCCGATTTGCGATTTCAGGGGGTTCTCCCACTCTGGGATAAGATCGATTTTACGGCGGTTCATGCGATTATAGACGATATCTATGGTAACGTTTGATCTGCTTTCAATATGCTCCTTTACGGCTTCGGCTGCGCGGTCGAGAAGCGTGTTCTCCTCTTCGGTCGCAACCCTCTTAAAAAGCACGACCGGCTCTGAATTCTCATCAAAGCCGTACACTTCGGAGCCCCTATTTGTGCAGATAAAAAGGTTTTTCTTGTGGGGACCGTTCACCAGCGAGGCGAACTGCCGGTTGACGTTGTCAAAGTTTGTGCCGGTGATAACCACGATATATACCCCGTATTTCATAAGCTGTTCGAGTACCTCGGTAATGGCCCGGGCATCGGCGTTACGGTTCTCGACAGCCGTTCCGTCCCAATCAAACGCAATGATCTTGTACGGATGTTTCTTTATCTTTGGAAAAGCGACTACGCAATCATTCAAGGTAAAAACTCCAATTCAATAATTTGTATTAAGCTTATCCGACACTATCTACCCAAATGCTGGTACTCTCCTATCCCCTTATTATCGGAAATTTTGTGGCGAAATTGAACCTCTCGCCTGACCCATCGTGCTACTTTGTCTTTTAAGTTTATTGTTTCCACCCGATCACCTATGGGGATTATTTGAGCAATAGCATTTTATGCAAAAAAAACCCTTTTCTTAATGTAAACAAAAAGTAAAGCGATGACAAATATTTTCGCCCACCCCACATTCTATTCACCCATTCACCAATCTCCCCCAGGCCCTTCCCCCGCTCTTTTAATTATTCATTGACCCCGAGAAATAATCCGATATAATTAAACATATGATCACATATTCATATGTATGGAGATTACCGGATGTCTATTGACGATATTTGCGGGGAGACCCGGTTCGACATGTCTAAAGTCGCTGATGTAAAAGAGCATCTGCAGCATCTAATACCGGATGTCGCGATCGAGCGACTTTCGGATACATTTAAGGTGCTATCGGACCCTACCAGGGTAAAGATAGTGTTTGCGCTGCTTCGCAGCGAGTTGTGCGTGTGTGAAATTGCCGAGGTGGTCGGGATGAGCCAATCTGCTATCTCGCATCAACTGCGAAAGCTAAAAGACCATCGCGTTGTTAAGCGCCGTAAGGCCGCTAAAATGGTGTACTACTCGCTTGACGACGAACATATTATAAAACTGCTGACTGAGGGTATTTCCCACGTCCGGGAAGAGCTGCATGACCCCATTGCCCTCCCCCTCGGCGAGAGGTTAAGGTGATGTGTTGTGGCGACTAGGGGCGTTAGCGGGGAGCGTGCAACAGAAGAAACCGTAGCCATATCGGGCCTTGATTGCCCGGACTGCGCCCTTAAGGTGCAGAAAGCCGTTCAGAAGCTACCCGGTGTCAAAGACGCTGAAGTTAACTTTACTGCATCGAATCTGCGTATTAAATATGACCCCCAGGTGAGTTCGAAGGAGACGGTCTTCTCGCTCATTAAAGACTTCGGATACGGGGTCGGCACTACTGAGGACATAAGAACGTCGATGTTTCGCATCGGTGGGCTTGATTGCCCGGATTGCTCGGCGAAATTGCAGAGAAAAATCGCGGGCCTCGACGGCGTCGACTCGGCCGAGCTGGTCTTTGAGACCGGAAAGCTTACTGTAAGCCACCATGAAGAGGTTGTTCCCGACTCAGAGGTCATAAGGATGATTGAGGCCAGTGGGTATACCGCAGTGCTTGAGGGCGCCAAGCTTGCCGAAACGCCTAAGAGATCATTCTGGCTTTCCGACAAGAGGGCGTTAACGGTGCTGATTGCCGCTGTGCCACTTGTAATCGCGGGTCTTCTTCAATTGTTGCTTGGGCAAAGTATCGTTACAATTGCATTATTTACCGCAACCGCCGTTATTGCCGGGTACAGGCCCGCCAAGGGTTCGATCTCTTCGCTGAGGTCGCGGGTGTTCGATATGAACGTCCTTATGACGGTTGCGGTTATAGGGGCGATGGGGCTCGGGCAATGGGCCGAGGCTGCAACGGTTATGTTTTTGTTTGCGCTGGGGACGATGCTTGAGGCATATACGATGGATAAGACCAGGCACGCAATTCATCGGCTGCTTGAACTTGCGCCGAGCGAGGCTACGATTAAAACCGCGGGAGGTACAACGGTCGTCCCTGTTGAGGATGTGCGCATCGGGGATATCGTGGTAGTCAAGCCCGGCGAGGGCATACCGGTAGACGGTGAAGTCGCCTCGGGCCGCTCGTCTATAAATCAATCCGCAATTACCGGGGAGTCGCTGCCTGTCGTCAAAGAGACGGACGACCAGGTCTTTGCCGGTACGCTCAACTTGGAAGGCTACCTGGAAATAAAGTGCACGAAACTATCAGGCGATACGAAAATAGCCCACATTATCCACTTGGTCGAAGACGCCCAGGCCAAGAAGGCGCCTTCACAGCGATTTATCGATAAGTTTTCCGTCTACTACACGCCGATTGTCATCGGAATCGCTCTCACCATAGCAATTATCCCTCCGCTTGCCGGGCAGCCGTTTATTACCTGGTTTTATAGAGCGCTCGTGTTGCTTGTAATCGCGTGCCCGTGTGCGTTGGTTATCTCTACGCCGGTATCAATTGCGGCCGCGATCGGCGCGGCGTCAAGAAGTGGTGTACTCGTTAAAGGCGGCGCATACCTTGAGGCCGTGGGCCAGGCATCTGCAATCGTATTCGATAAGACGGGAACACTTACCACAGGCCGGCTTTCGGTTACCGACGTGGTGCCGTTAAACGGTTATAAAGAGGACGAGATCGTAAAACTTAGCGCGGCAATGGAATCAAGGTCGGGTCACCCTCTGGCAGAAGCCATCATCAGGTATGCCGGCGAACAGGGTCTTGGTTTCAGAGAGCCCTATAACTTCGAGTCGCTCCCCGGGCGCGGCTTAAAAGCCGACTTCGGCGGCATTACCTACTATATTGGCAATCCAAGGCTTTTCGAAGAAATTTCCGAAGGGATAAATATGATCGACCCGGAAGTCGATCCCCTGATATTCGCCTTGCAGCGTGAAGGTAAAACCGTATTTATACTTGGAACCGGTGAGAAGCTTTTAGGGATCGTCGCCGTTGCGGATAGGCTGCGCGAAGATGCAAGGCAAACCGTAAAGCAGCTTAGAAGCATCGGTATCACAAATATTGTAATGCTCACCGGCGACAACGCAGATACCGCGAAGGAGATCGCCTCTCAGGTCGGTATAGACGACTACCGTTCGGAACTGTTGCCGGAGGACAAGGTTAAAGCCATCGAGTCGCTCTCCGACAAATACGGCCGTGTCGTGATGATCGGGGATGGCGTAAATGATGCGCCGGCTCTCTCGCGTGCCGACGTCGGTATCGCCATGGGCGCAATCGGATCGGATATCGCGCTTGAGACCGCGGATATCGCGCTGATGGCCGATAGGCTCCATAATGTGCCGTATACAATTAATTTAAGCAGGCGCGCGCTGCGGATTATAAAGCAAAACGTAGCCGCTTCGATTATGGTGAAGCTCGCGTTTATCTTTCTGGCCGTGATCGGTGCCGCGACGTTGTGGATGGCGGTCTTTGCAGATACCGGCATATCGCTGTTGGTAATCTTGAATGGTATGAGGTTGTTTACACGCAAAAGTTAGAATTAGTTGGAAACTAGGTCAAAATCAAGCCTTCTTCTGGCTCCTGGCTTCCAAAAGTTTTTTACAAGGAGTTTTTATTGCATGAAAAAAGCGGGTGTTGATTATAGCAAATGTCAGATTTGCAGTAAGTGCACGGCACGCAAAGCCTGCCCTACAAAAGCGCTGTTTAAGATAGATGAAGACGAGCCCGCGTCTGTGGATATCCAGCTGTGCTATGGATGCGCCAAGTGCACGATGGAGTGCCCCCATAACGCGATATACGTTCGAGAGCTTTAGCCGGGATAGCTTCCGGCTAAGGGGTCTTTGTCCGGCTTGCCTTTCTGGTTACAAGTTGCTTGATGATATCGCTGTACATCTTCATTCGCGCCTTAAACCCACCAACGGCGCCGAGCTTTTCCTCCTTCATAACCTGGGTCGCATCGGGAAACGGTACTTCTTCAACCTTGAGGTTGTTTTGTTTAGCGTGTTGCGTAATAGCTATCTCGACACCAAAACCGGTAGATTCGAGATCGGCTAACCCTGTGAGAACTTCTCTTCGCAGTGCACGTTGCCCGGATATAAACGGGACTATTGTTTGGGCGAGATCAGTCCGAAGCCGTCCGCCCGTAAATTTTCCTACCGTCATCATGAGTTCGGGGTCGTTTAAGAGGGGTTGGATAAGATCCGTTATATGCTCAGGCGTTATCCCGATCAGATCGGCATCGATGAATGCGATAATATCGGCATCCGTGGCCTCGATGCCGGTTTTCATGGCCGCGCCTTTGCCGCCGTTTGTTTCGCAATCGATTACGCGGACGTTGTAAGACCCCGCGACTTCGGATGTCCTGTCGCTTGAGCCGTCGCTAACAACCAGTATCTCGTCGATCAGGCTGACTTGCTGCAAGATATCTAAGACGCCGCCGATATGCTTTTCCTCATTATATGCCGGTACGATAACTGTGATTTTATCCGGCGTTTTCTGCATCTGGTCCTCCAGGCTGCAACATAGAGCGCATCTTCACTACCAGCTCTGATATCCTATCAACCGCATCATCCACCCGGTATTCGATCCGCTCTGCGGTCGCCCTTATTTTTACTTCAACATTGCCGCTTTTCACTGTTCGATTACCTATTACAACCTGCACCGGAAAACCTATCAAGTCCGAATCGGCGAATTTCTTGCCCGCAGACTCGATCCTATCATCCAGTATGACCTCAACCTCTTTTTTGCTAAGGCCGTCATAAATCCTGTCTGCGATCTCTTTTTGCTCGTTCTTGTCGTAGCTAAGGACGACTACCGAAACCTCGTAAGGGGCTATTGAAATCGGCCAGATAATGCCGTTTTCATCGTGGTTCTGCTCGATCGCCGCAGCAGCCGTGCGGCTTATGCCGATACCGTAGGTTCCCATAATATAAGGTTTAAGCGCTCCGTCCTCATCGATATACATCGCTTCCATCGCGGCGCTGTATTTCGTACCCAGCTGGAAGATTTGGCCGACCTCGATACCCTTTGCCGAGAGAAGCGCTCCCCCGCATGCGGGGCATTTATCCCCCGCCTTAATCGTTTTTATATCGGCCCACTCTTCGACCTGGAAATCCTCGCCCACGTTGACATTGATGAGGTGCGCATCGGGCCTATTCGCGCCGACTACGAAATTTTGCATAACCGATATCTCTTTATCCGCTATCAGGCGCACACTATTAATGCCAACCGGTCCGACAAATCCCCGGATAAGCTCGGGGTACTCCTGCCATTCGGCGCCCGCGAGAAGGTGAAAGTCCGCAGTGCCCAATGCCACGGAAAGCTTTTCGTCGTTAACGTCGCGATCGCCCCGCACGAGTATACCGGCAAGCTCCGACGCCCCGTATTTGTAGATCAATGTCTTAACGATTTTGTCCTCAGGAATATTGAGGAAGGTTGCGACCTGTTCCACACTTTTCTGCCCCGGCGTTCCGACGAGTTCGGATTGCTTGATCGCTTCTGTTGAAGGTTCGGCCAAAGGCGCGGTTGCTACTTCATCGCTCGCCGCATAGTTGCATGACTCGCAATAGAGAATCGTGCTCTCGCCCGATTCGGCAAGAACCATGAACTCCTGGGATACTTTGCCGCCGATTAGGCCGGTTGCGGCATCTACCGCTCTATAATCCAGGCCGCACCTGGAAAATATCCTGCTGTACGCATCATACATGTCGCTGTATGATTGCTGCATTTCCTCGACGGTTCTGTTAAAACTGTAAGCGTCTTTCATGATAAACTCGCGACCGCGCATCAGGCCGAACCGGGGACGAATCTCGTCCCTGAACTTTACTTGTATTTGATAGAGCGTGAGCGGCAGCTGCCGGTACGACTTAACCTCGTTTTTAACGAGGTCGGTTATCATTTCTTCGGCCGTGGGGCCGAGGGCGAATTCCCTGCCGTTCCGATCGGCCATCCGCATCATCTCGGGGCCGAACTGGTCCCAGCGCCCGGTTATCCTCCAGAGATCGGCGGGCTGCAGAACCGGCATCAGAATCTCCTGAGCACCGGCTCTGCCCATCTCTTCACGGACGATGCGCTCTATTTTCTTTATAACGTTATAGCCAAGTGGCAGGAATGTGTAAATCCCTGCCGCCACTTTTCGTATCATGCCCGCCCGCATAAGGAGCTTGTGGCTTACCACTTCAGCCTCTGAAGGGCTCTCCTTTAACGTCGGCGCTAGTAATACTGAGAATTTCACTTGTCAGCCTCTTCCTTTTCTTTCACTTCGACTATTAACTTCTCTATCTCGCCCATCAATTCCTCTACCATGTTGTCGGCCGGCACCCGGCGGACGGCTTTGCCGGCCTTGAAGAGCACCCCTTCGCGTTTGCCGCCGGCAATACCGATGTCGGCTTCTTTCGCCTCACCGGGGCCGTTTACTACGCAGCCCATGATGGCGACTTTCAGCGGTGAGCGTATTTTCATGAGCCGCTTCTCTATCTCCTCTGCAACCGGTATAACATCGATATCGCAGCGCCCGCACGTAGGACAGGATATGATTTCGGGGCCGTACGACCTCAACCCCAGCGCCTGCAATATCTGAAACGCCACCTGTATCTCATGTACCGGGTTGGCCGAGAGCGAGACACGCATGGTGTCGCCGATGCCCTCGGCAAGCAACACGCCCAAGCCTACGGACGACTTAATCGTGCCCGACATCAGCGTGCCGGATTCTGTTATGCCTAAATGCAGCGGATAATCGGTTGCCTTGGCAAGCATCCGGTATGCTTTTATCGAGTTGACGACGGATGAGGATTTTACCGAGAGCACGATATTGTGAAAGTTCATTTCTTCGCAAAATTGAACGTACTCTATGCAACTTTTAACGAGGGCTTCGGCAGGATTTTCCTCGTTTCCATATTTGGGATGGAGCGAGCCCGAGTTCACACCGATGCGAATTGCGACGCTGTTCTCGCGCGCTTTTTCGATTACTTTGGCGAAGTTTTCAAGGCCACCGATATTTCCGGGGTTGATGCGGATTTTATCGGCGCCTGCATCGATGGCGCCGATCGCGTACTCCCAATGGAAGTGAATATCCGCAATGAGCGGAATATTGATCTGTTTCTTTATCTTGGGCAGCGCATCTATCGCCTCACGGGTCGGTACCGCAACGCGGACAAGCTCGCAGCCCACGGCTTCGAGGTCTTTTATTTGCTCGACGGTCGAAGCGACGTCCTCGGTTTTTCTGTTTGTCATCGACTGAACGGCGACGGGGTTGCCGCCGCCGATCTCTAAATCGCCGATTCTAACTTTTGAAGTATTTTGCGCCATTTATCCACCCCCCGGGAACGGTGCCCCTTGAATTATTTTGAAAATATCCGAGAACACAAAGTACACCATAAGCGCTAACAGCAACGCCATTCCGGCGGCGTTGATTGCAAATACCGCCTTTTTGTTGATAGGTCCGCGTTTGATGCCTTCGATTCCAAGGATCGCCAGCCTTCCGCCATCAAGCGGCGGTATCGGCAACAGGTTGACTATCCCGATGTTGATGCTGATTAAGGCAAGCAGCCAAATATACGACCAGAAGTTTTGCTGGATTATCTTTGCCGATTCATAGACGATCCTGACAGGGCCCGCGCTATCTTTGGCCAACAAGCCGATTTTCTGCGTAATAACGACATAGAGTGTTACCGCCATGAATTTTATTATTGTCAGCGTAGTTAAGAAACCCTGGTATAGCGCTTCATGAGGAAGCGGGGTTCGAAGACGCTGGCTTATGCCTAAAAATCCCTCGCCCTTGTTATTATCCAGGACCGGTCTGAAGATTTGCGTCTTTCCGTTGCGCTCAGCGACAATCGTTATTTCCTTGCCCGGCTTTTTCTTAATAATAGTAACGGCTTGAGCCCAGTTTTTAACCTTTTTGCCTTCAACCGTTATGATCTTGTCGCCTGCATGCAAACCGGCTTTAGCCGCCGGTCCAGCTTTTACAACTTCGCCGATGACGTTTGTGCGATCGGGCACTCCCTGGAACATTAACATAATAGCAATCAAAAATATGGGGAGCACCATGTTCATAAACGGACCGGCGAACATGATGATCGCCTTTTTCCACCGTGGCTGCGTATCGTATTTCCTCTCGGGAGGCGTATCCTTATCCTCGTCGTCCTCCTCCAGCTGCAGCTCGGATTCAACGCCCGCAAACTTGACGTATCCGCCAAAGGGTAGCGCCGTGGCACCGTATTCGGTCTCCCCTACTCTAAACGAAAAGATTCTCGGGCCGGGGAGCCCGAACATGAACTCTTTAACCTTGAGCCCAATTATCTTCCCTGCAATGAAATGGCCGAATTCATGGATGAAAATAATCAGGCCCAGACCTATAAGCGCAATAAGGTAAAATATATGGATTCACTCCTTTTTCCAGTAGACACTCTAAAGAATAAGCGACGTGATTAACCGGTCGGCGTATTCTCTTGCCCTGTGTTCAGTTTCTAATACTATACCCAAATCGGTCTCATCGCCGGGCTCATGTCGCTCTATGACTTGCTTTATTATGTTGGGGATATCTGTAAACCGTATCTTTTTGCTTAAGAAAGCGGCTACCGCCTGCTCGTTTGTCGCGTTTAGAACGGCCGGATATGTTTTTCCGAGCCGTATCGCCTCGTAGGCGTACGCAAGACATGGGAAATTCCGCATATCGGGCTTTTCAAACGTGAGCTTCCCGACCTCGACAAAGTCGAGCGACGGAAGCGGCGCGGGCAACCTGTCCGGGTATGAAAGCGTGTATTGGATGGGTATTCGCATATCCGTCTGGCCGAGGTGGGCCTTAATCGAGCCGTCCTCGAACTCGACCATCGAGTGGATGATGCTTTGCGGATGCACGATCACGTCGATTTGCTCGTAAGGCAGGTCAAAAAGCCAGTGCGCCTCGATTACCTCGAGACCCTTGTTCATCAGGGTCGCCGAGTCGATAGTGATCTTCGGGCCCATCGTCCAGCGGGGATGTTTGAGTGCCTCTTCCACGGTAACCGATTCGAGTTCGCTAAAGGTTCTTCCCCTGAACGGCCCGCCGGATGCGGTGACGATAAGCCGCTTTATCTCGCGTTTCCGCTCGCCTACCATGCATTGGAATATCGCATTGTGCTCGCTGTCTACGGGAAGTATTTCGGCCCCTGTTTCTTCCCGCACTTTGGCGACTATAGCGCCGCCCGCAACCATCGATTCCTTATTTGCAAGCGCCAGGGTTTTTCCCGCCCGCAACGCGGCCAATGTCGGTCGTAGCCCAACCGAGCCTACCAGGGCGTTTAATACTAGGTCGGCCTCGGGATGCGCTGCGAGCTGCTCGAGCCCTTCGATACTCGTCAGCAGCTCCGGGATGTTTGATGTTCCCGCTATTCTCCGGCTAAGCTCTTGTGCTTTTTCTGCATCGACAACGACGACCGCCTTTGGCCGTAGCTCTTTTATTTGTTGTTCCAGTGCATCAATGCTTTTGTTTACAGCCAATCCGACTACGTTAAAAAGTTCGGGATATCGCTTAACAACATCTATTGTTTGTAGACCTATCGATCCTGACGACCCCAGGATTACTATGTTTTTCAATATGTTTAAACCTCACTATTAGAGACGAATTATGGCTGATTCTTGTCATTCTGAAGCGTTGTTAAGAATCTAAAGACCACTCACAGACTGCTGTTGCCTGTCATTCTGAGCGAAGCGAAGAATCTAGCGGGCACTCACGTACTTCTGTCACTGAGTATGTCTAAGCTTTGATTCACTGTGCTAAGAAGTCTTCACTCTAACTCTATCTAAGCTTAGACCCTCCTGCTACAAAAAAGGCACTGCACCCTAGATTCTTCAGTCGCTTCGCTCCTTCAGAATGACAGCTAGCATCCATAGGGGCTTAAGCTTGTCTCGGCCCTTCTCGACACAAGCACGGTGGTGTGGGCGGAGACTAGCTTAAGCCCTACATTGCTATTTTCATCTTCATGCTGCTTACTGCATACTCCCCACTGCCTACTAAAACCCACTCTCTTAAGCTGATAGCTGATAGCTATTTACGTGATTACGAGCCAGAAGTAGTATCCGACTATTGCTGTAAATATAACACTGTCAAATCTATCCAGGAAGCCACCGTGGCCGGGGATTATAGTGCCGGTATCTTTTACGCGCATTTCTCGCTTTATCCTCGACTCCACAAGGTCGCCTATCGGCGCCGCAAAACCGATGACAAGACCCATACCGATGCCCTCGATGAGCGTTAGCGGTATGCCCTGCTTTGCAACAAACGGCAACCACGGCAGCAGGAATAACCCGCCCAAAACTATCGCCGGCGTCACTAATCCGGCGATGCCTCCTTCAACTGTCTTATTGGCGCTTATTGTCGGCGCTAGTTTGCGTTTACCGATCGCCCTGCCTATTGAATAGGCGGCGATATCGCTTGCCCAGGTGCCGACAAACACAAGGAGCACGCCGATACGTCCATCATTGAGGTCGTATTGTAAAACCATGTGGCTAAGCGAAAACGCGATATATACCAGGCCGATAAAGGTGAGTCCTGTATTAACCACGCTCCCCTGCGTTAATATCTGCCATACCAGCGTTACGATAACCGCCAGCGATAGCGCCAGTACCAGGCCGGTGGCGCTCCCTAAGAGCGCCCCCGCGACTATTGCAATCCCTCCCGCGACCCCGATTATCACATTTGGTTTGAGGTCTCTAAGCAGGAACATCGAGTAGAGTTCGTCAATGCTTACCACAACGATGGCCGCTACAAGAAAGGCAAAAAAGTATCTCCCCAACAACAAAAATAAAACGATGACCGGAACGCCGACCAGTGCGCTAATAACACGTTCTCTAAGCATTTGCAGCTCCTGTATGTGCTCTATTATGCTCTGTTATGCTGTTACTAATCCTCGTCTAATCCGCCAAATCTTCTTCTACGTGTTTGAAAATCTGCAATCGCTTGGATAAAATCTTTCTTGCTAAAATCAGGCCACAGCTTGTCCGTTATCCATATCTCAGCATACGCGATTTGCCAGAGGAGGAAGTTGCTGATTCGCATTTCGCCGCTCGTTCGGATAAGTAGCTCGGGGTCTGGTATATTAGAAGTATACATGTAACGGGAGAAGATTTCCTCATCGAAATCGCTTGTTTCTTTTCCTTCTTTTACGGCGGCGCAAAGTGCCTTCGCGGTATCCAGAATTTCGGCGCGGCCGCTGTAGTTAAGGGCTATTATTAGGTTGAGCTTTGAGTTGTCTTTAGTACGCTCGACCGCACGAAGAAAGGCGTTGCGCGTGCTCTCGCGCACTTCATCCAGCCTGCCGATTACGCGTATCTTAACCCCTTGCCGATCGAGTTCGTCGAGGTCCTTTTCAAGTTGTTCCTCGAACAGCTGCATCAGCCCTAGGACTTCCTCCTGGGGTCTACGCCAGTTCTCGGTTGAAAACGTATAGAGGGTAAGGTATTCAACGCCGACTTCCGTTGCAATTTCGACGATGCCGCGTATCGCTTTAGCGCCGGCCCTGTGACCGGCAAGCCTCGGCTGCCTTCTCTTTTTTGCCCATCTTCCGTTACCGTCCATGATGACGGCGACGTGTTGCGGTATAATGCCCTTTTTTACTTCTTCCATAGAAAGGTCTCCGCCCGATTTATGTACCTTTCCGCGAAGACCCAACCCTATTTTTGCCAAACGTCTTTACCTTCTTTTAGCCCGATTATCGGGGTACTGCTTTATAGTTTTAAAACCATCCATCTTACAATGGTAAACTACGCCTAGATGTTAGTAAGTGACAATCACGGTATGTGCACCCGAGATTCTTCGCATTCGCTCAGAATGACATCTAGCCACTAGCTCCGCTAACAACCCTCAAGCTAGACCCGCCTACCAAGACCCACTATCTCAACCCACAATCCATTAACCTATTATCTATAAACCCATTAATCTATTATCTATAAACCCATTAATCTATTATCTATAAACCCATTAATCTATTATCTATAAACCCATTAACCGGTCTTCTAGACTTCCATTATCTCCTTCTCTTTGTGGTGCAGGAGGGCGTCGATTTCTTTTACGTATTTTTCAGTGAGTTCGTCGACTTTTTTCTCGGCGCGTTTCCTGTCGTCCTCAGAGATCATTTTCTCGTCTTCGAGATCCTTAAGGTCGTCACGTGCCTCATGGCGAACGTTTCGGACGCCGACCTTGCCTTCTTCGGCCATCTTTTTGACCAGTTTTACGAAGTCTTTTCTTCTCTCCTCGCTAAGCGGCGGGAAGGGTACCCTGACCACATTTCCGTCATTCGAGGGATTAACGCCGAGGTCGGACATCATAATTGCCTTTTCAATCGCACCTATCGCGGATTTATCCCATGGCTGGATGATCGCAAGCTGCGCCTCGGGCGTGCTGATGCTTGCCATCTGCTTCAGCAGTGTTTTCGTGCCATAATAGTCAACGTTTATCCTGTCGAATAAAAACGCCGAGGCGCGGCCGGTCCGCACCCCTGCAAACTCGCTCTTTATCGCCGCAACAGCCTTTTTCATCTTTTCTTCAGATTGAGAAAGCACATCTTGCACCATCTTATTTCCCTCCTTGAACTATGGTACCTATATCTTCTCCTTCGAGAACCCGTTGGATGTTATTCGGCTTGGTTATATTAAACACAATGATAGGTATGTTGTTGTCCATGCAGAGAGAAATAGCCGTGGTATCCATGACGCGCAGCCCCTTGTTGAGGACCTCGATATATGTCAACTGCGAAAAGCGCTTTGCATTCGGGTTTTTCTCCGGGTCAGAGTCGTAGACGCCGTCGACCCGCGTGGCTTTAAGAATGGCGTCTGCGCCTATCTCAAGCGCCCTGAGCGCGGCCGCCGTATCTGTGCTGAAGAACGGGTTGCCCGTCCCTGCGGCAAAGATTACCACGCGACCCTTTTCAAGGTGGCGCATGGCGCGGCGCCGAATGTAGGGCTCGGCCACTTCCTGCATGGTTATAGCCGATTGAACCCTTGTGTTTACGCCTTCCCTCTCCATGGCCTCCTGCAGCGCCATCGCGTTCATAACGGTTGCGAGCATGCCGATATAGTCCGCGGTCGTTCTATCCATACCGCGGGCGCTGGCTTCAAATCCACGAAATATATTTCCCCCGCCTACTACGATTGCCAGTTCGATGTGGTCGTCGTAAAGCTCTTTGATTTGCTGTGCGATAGAGCGCATTACTTCGGGATCGATGCCATAGCCGCCCGTTCCGGCAAGCGCCTGCCCGCTGAGTTTAAGAAGCACCCTTTTATACTTGTATTGAGTCATCTCTCACGCTCTCTTCCAATGTGGTAAGGTAAATCCACATAACCGTGATGCTATAGTTATAATACCAGAACACCCGTGTGACGTGGGCTCACGGCTATGGCTTTTTAATCAACAGTTTATGAAACGAGCGGTACTACAATGCACAGCAGCACGAAACTAAATAGTTTCGCCCAGCTCGTAGCGCACAAAACGCCTTACGCCGATGTTCTCACCGAGTTTGGCTGCGATTTCACCGAGGTAGTCATTCATCGTTAGGTCCGGATTCTTAACAAATACCTGTTCCATCAGCACTACCTGTGTATAGTATTTCTCGAGCCTACCCGTGGCGATTTTATCGAGAACGTTGTCCGGTTTGCCTTCTTCGACGCCCTGTGCGCGGTAGATCTCCGCCTCCTTCGCAATGACATCGTCCGGGACGTCTTCTCTTGTTACATATAATGGATTGCCTGCTGCGATCTGCAGCGCGATATCATGTACGAACTGCTTGAAGTCATCGCTTCTCGCCACGAAATCGGTTTCGCTGTTAACTTCTACTAGGACGCCGATTTTTCCTCCCGCATGAATATATGAATCGACAACACCCTCTTTTGCCTCGCGACCCGCCCTTTTGGCAAGGGATGCCAGGCCTTTTTTCCTTAAGATATCGGTCGCGCCAACGATATCGCCGTTTGCTTCCTGGAGTGCTTTCTTGCAATCCATCATGCCGGCCCCGGTTATCTTTCTCAACTCATTAACAGCAGCCGCTGTTATCTTCATTTCCAAACCCCCTTATAAAATCCACTTAAGCTATCTATTAATAATCACTTTTCTAAGCCTAGGCCCTCTCACTTCAAACGAGGTATCTGCGCCCGAGATTCTTCAGTCGCTATTCGCTCCCTCAGAATGACATAACCCATTCACCTTTTTCGTACTCCGACACTCAGTTACCCCTAATTGCCGTAGCTATATCGTCAGAATTAAAAGCATTCACCTTTTTCGTACTCCGACACTCAGTTACCCGCTTCCACGCGCATGAAAACGGGTAACCATTGTGTCGTATGTCGAATACAATCAGCAGTAGTCAATCTATTCAACTATATTCAACTACGCTTTTTATTTCTTAGCTTCCGCGTTAATTGCTGCTTCTTCAGTCGCTGCAGCCGGTTGTGGGACATCCTTTACGTGGAGCGCCGGTGTCTCTTCGGGGGCTTTCACTTCCTTAGAGGCAACTTCGGCGGCTTGCTCGCGACCTAGTGCGGCATAGTATGTCTCGCGACCCTCAAGAGCCGCATCGGCGATTACCCGTGTCATCAATGTGACCGCGCGGATCGCATCGTCGTTGCCCGGGATTACGTAATCGATTTCGTCCGGGTCGCAGTTCGTATCGACGATTGCGACGATCGGGATCTCTAGACGCCTCGCCTCCTGGACGGCGATCCGCTCCTTCCTTGGGTCGATGATAAACACCGCTCCCGGAAGCCTGTTCATCGTCCTGATGCCGCCAAGGTTGCGCTCGAGTTTAACCTTCTCGACGCCTACCTTGAGAAGTTCTTTCTTGGACATATGCGACGGCGCTTCCTCGCCTATTTTCTCGAGGTTCTCAAGCCTTTTTACACGGCCGTGGATCGTCTTGAAGTTGGTAAGCATACCACCCAGCCAGCGATAGTTGACAAACGGCATGGCCGCCTTTGTAGCCTCCTCGCGCACGGCCTCCTGGGCCTGCTTCTTCGTCCCCACAAAGAGGATTTGCTCGCCGTTACCGGCTATTTCTTTGATGAATGCGTGGGCTTTCTCAAGAAGTGCGAGGGTCTGCTGGAGGTCGATAATGTAGATACCGTTTCTCTCCGTGAAGATGTACGTCTTCATTTTTGGGTTCCAGCGTCGGGTCTGGTGCCCGAAGTGGACTCCCGCCTCTAAAAGGTGCTTCATGGAAACAACTGCCATAGTTGCACCTCCTTTCTATGGTTTTTTATCCTCCGCCGGCTTCAGCTCCTGTTCGACCCGAAGGCACCGGAACAGAATCCACCAGCGTGTGTAATCTTTGGTAGTGTAGCATAAAGGCAGGTATGCGGGCAAGTGCGATTTGCAATCATGCCGGGCATTGCGGTTTGTTAGCCCTGCAGCATACGCGACACCCGGAGTGCATTGCTGCCCTAAGTGGACGGTATTCAAACAGTTAATAAATCTTATTGTGCTAACCTTAAGCCCTGACCAAGTTTTTTCAAGAAATAAAGTGGGTTCGAATCCCCCTTGCCCCCTCCAATCTAAGCATCATGCGGTTCGTGATGATCGTGTGTCAGGTGGCGATGGGCGTGGGCGTGGGTTAGCAAGCCGTGCCTGTGGACGTGATAGTGCGCAAGGTTTCCTCTGATTAAAAGCTCTTCATCTTGTAAAAGCCCGGCTGGGTTTCCTTCGGCAATGACTTTATGCTCCTCGCCCAAGATATAAATGCGATCGGCGGTTTCCCGGACTGTGCTTAAATCGTGCGTTGCCGTTATGATGGTCTTTCCCGCCCGGTTAAGCCCAACGATGCAATCAACAACCCAAGCCTGAGTTTTTGGATCAAGCCCGGCAGTTGGCTCATCTAACAGCAATACATCCGGGTTGCACGCAAGCACAGAGGCGATTGCAACCTTCTTTTTCTCTCCACCGCTTAAGTTGTATGGGTGTCGGTTTGCTACCTTCTTAAGATTGAGCATTTCAAGCACATCGTTTACCCGCCGGCTGACCTCACTATCCGTTAAGCCGAGTTGCAGTGGGCCAAAGGCAACCTCATCCCAAACGGTTGATGAGAAAAGCTGAACATCCGGGTTTTGAAATACAAAACCCACACGGCGCCGAAACTCTTTTGCAAGGCTCATATCATGCAAGCTTTCTTCGGTTAGAGGCCGGCCAAATGCATGGACGCTACCTGAGACCGGAAAATACAGGCCATCGAGGATGTGAAGCAGCGTTGATTTGCCGCTCCCGTTTGCGCCCAGTATGGCCACCTTTTCCCCGGCTTTAGCCCTAAAGCTCACACCGTCTAAAGCCGGTGAATCATCGGCGTACTTATATACTACGTCTTTAACCTCAAATACCATTACCATAATCCTCTGATTACTGCTTAACCCAAGCGGTAATTTAGTAGAATAACAAGGGCCAATATGCCGGCTGAAGCAAAAAGCCAGGCATAATCAACATGCCTCGCCCTACCCGGTTTTACTGCTTTGGGGTCTCCGGTATAGCCTCGTGAGAGCATCGCTAAGTACACCTGCTCGCTAAAAAGCTGGGACTTTTTAAAGAGCACGCCCATCCTTGACGTTATCCAGCGTCTGTTTTCACTGCCTGATAACGTTTGAATGGTTCTACTTTTTCTTGCAAGATGCATATCGCTTAGGATCTTTAGAAAGAAAAATATGTACCGGTAGGTCATCTCCAAAACCAGGATAAATGTTTGTGGGATATAGAGCACGTGAAGAGCGCGCATGAGTTTCTCCCACCTTGTTGTTAAAACCAGTAAAACGGCTATGGAGACGGATGCCCCGACACGGGTTATGAGCGTAATTGCCGACGTAACTCCTTGCTCGGTTATAGCGACTGAGCCAAGCGCTAGAATTGGCTTCCCCGGTGTTATGAAGCTAAAAATAGCCGGGAAGACGACAATACCCGTGTAGAGCGGAATAAACAGCCACACGCGCCCGATAAAGAATCCTAACGGGATGCGTGAAAAATAGGCCAGTACTAAAGTTAAGCAATAGATCGAAACAATAACCGATATATTGTGCGCTAAACTAGCCGCTAAGAGTAACAGTATAAATGAGACCACTTTAAAGCGAGCATCTATGCGCTGCAAAAAACCCGAAAGGCCGGCATATCGCTCGGAAAAAATAGCTTCTTTTATCGCTGAGGATATGCCGACAAGCGTCTTTTCAAGAAAGTTATGTCGCTTGTTAGACTTTAATTCCTCCTCAGCCGTATTGAATTGTTCTTTTTGCGTAAGCCACCGGGGCAATGTTTGCGAGGTCATAATTATCCTTTGTTAAGGACTCCGTTATCCTTTTCTTTCTTAGCAAGTAGCTTACCCAACAAATAGGCTAAGGCCACAACAATGGCAACGCCGACTGCAGCAGAGACGATGTAGGCAAAGGCGCTATGCAAAAACGGCACTTCTTCCCAGCCCTTAAATGTATAATCCGGTAAGGGGGCGTGCCAGAAATCCGAAAAATGTTCTAACCCCTTAGGTACGTAACCGATAAGTCCTTTTACCCCATCAGCGCCCCATTCGCCCCACGCTGTTCCAGATGCCAACAGTCCTAGGGGGGTAAGAATTATCATAACAACAAGACCAATCCAGAGCTTTGCTTTACTTTTTGTAGTATCACCGCACATAGTTTTTCCTCCTTATGCTTTAACTACGGTTGGGCAATAAGCTCGGGTGAGCCATTTGATTTTGCTTTTATCTGCTCTGCGTTCAACAGGGATTCATCCGATCGCTGCAAGTAAGCAACCACACCAGCGGTCGCAATAGCCTCAACAACACCTGCCACGAGCAGATGCGGAATTACCATTGCCGGAATGGCTATCGACAGTGGGTACGGCGCATAAAGAGCTGCGCCGCTTGCTGTGTGAAAAAGTGATGGCTGTACACCAAATTCAATTGCTGCTGCCAAAGCCGCTACATTGATACCGACGTAAGAGCCGATGGCGGCCGCGAGTACCTGTAGGCGGGAGTTATCTTTTACCCTGCTGCTTATCGCCCGGTATACATAATAGCCTACAAAGGGCAGCACAAAGGCCATGTTAAAGCAATTGGCGCCAATAGCGAGTATGCCTCCGTCTCCAAAGAAGATAGCTTGGACAACAAGCGCAATCGTAACCGCAATTGTAGCCGCCCATGGTCCGAGGACAATTGCTACAAGCGTACCTCCCACCGCATGTCCCGTCGTACCTCCGGGCAGCGGTACGTTAAACATCATAATGGTGAATGCAAAGGCAGCGCCAATCGCTAAAAGCGGTACCTGTTTTGCCTTAAGCGTCTTTTTTACTTTTTGCGAGGCCTTAATCCAAATAGGAGTCATAGCTGCCAGCAACACGCCACTTGTTTGCGGACTTAAATAACCATCTGGTATATGCATCTTTTCTTCCTTTCTAAAACTAGTACCGCGACATCCTACTTTCTGTGCATGTCATTCTGAAGGAGCGAATGCGACTGAAGAATCTTGGGCGCAGAAACCTTCTGCTTATGCAGGAGGGTCTAAGCTTAGATAGAGTTAGAGTGAAGACTTCTTAGCACAGTGAATCAAAGCTTAGACATACTTAAGTGACAGAAGTGCGTGAGTGCCCGCTAGATTCTTCGCTTCGCTCAGAACGACAGGCAACAGCAGTCTGTGAGTGCCCGCTAGATTCGGAGTTTATCCTGAGCGATAGCGAAGGACCTGCTCAGAATGACACGATAATTATGGTGTTCTGGCACTAGTTTCTTATTCACGAGTATAAATAAAAACCACGCTAGCTTTTCGCCTACTTTCGAGTGAGCGATAAGCCTACGTGGCTCGTTTAAAATCGTGTTCGGTTGTCTTTAGTTTCTTTATCCAGCCGTCCTCTGTCTTCATGGCAGAGTATTTAGTGATCATCTTAGCATTCACATATATGCTAGTCAATTTCTTTTTCACTTCTTTTTCCAAAAAAACAAAAGCCGACAAATTAAGCCTAAAAGCTCGCGAAGCGATAAGAGATGGAAATTTCGAAATTGACACAACTTCTCTAAAGAGGTATGTTTTTAAACTAAACAAATAAATATTTGCAAAGCTCCAGGTGCCTCGGTTTGAAAAACTGAGGATAATAGGGAATCAGGTGTAAGTCCTGAGCGGTGGGGCCACTGTAAATGGTTAGCTATTCCAAAGACCACTGGATGGTAGCATCCGGGAAGGTGGAATCCAGTAACGAGCCATGAGCCAGTAGACCTGCCTGGAGTTTCAACTTGAGCGCCTCCCATCCAGAGGACCGTGTTGACTTTTAGCTTGATCTTAACGCGATCCCGGCCATGAGGCCGGGATTATTTTTTGCTTGAGAGCGTCTTAAATTCAGATGCTTTATGAACGCCAAAGAAGAAGGGTGTGATCGATGTATAGTTGATGTAGCCATACCTGGTTTGCTATGAAAGCTATTAACTGACTTTTGCTGAAAGGAGATGGGCGACTTTTATGATGCTGAGAGTATTTAAAGATGCAAACAACCGGAAGTACTTTAAGGTTCTAATGTTATTCAGTATATTCACCGTTTTTTTCAACTACCCGAACGACGCTTATGCCATGCATATCATGGAAGGCTTCCTGCCAATTAAATGGTGTATCTTCTGGGGGGTTATGACACTTCCCTTTTTGATTATAGGTATGCGCTCCATCGGCAACACAGTGAAGAAGCACCCGGAAACTAAAATGCTGCTGGGTTTAGCCGGGGCCTTTACCTTCGTCCTTTCCGCCCTGAAAATGCCTTCGGTTACAGGCAGTTGCTCGCACCCCACCGGGGTTGGTCTGGGGACGGTGCTGTTCGGACCGACAGCCATGTCTGTTTTGGGGTTTATCGTGCTGATTTTTCAAGCCCTGCTGCTGGCTCACGGAGGTCTTACCACGCTGGGGGCAAACACCTTCTCCATGGCTGTAGTGGGGCCGCTTGTGGCTTGGGGCCTCTACAGACTTTGCGTTAAGCTAAAGACGCCGCTCCGGGTGGGTGTCTTTCTGGGGGCAGTGTTCGGAGATCTTTTCACGTACGTGACCACTGCCGCTCAATTGGCGTTGGCATTTCCCGCACAAATTGGGGGCTTTGCGGCTTCATTTGAAAAATTCTTAGGGATTTTTGCCGTTACCCAGATTCCACTTGCAATCAGCGAAGGCTTATTGACCGTTGTTGTATTCAACCTGCTGACAGCTCACAATAAAAAAGAACTGGAGGATTTGACCGTGCTGACAGCCGGTAACAGTGCATTAGAAGGGGTGGACGGCAGATGAGAAAGACCAACACCATACTCATCCTCATAGTAATATTGTTAGTGGCCTCGCCTCTGTTTCTAGTTGGTCATAAGGCTGAGTTCAGCGGTGCTGACGACCAGGGCACCACGGCCATCGCGCAAGTACATCCCGGCTATAAACAGTGGTTCAAACCCATATGGGAGCCACCCAGCGGTGAAATTGAATCCTTTTTCTTCGCCCTGCAGGCGGCCATCGGGGCCGGCTTTATCGGCTATTTTTTAGGTTCCTCGAAGTCTAAAAAAGAGGCCGACGCCAGCGAGGAAGCCTGATAGAAAGCCAGATAGGGGTAGAGTTTTGCTGAAAATAGACCAGTACGCATATATCAACAGGATAGCCGACATGCATCCGATAGAGAAGAGCATTCTAGCACTCGCAACGATGGTCATATGCCTGGCTTTTTCCGCACCTCTTACCTCTGTGCTGGTGATTTTGTTTATGGCAGTGCTGTCAATTCTGGTAGCCGGGATACCTGCCCGCTTTTACCTTAAGCTGATGTCGTTGCCGCTATTTTTCTTGGTAACAGGAGTCTTGACAGTGGCTCTCAACTTTACCACCACCTCGCCGGATTCCTTCTTGTGGGGATTTAGAATAGGACGGTATTGGTTTGGTGCGACCGGTGTGAGTCTTGCCCTGGCCGGTAACCTGTTTCTCAAAGCTCTGGGTGCGGTCTCTTGCCTCTATTTTCTTTCCCTCACAACCTCGATGTTGGAGATATTTGCCATGCTGAAGAAACTGCGGCTGCCTCCCCTCTTCATCGAGTTGATGTCCCTGGTCTACCGGTTTATCTTTGTGCTCCTGGAAACCACTGATAGAATTTACATCTCACAGGCATCACGCTGGGGTTATGCTAATATTAAGAACACTTATCGTTCTCTTGGACAACTGGTGACCAACTTGTTTACGAAATCCCATCACAACTCACAAATGCTTTTCACAACGCTAATGTCCAGGTGCTACCAGGGCGAATTGAACGTGTTGGAGAACTCTTATACGCTATCCAAACGCAATCTGCTGATGATCACCTTTGTTGAAACCGCCTTGCTGGTAACCGGTCTCTGGTCTTGCGGTTATATAAGACTTCTTTAGGGGGTCTATTTTGTCTATTGAGCCGATCATAGAGACAAGGGGGTTAGGGTTCAGTTACGTTGATGGTACCCAAGCTCTTGTTGATGTCACCATATCTATTCCTAAAGGTAAAAGAATCGCTTTTTTAGGTCCTAACGGTTCGGGTAAGACAACGTTGTTTTTACACTTCAACGGACTGATGAGGCCGGACCGGGGAAAAATATTCTTTGATGGCCGGGAAGTAAGCTATAAGCATCATCGGCTACTGGAATTGCGCAAGCAGGTGGGGATTATCTTTCAGGACCCTGAAACCCAGCTGTTTTCCTCAAGCGTTAAGCAGGAAATCTCATTTGGGCCAATCAACCTGGGATTATCCAGAAATGACGTTGAGGAACGGGTTAAAAAAGCCATGGACGACACAGGAATTGCCGACCTTAAGAATAAGCCGACCCATTTCTTGAGCTACGGTCAGAAAAAACGGGTGGCTATTGCGGACATTCTAGCCATGGAGCCAAGGGTTTTGGTCTGTGACGAACCCACCGCTTGGCTTGATAAAAAACATGAAGGACAGATAATGCGCCTGCTAGATGAAATAAATAGCGACGGTATTACAGTCATTATGTCTACCCATGATGTGGATATCGCCTACTCCTGGGCCGATTATATTTTTGTTATGAATAAAGGCTCAGTGATCGGAGAAGGTACTCCGGAGCAAATCTTCTATGACCTCAAGCTCCTTGAAGAGGCGGAATTGGAAAGACCTTGGTTGCTGGATATTTATGATGATTTAAGTAATAAGGGGTTTCTGAACCGTGACAACCCGCCTAAAACGAAAGATGAGCTGTTGTTAAATTTGGCTAATTGCGTTAGGGGTACTTAGATTGTACGAAAGTTTTAGTCTTCTAGTTGCCGGGACTACGCTTCGCGCTGAATAATCTGGGCGCTGCGCATTTTTGCCTTGAGTCTTAAGACCGCTTTGGTGTGGAGTTGCGATACCCTGGATTCGGTAACGCCCAAGATCTCGCCGATCTCTCGAAGGGTCAGGTTATCGTAGTAATAGAGCACGATGACCGTTTTTTCGCGCTCGGGGAGTTTTGTTACGGCATCTGCCAGGATGTCTTTTATTTCTTCCATTTCAAACGACATGGAGGGGTCGGGGCTGGAGGTGTCTTCGATGCTATCGATGAGACTTACCTTGTCGTCTTTCTCGCCGACGCTCCAGAGCTCTTCAAGCGCCAGCACTGACGTATAGCTGAGCCGACTTAACAGTTCGTTGTGGTCCTCAATGGTCATGCCCATGGCTTCTGCGACCTCTGCGTCGGTCGGCACCCGCCTGAGTTTGTTTTCCAGTTCGTAGTAGACGCGTTCGAGTTCTCGCGCGCGGTATCTGACGGAGCGGGGTACCCAGTCGAGGGCTCTGAGTTCATCGATGATGGCGCCTTTTATCCTGGTGATCGCATAGGTCTCGAACTTTATCTCGCGGGTGGTGTCGTATTTTTCTATTGCGTCTATTAGCCCGAATATTCCATAGCTTACCAGGTCGGCCTGGTCTACGCTCTGCGGAAGATTGGCGGATATACGGCTGGCGATATACTTGACCAGCGGTGAGTAGCTAATGATGAGCTGATCGCGGCAATCCTGACGGTTTGTGGCTTTATACTCTTGCCAAAGATGGCTTACATCTGGTGCCACTTTCTTTGCTTTTTTTTTCGTTTCCACTTGGGCCTCCGTCGAGCGAATGTTTGCCGGTTATATATTGGATTATAAAGCGAATCTTGTAATATCTATTTGTACAACTGCCTGCTTTGCTTGTTATTATCGGCTAAGGCCTTCTATTTCAGCAGTACTTTTAGCAGTACTATTAACAATACTATTAAAAGAGCTTGCCCCGCTTTTTCACGCTAAGCTCTCGGGTGAGAGCGCATGTAAATATCCCTAAGCCGAGCCTTGCTTAAATGAGTATAAACTTGTGTTGACGATAAATCAACGTGCCCTAAAAGCTCCTGTACGTACCGCAAATCGGCGCCCGCCTCAAGCAGGTGCGTCGCGAATGAGTGCCTTATCGCATGAGGCGTAATTCCCCTGCTCAAGCCCACCTCTCGGACATATTTGTTCATGATTAGCCGCACGCCGTGGGTTGTCAATCGCTCACCCCGGTAGTTTACGAAAAGGGCGGTCGTCGCTCCCTTTTTGGGGTCTCGCTTTTTTACCAGCGCCTTGCGTGCGTCTTTAATGTAGGTGCGTACCATCTCGGCCGCAGCGCTATGCACCGGAACTATTCGCTCCTTGCGGCCTTTTCCGAATACCCGCACCTCCAGTGCGCCGTAATCGATGCTATCCAGGCCGAGCCCCACCAGTTCGCTTACGCGGATACCGGTTGCATACAGCATCTCAAGCATGGCCTTATCGCGCACTCCATACGGTGTCGATTGGTCGGGGGCTTCGAGGAGTAAATCTACGGCGTCTTCTTGTAAGAAATTTGGTAGTTTCTTCTCAAGCTTCGGGGCCGATATTATCTCGGTTGGATTTTTTTCGATTCCCTTATGGTGCTGCCGGAAACTAAAGAATGCGCGAACCGATGAAAGTTTTCGGGCCGTGCTCCTGCGGGAATAGTTCTGCTTTTGCAGAAAGCCCAAGTAGGTTCGGATCGTACGGTGGTCGACATCCTGAATGCGCTTGCCGGTTGCTTCGATGAATTTCAAAAACTGGCGGACATCGCGCGTGTAACCATCCACGGAATTCGGCGAGAGGTTGCGCTCGGCAGACAGGTATTTCACGAACTGATCCAGTTCATTAATCGGTTCTTGTTTTAGTTCTTTTATTAGTTCTGCATTCTGTGCTTCGTTTACTACTTCATCCATCGCCATACCGTTCGACCGCGAGTGACGCAATGCCTGCTGGGTATAATAAGTGCTATTACTATTCTATATTCTAGATTCTTACAGTATTTCCTTCTTTTGCTAGATTATTGGTTACGCGGCTTTCTCACGCTCAAGCTGCTGCCGCTGCTGCCCGGTTATATTAACGGCAACGGCATCCTTTGTCATTGTGGCGGTTGCATTGTCGTCGATTTGCAGCGTAAATGTATCCTCTCCTATGCTCTTTATGGTCCCGATGATGCCGCTAACGGTGATTATTTCATCGTTTACTTTTAAACTGTCGATTAGCCTCTGCCGCTCTTGTGCGCGTCTTCGTTGAGGTAAAACTAAAAGAAAATAGTACAGAGCGGCGAATATAACAATGTAGATGATGATGGTGAGCTGGGTTCCCCCGATTTGGCTTTTTAACATGGCGCCCTCCCGTGGCTGATTACCGGTTGTTGAATTTAATTACTTACTATACTTATCTTCCATTCTTTTGCCGGTTCTAGTCCTTCTGTGGGCGAGTGGTGCCGAAGGCTTGATTACACTACTCCGAATTCCTTCTCGTGCTTGATCTGGTAATCCGCCCTGAACTCGGCGAACCGGTCTTCAAGAATGGCCGTTCTTACCTCACCCATTACATCTATGAGGTACGAGAGGTTGTGCCAGGTTAAAAGCACCGCCCCCAGGATCTCATCGGATTTAATGAGGTGGCGCAAATACGCCCTGCTGAAGTTATTGCATGTGTAGCAATCGTGGTTTGGGTCCAGTTTATCAAAATCGCGCGCATATTTTGCGTTTCTGATATTTACCTTGCCGACCGATGTCAAAGCCAGGCCGTTTCTGGCAATCCGTGTGGGGAGAACGCAATCGAACATATCCACGCCAAGCGCAACGGATTCGACAAGGCTTGTTGGATTGCCCAAGCCCATGACGTAACGCGGTCGGTCTTTGGGCAGCAACGGGACGGTGTAATCGAGGACTTCGAACATAAGGGTATGCGGCTCGCCGACGCTTAAGCCCCCGATCGCATATCCGGGGAAATCAAGCTCGGCGGTCAGCTCGGCGCTCATCTTTCTTAAATCCTCGTATGTGCCGCCCTGCACTATCCCAAACAGCGCCTGGTCGGTAACGTGGGCCGCCTTACAGCGCTTGGCCCACTCATAGGTTCGCCTGACCGCACCCTCCACATATTGCTTTTCGGATGGATAGGTCGTGCATTCATCGAGAACCATGATTATATCGGCCCCGATCCATTCTTCGATCTCCATAACCTTCTCTGGGGTAAAGAAATGTGTCGAGCCATCGATTATTGAGCGGAACTCGACGCCTTCCTCGGTTACTTTTCGCATCTCGCTCAAACTGAATACCTGAAAACCGCCGCTATCGGTAAGAATCGGCTTGTCCCAGTTCATAAATTTATGCAACCCACCGGCCTCTTTTACAAGGTCATGGCCGGGTCTTAAGTACAAATGGTACGCATTTGAGAGGATGATTTGCGCGCCGATCGTTTTAAGCGCCTCCGGCGTCATCGCTTTTACGGTCGCCCGCGTCCCAACCGGCATAAACACCGGCGTCTCGATATCGCCGTGCGGCGTATGTATTATACCCGCCCTGGCCTTTGTTTTTTTATCTTCATGGATGAGTTGGAATTTTATCATATTCTTATTTTATTATAGTTATTTATAGGGGACGTTGTTTACTATGTTTCCTAACTTATTATAGGGGACGTTGTTTACTGTGTTTCCTAACTTATGTTGCGCAGCAATAAGGACCCACAGGAAACAACGTCCCCTTGTTCTACTTGTTCTACACGATAAACATCGCGTCGCCGAAGCTGTAGAACCTGTAGTGCTCGGCGATCGCTTCTTGATATGCTTTCATTATAAGCCCTTGACCGCCGAATGCGGCAACCATCATTAGAAGCGTCGAGTTCGGCAGGTGGAAGTTGGTTATCATGGCGTCGATTATTTTAAAATCGTAGCCCGGATAAATAAACAATTTTGTAGAATCCGTTCCGGCCGCTACCCTGCCCGCCTTGCCTGCGGTTTCAAGAACCCGTACCGAAGTCGTGCCGACGGCGATAACCCGGTTGCCGTGCCCCTTTGCTTCGTTTATCACAGCCGCGACATCAGATGATACGCTATACGGCTCGCTGTGCATCTTGTGGTCTTCGACGACTTCTTCTCTGACCGGCCTAAATGTATCCAGGCCCACGCGAAGGTTGACCGCCACAATGGTGACGCCTTTTTTCTCAAGGCTCCGCATAAGCTCGGGTGTAAAGTGAAGACCTGCGGTTGGCGCCGCAACCGACCCGCGCTCGCGGGCATATATGGTCTGATATCTGTCCCGCGTATCCAGCGGTTTTGTTATATACGGGGGCAGCGGGACCTCACCCAGTTCCTCGAGTACTTGGTTAAAGTCGCCTTCATAGTGGAAGGCAACGAGCCGTTCCCCTCCTGCCAGGCGCTTTTCTATCCTGGCAACCAGCCGGCCATCCCCGAACACGACTTCAGTGCCGGGGCTCAATCTTCTGCCGGGTCTGACCAGGGCTTCCCAGAGATTATGCTCGACTTCGCTTAAGAGAAATATCTCGACGCTTCCGCCTGTATGCGCTTTTCGCCCCTTAAGGCGTGCGGGAATAACCTTGGTATCGTTAATTACTAGGCAATCCCCGGGGATAAGGTAGGATTCGATATCCCTAAATATACGGTGCTCGATTTCGCCCGTGTTTCTGTGGACAATCATAAGCCGCGAGGAATCTCGCGGCTCGACCGGATCCTGAGCTATAAATTCTTTAGGCAGCTCGTAGTCAAATTCCGCCGTTTTCAACGTTTCACCTACCGCCTGAGCAACCGTAACACCACACTATAGTTAAAACCCTACCCAGTTGTTCGAGATTCACGATTGTTTCCCCTTACAGCATCCATGGTTGTATTGAGTTTCTTCGCGTACCGTTCGAGTTCGCTGTAAATGCATCCGCAATACGGTTGCCGGTACATATCTAATTCTTTAGCCCTCTCCTGCCCCGCTCTAAACCCTGGCCTGAAATCCCAGTACTTAAACTCGATACCGTAATGGCTCCCGATTTCTACTCCGAGCTGGTTAAGCAGCTCGTGCTTCTGGTAAGGGCTTATCAGAAGAGTCGTCGTGAACGCATCGTATCCCTTTTCTGCGGCAAACCGGGCCGCCTCGTTCAAGCGAATGCTATAGCACGTGCGGCACCTGTCGTTTTCGTTGCCTGCGACCGCGCGCAGGTACACCTGCGGGTCGTACTCGCCGACGCGCAAATCGACCCCAGCAGAAGAGCAGAACCCGGCCAGCGTTTCGAGCCGCCTCATGTATTCCATGGACGGGTGGATATTCGGGTTGAAGTAATAGCTCGTTATTCTATATGTGTCTTTAAGTATGCTGTGCGGATACACAAAACACGGCCCGCAACACGTATGCACCAAAAGGTCTTTCATTTATCTCACCCTTGGGATAGAAGACATCCACCGCAACAGGGCCTCCGCCGCATCGACGCTCTGGACCACATAGTCGGCCTCCTGCATGACGGCGGGTGCACTCTCATCTGAGGCTATTGCGATCGATACTGTTTGCAACCGTCCCTCATCCCTTAATTGCCGAAGCGCTTGGAATGCGTCGATATCCGTCACGTCGTCGCCCAGATACATGGCCCTCTCGATGCCTGCACGCAGCGCAATAACCGTTACCGCGTCACCTTTATTTACCGGCAGGTCCGGCTTTAGCTCGATAACATACCGGCCTTCGGCTTGTTTTAAAGGGTATTTTGCAAGCATAGGTTTTAATACCTCTTCTATCCGCGCTTTTGCCTGCTCTTTGTCCTCAACCTGCCTATAATGCACGGCCACTCCGAGCTTCTTTCTCTCCACGAAGTAGCCCGTAGCGTTGAATATATCAGATAGTTCAGATGCAAGGTTTCCTGCCAGGCCGAAAAAGTTGAATGCCTCGGGTACATAGAATTGTTTGCCGTCTTCCAGCCACTCAAGACCGTGGTTGCCTATGTAAACGAGGTTTTCAAGCGCTACCATCCTGCGGGCCTCGGTTGAGTCCCTCCCGCTCACTATCCCTACGACCGCGTATTTCTTATTAATGTCTTGCAATACTTTTCTCATTTCGGGCGTAACGATCGCCTCTGCCGGCGTAGGGGCTATCTTGCTTAGGGTTCCATCAAGGTCGCTGAATATGCCGGATTTTTCCGGATGCTCTTTCCAATTAGTAAGCGCTTCATATAGCACGTCAGCTAGCACATCATCTATCGCTTTATCTAGTACTTTATCTAGCGCTTTATCTATATCTGTCATTGCTTCTCTAGTATCTTCCTGTAGTTCTGCTCGTATTTATCCGCCATTGTTTCGGGACTGAAGTTGGCGAGCACATAATCCCTGCAAACCTGGGGGTCTATCTTAAGCGCATTGTCGATCGCGGCGGGCATCTCGTCTACGGTCTCGACGATATAGCCGACCTTCCCATCGGCAACGACTTCGGGGGACGAGCCGTTTCTAATCGCCACAACCGGGGTTCCGCAGGCCATTGCCTCGGCCATAACCAGGCCAAACGGCTCGGGCCACTGTATCGGGAACACAAAACACTTCGCCATCTTTAAAAGCTGCCGTTTCTCGGCCTCATCGATCTCGCCGGTGTAGACTATTTGCTTGCCGTCGATGTGCGGCTTTACTTTGGCATCGAAATACTCCATATCGATCGGGTCGATTTTTCCCACCAGGATAAGCTTTTCTCCCCGCTCTTTTGCAACTTCAATCGCGAGGTGCGTCCCCTTGGCCTCGCTGATTCTGCTGACCATGATAAGATAGTCATCCTTTACTTTTGAGAATGGGTAATTATGGATATCGATCGCATTATACACCGTGTCGACATAATTCAGAATAGGCAGGCAACTTCGCTGGTAGTCGCTTATCGCGTTATAGTAGGCCGCATCTTTAAAGTGCGTGTAAAACATCGAGGTATCAGCGGTAAACGGCCCGTGAAGCGTGTGAAGCATCGGCCGCTTGATTTTGTGAGAAAACGCAACCCCTAGGAAGCCGCTATGGTCGTGGACTATCTCAAACTCTTCCGCGATTTTATAGGCCTCGCTTACTTGGATCGAGTCGTAAATCGTCATGTTGAGCGTTCCGAGCTTTGAAGTTTGGCCCTCTTCATAGAAGTATTTTACGTCGGCCAGCGTATCGGAATCACCTGTTGCGAATAAAACAACCTCATTCCCTCTCTTTACCAGCTCATCCGCGAGAAGTGCAACCACCCACTCGATGCCGCCATAACCGCTCGGTGGGACTTTGATCCACGGTGGGGAAATCAGCAGTATCTTCATCTATAAGTTCTCTCCTTGTCTGTATGGTTCGCAGTCGCTAATCCTACTCGGTTTCCCAGGAGAGGCCGCGAATTTCTTCTACGGCGCCCCTCATCATCAGCTCGGATACGCAAGCGAACGGGTTCTTGCCTTCGTGTAAGACCTCGGTAACAAGCTCGGTTATCGGCATATACACGTTGTGCTCTTTGGCCATATCACGTATGGCGCCCGCGGTTTTTATGCCCTCCGCCACCATGCTCATCTCGCCGGTAATCTGATCGAGCGTCATACCTTTTCCAAGCATCTCGCCGACCCCTCGGTTACGGCTATGTTTACTCATACACGTTACTACCAGGTCACCCATACCGGCGAGACCGGCGAACGTGCGGACATCCGCGCCCATCGCGAGCCCGAGGCGAATCATTTCGGCGAGGCCCCTTGTAATCAAGGACGCCTTAGTGTTATCGCCGTATCCCAGGCCGTCCGAGATACCGGCGGCTATCGCGATCACGTTTTTAGTCGCTCCGCCCAGCTCGACCCCTACAAGATCGGGGTTTGTATAGACCCTGAAAAAGGGCGTCATAAAAACATTTTGCAGTTCTTCGGCAACGCTTTTGCTCCTGCTCGATATCACCGTCGCAGAAGGAATATATTTGCTTACCTCCTCAGCGTGGTTCGGCCCGGACAAAACGGCGATCTTGTTTTGCATCTCGGGGGCAAGCATCTCCTCCAAGACCTGCGACATCCGCTTTAATGAATTCTGCTCGACACCTTTTGCAAGGCTTACAACTTTTTTATTTCCCAAAATGAGACCTTTTGCCTTGATGGCTATGTCTCGCATGGCATGCGACGGAGTAGCCATAACCACGACATGCGCCGGCCCAATCGCCTCTTCGAGATCGACTGTCGGCGCTATATTTTCGTGTACATCTATGTCTTTCAGGTATTTGGGATGGCGACCGGTCTCACGAATCGCTTCGACAACAGATGTATCTCGCGCCCAGAGATGCACGCTATATCCCTTATTGGCCAGGAGGTTTGCGACCGCCGTCCCCCAGCTACCGGCTCCTATTACCGCTATATCGTTCAGTTTAATCTGCCTCCATGCTCTTTTCCCCCATCTTTAGCTCGGTACCCGCCAGTAACCTGGATATATTCGACCTGTGCCTATAAACGACTACCAGTCCAACAAGTAGAGAGAACGCTATATATACCGTTGATGGATATAATATCGCCACCAATACCGGTAGCGTTAGAGCCACGATTATCGAAGCGAGCGATACGTATCGCGTTAGCGCTATCACCAATAGCCAGATGCCGACCAGAATAGGCGCCGCCCATGGCCAGAGGGCCAATATAATACCCGATGCGGTGGCCATCCCTTTTCCGCCGGAGAACCCCAAGAATATTGAATAACTATGGCCGATAACCGCCGATAATCCTACAATTACGCTCATTAGCGGCACGATATCCGGGCTATCCGATAACACCGCTTGCGCTATCAATATGGGGATCATCGCCTTCAAGACATCTGCGGTGAGCACCAAAAATCCCGCGATTGGACCGAGCGTTCTGAGGCAATTTGTCGCCCCGATATTGCCACTCCCATGCTGCCTGATGTCAACGCGATAAAACACCTTGGCGATAACAAGACCGAACGGTACCGAGCCTAGTATGTACGCAAATGCTATGAGTAGTGCTATGGATAGAACTAGCAACAGTATCTCCTGTTATATTAGGGGCCAGGGGCCAGGGAAAACCTTCTTCTTACTCTTCACAACGCTTCAGAATGACATCCCTATAAACACCTTAATAGATCGCTCTCTAGACCCGCGCCCCATTCACCAATTAACCCATTCACCATTCACCGATCTTCCCTGGTCCCTATCTATATTTGCTCCTAAAATGTATATTGATCGGGCAACCGATAAAACCGTAGGTCTTTCTGATCTGGTTTCCAATATAGCGTTCATAGGATGGCGTTACAAGTTGTGGGTGGTTTACGAAAAACACGAATGTCGGGGGCCTGGTTCCGGTCTGCGACGCGTACGACATCTTGAGCGTGCGCCCACCTTTTGCGGGTTGAAGGCCTTCCGCTTTAATCTTCATTATCAGGCCGTTTATGGATGCGGTAGAAACCCGTTTGTCGTATTCGGCCATTACCTGGTCGAACAGCGTAAATAATTTGACTACGCCGCTGCCTGTTTTAGCCGAGACTTTTAGCCTGGGCGAGTAATCCAGGAACCGCAATTTGGTCTCGAGAACGTCCTCCACTTTATCCGCCTTCTCGCGGGTTTCGACTAAGTCCCATTTGTTTAAAACGAGAATGCTGGCGCATCCCCGCTCTTCTACAAGACTTGCTATTTTTTGGTCCTGGGTTGTCGGGCCTTCCTCGGAATCCATCACGATAACCGCAATGTCCGCCCGGTCGAGCGCCCGGAGCGACCTTAAAAAACTGTAATATTCGATATCTTCTTTCACCCTGGGCGCCCTCCGCAAGCCGGCGGTATCAATGAAGCGGTACGTCACGCCGTCTTTTTCGAATACGGTATCGATGGCGTCCCGCGTGGTACCGGGGACTTCGCTTACGATCACCCGCTCCTCGCCGAGAAGCCTGTTGAGTATCGAGGATTTCCCGACATTCGGCTTGCCGACCAGGGCAACCTTTACCTCATCCGCATTTTCGATTCTCTCGACGGATGGCAACAGCGCCGTTATCGCATCCAAAAGGTCGCCGACGCCAAGCCCGTGCATTCCGGATACCGGATACGGCTCGCCCAACCCCAGGTTGTAGAACTGGTAGATCGCCGCCTCGTGGACGATATCGTCGATCTTGTTTACCGCAAGGATAACGGGCTTCGTCGAACCCCTGAGGTGCTTTACTACAAGGTCATCCTCGGGCATCTGGCCGACCATTCCATCAACGACGAAAAGGATTACATCCGCCTCCTCAATGGCGAGAAGCGCCTGCTCGGTAATCTGCTTGCCCATCGATTTATCGACCCCGAAATCAATGCCGCCGGTGTCGATAATTGTAAAGGTCTTGCCGTTCCATTCGGTATCGACGTAGTTTCGATCGCGCGTAACCCCGGCGGTTTCATGCACAATCGCCTGCTGGGTCGCTACCATTCTATTTACCAACATCGATTTTCCGACATTCGGCCTTCCGACGACCGCAACTAAAGGATATGACATCTAGTTTTCTATAACCTCCATAAGCCCTTCGATAAATCCCTCGCCCGAGCTTCCGAAAACTCTTACCTCTACACCCAGCTCATGCGCCGCCCGTTCGGGCGAGTAGCCATCGAGCATAAGGCCGTCCGCGTTCAGTACCACATCGGGTACGACTAATATATCCGGCACGCCGTGTTCCAAAAACATCCGGCGTGCGCTTGAAACGATATCCGTTCCGGTTAATAAACCGGTTACGTTTACTTTTCCACCGAAATACTTATTTTCAACGGGGATCACATCGATAGCGATCCCCGTGATTTGATGTATGTCATGGGCAATGCCTTCGAGTATACCCGCAAACAACTCGCCTGTTACCAGCGCAATTCTCGGTAGCGCTTTCCCTGTATGCCCTACTTGCCCTGTTTTCTGACCTTGCTCTGTTTGTGCTTGTTTTACCGCTTTTGTTGTTCGTTGTTCGTGCTTATTCTTGCTCGCAACGGCCTTCAACTGCTCGATGCCGTGCTCCGCCTCGTCGATGAAGAGGCTCGATAAGCCGATGCCGTTCTCTATCTGTGGAAACTCCCCGTAATGCGCAATGGTTGGAAGCTTACGGCCTGCGGCGATGTAAAACTCGTCGGCGATATAAATCCAGGGCTCGCCCTTCTGCCTCTCGAGCCTTTTCTGCCACCGCTCGACCTGCTCAATAAGCTCTATTATCTCTTGTTTTTCAAACGAACGCAAAGGGTATAAGCCGTCCCTATATCCGGTCAAGCCGACCGGCACAAGGCCAACTGAACCGACGTTTGGATAGTCGCTCGAAAGCTCTTTGATCGAGCGCTCCAGCTCATCCTTATCGTTTAAACCGGGGCACATGACCATTTGAATATGAATCTCGATTCCGGCATCGGAAAGTCGTTGCAGGTAAACGAGTGTTTTGTCTTTCTTCTTTCTGCCGAGCATCATCAAGCGCAGCTGCGGATTCGTCGCATGAAGCGATATGTAGAGGGGACTTATCCTATCTTCGATAATCCGGTCGATATCCTCGTTGTTCATATTGGTAAGCGTCACGAAATTGCCATAGAGAAACGAAAGGCGGTAATCATCGTCCTTTACGTAAACCGCCTCCCTCATACCCGGCGGCAACTGATCGATAAAGCAGAAAACGCATTTGTTGGCGCAGGTTTTTATCCCATCGAACAAAGACGTCGAAAAATATATCCCAAGCCCGAGAAGATGCGGGTTGTCGATCTTTATATGTCGATGTTCGCCATCGCGCTCTAGCTCGACGTTGAGCACCTCATCGGCGGTGGCAAGCTCGTAATCGAGTATATCGCGGAGCTTTTTGCCGTTGATCGATATAATTTTGTCGCCCGCCCTTATTCCGTTTTTATGCGCAAGACCATCCGGCTTTACCTCAGATACTTCCGCCGCAATCATGTTTGCACCATTTAATCGGCCAGCGCCTTTACGCGGTCGATTACCTCCTTGAGGATCCAGTCCGGGGTGGAGGCGCCCGCTGTTACACCGATATGTTTTATCCCATCAAGCCACGCCTCTTCAATCTCATCGCTGGTCTCGATATGGTAGCTCTTCTTATTGTTTTCCTTGCAGATCTGGGCCAGACGCGTTGTGTTGGCGCTGTTTTTGCCGCCCACAACCAGCATAAGGTCGACCATCTCCGAGAGTTCCCGCGCCGCCTCCTGTCGCTGGCTGGTCGCGTTGCAAATCGTGTTGAACACTTTAAGTTCCTTTGTTTTGCTGAGTAACCCTTCAACGATATTTTTCAGGTTCTCGATGGACTGCGTGGTCTGCACCACAACGCCCACCCTGTTCATCTCTTTTATATTCTTAAGCTCGTTGGCATTTTCAACAACCAAGGCCTTGTTGTCGGTAAACGCCAGAAGCCCGGCAACCTCCGGGTGATTTCTCTCGCCGACTATTACTACTTTATAGCCGCTTTTAACGAGACTTGCCGCCCTTTGCTGCGCTTTCGCGACAAACGGGCAGGTCGCATCTATAACTTCCAGGTCTCGTTTGCGGGCGGCTACGGTAATCTTGGGATCGACGCCGTGCGTTCTGATGATAATAGTTCCCGTATCGACCTGATCAACAGAGTTCACCGCCCTCACCCCCTGCCTTTCAAGAGACTCGACGACCTGGGGATTATGAATAATCGGGCCTAATGTATAAATCGGCTTCTCGGAGCCGACGGTTGCTTCAAGCGCAAGTTTGAGCGCCCTCTGAACTCCATAGCAATAGCCCGCATGTTTCGCCGTTGTAACTTTCACCTTTTTCCACCTGCTATGAGGCTTTCTATCTCACCTATCACCCGCGCGGTAAGTGCGGCCTCTTTTTCTTTTCTATCCGCCGTAGCGACTTTTTCAACCCGAATTGGCTCCCCGATTATCGCTTTTAACTTGGGGAACCTCGGTAATTTGCTACCGTCCGGTAGCACTTTATCGGTTCCGATTATCCCGACCGGCACGATTGTCGCCCCGGTTTTTAAGGCGATCGACGAGACTCCCGGAAACGGCTTCCCCAGTTTTCCCTCTCTATGCCGCGTTCCCTCGGGGAATATCAGCAGCACTTCGCCTTTGGATAATATTTTCAGCGACTGGACTATCGCCCCCTTATCCACCGTTCCCCTGTTAACCGGAAACGTGTGCAGCGCTTTTAACACTTTGCCGAATCCCGGGATTTTTAAGAGCGATGCTTTTCCCATAAAATTAACCGGCCTCGGCCTGGCGACAAACGCAACCATAATGGGGTCAAGATAACTCATATGGTTGGGAGCAATGATTACGGGACCGGTTTTCGGAATATTGTGCTTTCCGATAATCTTAAATCTATAAAGGGGTTTCATGATAAGAACAAGCAACGTGTAGACCAGTTTATAGAACATAACTTTTAGCTCTCTTAGCTTTTCTCAGCTTCCTTCTACTCTTTCTGCTTTTCTTTCTGCTTTTTCACTAAATCCACTATTTCTTGCACTACCTGGCCGATTGTCTTATTTGTCGTATCGATTGCACGTGCATCCGGCGCCTTCGCTAGTGGCCCGGTCGTTCTTGTCGAATCGATTTTATCTCTTGTCACGATATCCCGTTCGACCGTAGACAGGTCTATTGCGTGCCCTTTTTCCTTGAGCTCGCGGTACCGCCGTTTAGCCCGCTCGACCGCAGAAGCTTTTAGAAACACCTTTACCTCGGCATCGGAGAATACAACCGTCCCGATATCCCTTCCATCCATCACAAGGTCGGGATAGCTATCTGCAAACGAACGCTGTTTCTTGATAAGCGCCGACCTCAGGGCAGGCACTTTAGACACAGTCGACACGGCAGCGCTCACCTTTGGGGTTCGTATCGCCTCCGTAACATCATCGCCGTCTATCCGTACGATGAGGTGTTGCGACGCATCCAGCCCATCCATCTCGATCTGGGCGCTTCGAGCAAGTGCGGCAAGCGCATCCTCGTTGGTGATATCGATTCTTTCTTTTAAGGCCTTCCAGGTCACAGCCCGGTACATGGCGCCGGTGTCGACGTACTTAAACCCCAACCGTTTCGCCACTTCTTTTGCAACTGTGCTTTTTCCCGAGGCCGCAGGCCCATCAATCGCGATTATCATTGTTCAATAGTAGCAAATTTCAATTTCTATAGCTATCTAGAGGGGACGTTCTTAATTTGCGCAAATAACTAGCGACGGGGACGTCGGCTAGTTATTTGCGCAAATTAAGAACGTCCCCTACAAACGAGGGGTAAGAGATAGCGATAGACTCGCTGTTCTCTATAACGGTCTCGCCATCGGCTACCAGGGCGGCAACCGCCAGCGACATCGCAATTCGGTGATCTCCGTGGCTGTTTACACGGGCGCCTTTGAGAGGGGTCGGGCCGTGGATTATCATGCCGTCGTCCAGCTCTTCGATGATGGCCCCCATCTTTCTAAGTTCTGCGCTGAGGGCGGCTATGCGGTCGCTCTCTTTCACCCTGAGTTCACGCGCATCTCTTATTTCGGTGCGGCCTTCGGCCTGGGTGGCCGCAACCGCGATGATGGGTATCTCGTCGATTAATCGGGGGATAATTTCTCCCTCGAGGATGGTTGCTTTTAGTTGAGCGCTTTTGATTTCCATATTCGCCCTCGGCTCGTTGCTTACGTCTCTTTGATCGCTTAAGAGGATGTTTGCGCCCATTTCGTAGAGGGCATCAATGATGCCGGTTCTTGTTTCGTTGACGCCAACGTTTTCTATTCTCAAAGAGGAATCATTTACAATTGATGCCGCAACCATAAAAAACGCCGCGCTTGAAATATCGCCGGGAACATCGACCGGTGCTGCTTTCAGCCGCTGGCCCCCATTAATCTTGTAGGTGGTGTCATAGCTATCGATACGCGCACCAAAAAGCTCAAGCATGCGCTCGGTGTGGTCTCTTGATTGAGCGGGTTCGCTTATCTCGGTCTCGCCTTCCGCAAGGAGCGCTGCAAGCAGAAGGCATGTTTTCACCTGTGCGCTTGCTACCGGAAGATTGTATTGGATGCTCTCAATCCGGGACCCATTGATGGCAAGCGGAGGATAATTTCCTTCTTCTCTGCCCCATATTTCCGCCGTCATTAACCGTAAAGGCTCTACCACTCTGCCGGTAGGCCTGCGCCTAATAGATGCATCGCCGGTTAAAACAACAAATAAGCCCTGGTCCTGGCTGGCAAGAATTCCCGGCAAAATCCGCAGCGTCGTTCCCGAATTGCCAACATCAAGAACATCACCCGGCTCTTTTAGCCCTTTTAAGCCAACACCGTGTATTTTAAGTTCTGTATCGGATAATCGCTCTATAGTAACGCCAAGCGATTCAAAACACCGCATCGTGCTTATGCAATCCTCAGCAGCCAAGAAACCGGTAACATGCGTGACCCCATCGGCAAGCGCGCCGATCATAATCGACCTGTGCGAGATCGATTTGTCTCCAGGCACCGTAATCGTTCCACTTATGCTGTTAATTTTGCCAACCGTTAGTTGCATATTTGCCGCCTCGCTCAAGGATTCAGAAGCCAGGAGCCAGAATTCAGAATAAAACCTTCTTCTTACAGTAGCTTAGCTACGCCTAGACGCTGGTAAGTGACAATCACCGTTACTGCACCCGAGATTCTTCACTTCGTTCAGAATGACATCTAAGCGAAAATTCTTCTTTAAACCCATACTGCCTACTAGCACCCACTCGCTAGACCCACATTCTTCTGGATTATGGCTCCTGACTACTGGATTATGGATTATGGCTTCTGACTCCTGGATTATGGATTCTGTCCTTTTGGCTTCTGACTCCTGGCTTCTGCTCTTCCTACTCCTGCGTTCTCACATCGACCTCGTAGCCTTTATCCAATAGAGCTTTCGCCGCTCTGTCGGCATTTTCCTTTTCGGGGATGGTAAGGCGCACCTGACCCGAAACATCTGTGGCATGTAATATCTCTATATCTTCGATGTTTATCCCGAGTTGTCCTATCGTTAACGTGATATCGCTGATAACTCCCGGTTTATCCGAAACGGGGACGTAGAGTTCGTAGAGCTTGCCGATTCCCTTGCCGAGCGCCGACGGCAGGTTGAGACGTGCTTGTTGGGCGCGCTCCAGCAGGTCGGTTATCCGCCCCTTATCCTCTTCTTCGATCATATGCTGCAGGGTTTCCAGCATATCACTCATCTTTTCGATGGAGTACATGATTGCATCCCGGTTATCCAGGCAAATATCGATCCACATGCGGGGGCTGCCGGCCGCGATACGCGTCGTATCTTTAAAGCCGCCGGCCGCAAGTAACAGCAGGTTTTCGGTTGCATTGGCCTCGTTGCTGGCCAGGTTCATAAGAACTGCGGCAATCATGTGCGGCAAATGGCTTATCACAGCGACCGCGTGGTCGTGCTTTACCGGATCGATCGCCATCACGTTCGCGCCGAGCGATGTGATCATCGAGTGGAGCTTCTTGTACGCGACCATATCCGTTCTCTCGGTGGGCGTCAGCAAATAATGAACGTTCTTAAAGAGCGCCGGATTCGCCGCGCTTACCCCCGTGCGCTCCGAGCCCGCCATGGGATGCCCGCCGATAAAATGAACGCCTTCCGGTACCTCGGCCTCCACTTCGGCCACGATACTCTCCTTGGTGCTTCCCACATCAGTTATTATCGCGCCGGGTTTTGCGCTTTGGGCAGCGAGGATACAATAGTTCGGAATCTGCCTGACGGGCACGCATACGAAGATAACGTCGGCATCTGCGCACGCTTCCTCAACACTTGCCGCTGCTCTATCGATAATGCCGCGTGCAAGCGCCTCTTCAACGGCCGGGGCGTTATGGTTATAGCCGACAACCTCATACTCCTCGGATTGCTGTTTAAAGGCAACGGCCAACGACCCCCCGATCAACCCTAAGCCCAGTACCGCGATGGTCGTCTTCATTAGACGGTCAACCTCATTTTTTTATTGAACACTTCGGCCACGGTCCGTATCCGCTCCATAATCGTATCGAAATGCTTAAACGTAAGCGATTGCGGACCGTCGCAAAGCGCTTTTTCCGGGTCCGGATGAACCTCGATCATCGCCCCATCGGCACCCGCCGCCAGACCCGCCAGCGTCAGCGGCTCGACAAGGTTGCGCTTACCTGCGGCATGACTCGGATCGACGATAACCGGAAGGTGACTTAACTGCTTAATCAGCGGTATAGCGCTAATATCCAGGGTGTTCCTGGTGTAGGTCTCAAATGTGCGTATCCCGCGCTCACAGATAATAATATTGGTATTGCCGCCCTTGATAATATACTCTGCGGCCATCAAGGTCTCCTCAACGGTATTTCCAAGACCCCGCTTAAGAAGAACCGGTTTCCTCAACATCCCGACCTCCTTTAAAAGCAGGAAGTTCTGCGCGTTGCGCGCTCCGATCTGGATGATGTCGGCATATTCGGCAACAGCGTCCAAATCCCTCGGGTCCATTACTTCGGTAACTATCGGCAGGCCGAACTCTTCCCTGGTCTCTGCCAGCATTTTCAATCCGTCGACGCCCAGCCCCTGGAAACTGTACGGTGATGTCCTCGGCTTAAACGCCCCACCCCTGAGCACGGTGGCGCCGGACGACTTGACGGCCCGCGCGGTGTCACGCATCTGCTCTCTCGATTCCACAGAGCACGGCCCGGCCATCACGTTAAAGTATCCTTCTCCGATGACAACATCGCCTATAGTGATAAGGGTGGGCTCGTGGCGGAACTCGCGACTCACGAACTTGTAGGGTTTCATAATCTGGATAACGTTTTCGACACCCTCAAAACCCTCTAGCGGAAGCGCGGCAACGGCCTCTTTGTCGCCGATGACGCCGATGACGGTACGAAACTCGCCTTTGGATAAATGGACCTCGGCCCCCGCCTTTTGGATGCTCTCGACCACGTGCTCTACCTGTTGCTCAGTAGCGCCTTCGCGCATAACTATCATCATGATACATCACTCCTCAATTACTCTCTCGTTGCTTATTGAACTAAATTAACATCAAAATAGGTCTATAAAGATTTTTGGATTTTGACTTCCTAGCGTGAAAGCAGACCTGCCTTCGATATTAAAAGAAGTAGTAATAGAGCCAGCACCTTCCTGATGGTGAATTGAATAATTTAATGATTTTGTTATCCATCATACCAGTGCTCCTTTTACGTGATCATTTTGATCTTTAATAACTTTTAGAAGTGCCTCAAGCTCGCCGATGAACCTCTTGTTTTCCTCCGGCGTGCCGACGGTTACCCTGAAATACTTAGGGTAGCCGAATATATCTCCGGATCTGACAATGATACCCCGCTTCATCAGCTCAAGCGACATCATGCGATCGTCAATACCTATATCTACCAGGATAAAGTTTGCATGCGACGGTATATAATCAAGGCCTATTCTCCTGAACTCTTTGTAGAGATACTCCAGACCCTGGGTGTTCAGACGGCTTCTCTCCTCAACTGCTGTGTCGCACTCCAGGCTGGCAAGCGCCCCCGCCTGGGCAACCGATGTCACATTGAAGGGCTCCCGTACCTTATTGACCGCCGTGATGATAAACTCCGGCGCTATACCGTAGCCGATCCGGCATCCGGCAAGCCCGTGGACTTTCGAGAACGTGCGAAGAACAACAATAGGCCTGTCTTCGTTTATATAATCCATACCGTTCGGATAGTTATTATCCCTAACAAGCTCAAAATATGCCTCGTCAAATACGATTACGACATCCTCGGGCACGCTCTCTATAAAACGCTCAACCTCATCGCGGGTGACGATTGTTCCGGTTGGATTGTTGGGGTTGCAGATAAAGACCATCTTGGTACGCGGTGTGATCGCTTTCGCCATCGCATCGAGGTCGTGTGCGTGATCTTTCAGCGGGACCAGTATCGGTTTAGCGTTCATTAACTTGGTGACCGTTGGATAAACGATAAACGACGGATCCGCCATAACCGCCTCGTCGCCCGGGTCGAGAAGAACGTTTGCAAGCAGACGCAAGAGTTCGTTTGACCCCTGACCGACCATTATACGAGATGCGGGCACTCCAAGCTTATTCGATAAGCCTTCACGCAGGAACGTGCTTCCGCCATCGGGATAGCGGTTTACATCCAAGAGCGATTCTCGCATTGCCTCCAGTACCTTTGGGAACGGAGCGTACGGGCTTTCATTGGATGCAAGCTTTATCGCCTCGGTTATCCCCAGCTCTTTTTCTACCAGCTCAATAGGCCTACCGGGTTCGTATGGCTTTATATCTTCAAGTCCGCGCCGAATGATGTCTTTCATAAAGGGATTTTAACACAGTATTGCTTTAATGCTCAACTTTTCCGCAGCTAAATGCCCTACTTTACTATAATTTGGAGTACGTAGGCCCCTTTAGCAACGCCCCGCTTCACAGGTTTTACCTGTCGTGCGTATAGACTTGCTCGTTGAGAAGCAATACCTTCGGGGTGTAATCGATAACTTCGACCACGCTCAAGCTGCCCGGTGACGGCCAGAACGATTTATAAAACGCCGGGTCGTCCCCATTAAAATGGCCCATGATTACTTTTATGGGGCCGCCGTGCGAGACGATAACGACGTTCCCGTCTTTTTCCTCATCGATTATTTTATAAACCGAGCTGAGCACGCGGTTCTTAAAGTCACGCCAGTGCTCGCCGTCGGGAATAGAAGAGTGTTCCGGGTCGTCAAGCCAGGCGTGAAAATTTTCGTGGTCTTTCGCTTCTATTTCATAGTAGGTGAGACCTTCCCAGGCCCCGAAATCGATCTCACGCAGGCCATCGACCGGTTCGATCTCAAGATTATGGGCAGATGCAATCGCCTCTGCCGTACGCCGCGCCCTCAGCAAATCAGACGAGTAAACCGCTTTGATAGTACTGAGGCGCAGGCGCTGTGACAGGGCTTCGGCCTGGCGAACGCCTTTTTTCGTCAGGTCTACATCTGTTCTACCTATATATTTAAACTGCCTGTTCAGCGAAGTCTCGCCGTGCCGTACAAGATAGAGATTCATTACAACCCCTCATCACCTTTCCTGCCGAGATCAAAGAAGTATATATCCTATATAATATCGTTTTTTCATCGAGATAAGAATCTATAGCCGCTCGCGGTGTAGTGTTGCCGTTCTAAAGCAACGCCATAGCAAATAATACCGCTATTTCAGTCAGCTCTATCAGTGCACCGAGCGTATCGCCGGTCATGCCTTCGATCTTTCTCTTAATCAGGAATACGTAGATAACCAAAAAGGCACCGGCAGTACCAACCGCCAGCAGGGCGGCCGCAGGCCTGGTCCATAACGTTATACCCACAATTGCAAAAGCGATAATCGAGGATAGTACCGGCTCCCAGGGTCTTGCCTGTTCGGCAAAGAGCGAGCCAAGTCCCCCACCGGGTCGGGCGGACGGCTGGGTGCTCGCGGCAATCGCCGCAGCCCAGCGTCCGAGCACGGGAAACGCGATTAACGACCCTGTTGTCAATGCCGCCGGTATCGCCGCTAGTAACGAAAACTTAAGCGCAAAGGTCGCAGCGATAGTAGCGACCCCGAAGCTTCCAACCCTCGAATCCTTCATGATTGCAAGCATATGCTCTTTATCCCGGCCGCCAAGAAGCCCGTCAAACGTATCGGCCAGCGCATCAATGTGTAGCGCGCGCGTCAGTATAATAAGGCTTATTACTACTATAACACTTGCAGCAGGCTGCGATATTCTGGTTGATACCAACAGATTTATTCCCGCAAGGATCAATCCAAGTAACGCACCCACAACCGGAAAATATTTTATTGAAGCGCCAAATACCTTCTCATCGACCTCACCCTTTATCCCTCCGGGAAAGATTGTTAAAAAGGAGAGGGCAAATCTAAACGCTTTCACTCCTACCCCCGGTGCAGGTTTGACTTATATTAATCATACAATCCCACAATAATTCAATCTATTTTCAATTCTCTATCCGATACCCCGGCTTCGGCAAACGTAGCCATTTCTTTGATGATCTTGGTTGCTGCTTCGACCAGCGTCATTGCAAGCGCGGCTCCGGTACCTTCACCGAGACGCATGTCCATGTGAAGCATCGGATTGAGGCCGAGTTCTTCAAGAATCAACCTATGGCCCGGCTCAACGGACACATGCGATGCGATCATATAGTCTATGCTCTGAGGGCTGATCCGGCCCGCCATGAGGGCGGCGGCGCTCGAAATAAAGCCGTCGATTATAACCGGCACACGCCTGCTTGCAGCGCCGATTATCAGCCCCGCCAAACCCGCGATTTCAAGGCCGCCGACCTTTGCGAGCACATCAATCGGGTCGTTTTTATCCGGGTGCAACATGTCGATCGCATCCGTTATAACTTTTCTCTTGTGATCGAGATCACCGTTTCCTATACCTGTTCCGCGACCGACAAGGCCGTCGACAGGCCTCCCGGTGAGGGCTAGAAGAATCGCACTACTGGGGGTGGTATTTCCTATGCCCATATCCCCTGTCGCAAGCAGCTTCACACCTGAGTCAATCTCTTTGTAGGCGATTTCAATGCCGACCTCAAGTGCCCGTATCGCCTCGTCCCTGGTCATCGCCGGGCCCTTTGCAAAATTATCCGTGCCGTTTTTTACCTTCATCGATAATACATGGGGATTATCGATCTGGGCATCGACCCCTATATCGACAACAACCACACGGGCTCCCGCGTGACGGGCCAATACGTTAATCGCCGCGCCGCCGTGCACAAAATTCATGACCATCTGCGGTGTGACCTCTTTGGGAAACGCCGAGACCCCTTCGTCGGTAACCCCGTGATCCCCCGCCATAACAACGATGGTCTTCATATCGACCTCATTCATAACGCTACCGGTGATACCGGCCAGCTTAATCGATATCTCTTCCAACACGCCCAAACTACCTGCAGGTTTTGTAAGCTGATCCTGCCTCTCCGCCGCCGCCTTCATCGCCCCTGCATCCAGCGGCTTTATATTCTCCAAAGCTTCCTGAAGTAACCCCATGTCATCCTCCCTACATAATCCTAAATCACTCTTTATCCCAAAAGCATGACCCTCGTTCTCGTACTCTCACCATTCTGGCTCCTGGCTCCTGGCTTCGCCCCAAAAAAAATCCCCCGGCATCCCGAGGGGTAGACAAATCCTTATAACAACACTCCTTCCTCGTTGAGCATCTATTTTTGTCCTAGGCAGGTCTCCTGACTTACGGATCAAACGCTCTCCCGCGCCTTCCCGGTAACAAGTACCAGTGGCATATGCGGGGGCTTCCCGTTTACAGTGGCGGGCCCGTGCCGGATTCTCACCGGCTTCCCTATTCTCCGCTCTTAGCGGCACCCGGACATATATTCACTTTCCAAGTCTATTTTATATCTTCCAAACGGCAGATTGTCAAACCCAGCATGCCTACACCGTGTTTGCTACTGTATTCTGATACACAAGCGCCGGTCTTCGGTCGCCATATATCCGAATTTGTTCAAGAGGCTCAGCATTTTTGCGTTTGCAGGAGCTACGATCAAGTTGATGTAATTGACGCCCCTTGCTTTTAGCCTGGAGAGCATTTCATTAACCAGGGTTATGGCGACGCCGCGCTTTTGGAACTCAGGGCTCACCGCAACTCGATAAATCCAGCCCCACCAGCCATCGTCCCCGCCAATGACCGTTCCGATGATCACGCCATCGGCTTCAGCCACATAAACAAGTTCGGGGTCCGCTTCTATCTTTGGTTTCAACCGGATTTCGTAACTCGGCCTGTCCTGCCAGAATTCGCGCCACAGCTCAAATATCTGATCGGTATTATCATTAATTTTCATAATTCTGTCATCTATTCTAATACCTACTCGATCTGCAGGTGAGTCTTTCACTACACTGGATACTTTTATGCCATGCTCTTGGATAACATCAAATCTTTGGGCTAGTGTTTCATATACTTCAATGCCGATATAAGCTCTTTTTATTTTGTGATACTTTTCGAAATTTCTGATTGCGTATTTAAGGTCCTCAGCTTTAATCGAAAAAGTTAATCCCTCACTTCCGGGCTCCGAACTCTTATATGAATTCATGCCGATTACTTTTCCCTCACTATTTATCAAAGGACCACCGCTAAATCCCATGCTTGATGACAGATCGGCCTGCACTAGTTTGAATTCTCCGTAACCTATCCTGTTAACGCCGCTTATTATGCCACTAGTTACTTCCATAATACGTCATGATTATATACTAAGCAGTTTAGCCTGGTTAAGGGTCACCACCCGAAAAACCGCTGCGTGCTACGGATTCTGAGTCGTTGATATTAATTTAAAGGCATCAATTATGCCTGCTCCCTGCTCATCTGATGCTACGTTCGGAATCCTATTGGATGTTTGTTTTAATGCACTTACAACCTGTTGAGGAGTAAGCCCTGGGTTTTGCTGAAGTTTTAAGGCAATTGCTCCTGAAACATGGGGTGCTGCCATACTCGTACCATGCAAATACGCGTAAGCTGAATTAAGGTAAGTTGAATAGATACTCACTCCAGGTGCAGCAACATCAACCTCAGGCCCTCGACTACTAAATGAAGCAATCATATCATTTTCATCTGTTGCAGCAACCGAAACCACTTCATCGAATTTCGCTGGGTAATTTATCGTATTTAATCCTGGGCCATTGTTACCGGCTGCAGCTACCATTATTAGGCCACTAATGGACGCTTTCTTTATTGCTTCGTGAAATGATTTACTGTATGAGCGTACTTCAATACTCATGTTTGCAATGTGCATGTGGTTCTCAACACACCATTGAATAGCCTCAATAACGTTAGATATTTTACCATGACCCATGCTGTCCAATGTTTTTATCGCATAAAGTTCGGCATTATAAGCTGAGCCCACTACCCCAATACTATTATTACTAGCCGAAATGATACCGGCTACGTGGGTACCATGGCCATAATCATCATCGGCAGTTTTCTTGTGATTAATAGTATTAAAACCTCCCTTTATATTTGCGGCCAAGTCAGGGTGGTCAAGGTCAATGCCGCTATCTATTACTGCAATTTTAACGCCATAACCTGTTGAGACCGTCCACACTAGATCAGCATCAACCCGGTCGATTCCCCATGGCAGCGCCTGCTCAGGGTTAACATCAATCTGGCTTTCGCAGGTGGATACATCTAAATCATCCTCAATGCGAAGTATTCCAGGCTCCTTAGCTAAGCGCTCTCTGGCTTTAGCTGGCAACATTGCTACAGTAGCATTAATTATGTCTAGATGTTTTACCACCCGGCCATATTTGGCTACTATAGGATCTTGCTTTTTGGCCTGTATCTTGCTATCAAATATTATTATTTTTCTTTCACAATCTCTGCTCTCAGAAGCCCCAGCTGAAGTTACTAGTAAAATAACGCAAAATACAACGGTTACGACAGAAATTATCTGCTTTCGCATCTTGATTCTCCTTATGTCAGAAATTCTGAGCTAACTCTAGGTTCAGGCCTCAATGATATTCACCATGCTAAAAATTATTTCTCAGCGGAGCTTGGCCTAGCTGAACCGCTTTTTTGGCTCTAGGTAAGATTTAAGCTTCGCTAGTGGTTGTTTTCATAGCTATAAGAAGCCTTGGCATGATAAGCACTTCAAATGATATGGCACAAAATGCAATATAGAAAAGAACGGCAGCAGCTAAGCAGAAGTAGCAATAATCATCTGCCGAGTAAAACTGAATCACTTGAAGATAGGAAGCAAGGCTTGCGAATACAGCCGATAGTATAAACAGTAGAAGCTTGAGTCCTTTACGAAAGCTAGTAGCTATATATAGCCCTGCTAATACAAGAGACGCAAATGCGCCTACTGAAGCAATATATATGCCATTAATTTCAAAAGAGCTTAGATCATTACATGATGGGCAGGCATCCCCATTGTATTTGAGCCACGCTGTATATACAAGCAGCAAAGCATTAATCAATAAGAGAGCTGGCGTTATTCTACTAAACCTAGATAGTTTCATGGCGGGTCTCCTTGCTAAGCTGTAACCTATCTTACGAATCATATGTTACTTCCAAGTCCCATAGCCATCCCTAGGTAGGACAAAGCCTCGCGGGATATCTGGCAGCAGCTGTTTCTGTGTACTAATATTGTCTTTGTAAATGGTTAATTTACTTTTCTGTGAATCCAGATGAATTTTTCCTACGCACTTATCGTTCTCTATGGCCCAAACCCATTGGTCGTAAAAGCCAGGGAGCGCCATGACCAAAATATCGCCGTAAGCTCCAAATACTGGGTGGACTGGGACATCGACGATCCTTTCTTGAATCATTTTGATTTGCTCATTAACAGGCTTATAGGGGGTAAGTTTCATTGGTTTATGTCTAAGGTCTAACACCATTACCAATCCACCGCAAGCGTCAATAAAAACCTTGTTACCAAGCTTAACTAAATCGGATCCCCCGCCCGCGATAAAACTGCAGTACTCACCTTTGATGTTGTCCCAGTGCACGCTTTTACCATTTACATTTCCAAGGATTAGACTGCCCTTAATTGCGCCAGATTCCTTTTTAGAATAATGATCATAACTTACGAGCACGCTGTAATTATCGGGTGTACCATACACGAGTAGCGGTTGTACGCCAATAGGGTCATGAGGAAGCTTTGCCACAAGGACTCTTTTTTCGACATGATTTGCTTTTCTTATCTCTACTATAATCCGAACAGCTTTAGGGTTAGAATTTGTTGTCAGAGAGTTGCCGCTTGTAGCACGCTCCCAGTAAGCCGTCATAATATTATGAGCATCTTGCGCCTTATAGACAACTAATGATGAAGCGCTCGACTTTACCTCTACCTTTTCAAGCTTAAAATCTTGTGATGACCCATTTCTTATAGAGCCTGACCGTAAAGCATCAGTAGTACAAACTAGAGCCGAATTATCTCCTGCCCATACTAATTTTGCCCCCTGAAGCCCCTGGACATGATCTTCCAGTAATGTAGGTTTGTTACCTAGCGAAATGCTGCCCTTATTTAGATCCCATGTCGCTAGCACGAGTTTCTGCTTATCAAGGTCACCTTCCTTGCCTTGCTGGTCAGCAAGGTATAACATAAGTGGGACTTTCCCTAATGTTTGTTTCTCTGGATCGGAAGCTTTTGTCATGCCATCAAAACCACAGCCTGCAATAAGCATTAGCGCTGTCACGAACAGTAATCCTATAAACCATTTTCTTAACATTTCTCAAACCCTTCACTAGCCGAGCAAACAGTCCGTTAGGTCGCCACTTATCAACGGCGACCTAACAATTAACACTATGCAACCATTGCTAACAATACAAAGTTAAGATTACTCCTTGAATATATCTCATATCGTTAGCGAGTACTAGGCATTTTGTTCAATGTTATCCTAGTATACGTTCGATGGTATTTTGAAATATTGCACGTATGTAGCGCCGTTCCACACTTTTTGCTTCCGATCACTTGTATGTGCGCTGTAAAACCGTGTTGTACCGTCGTTACTTACCATCATCATAACGTGATAATAGTCTCTACTACCGCCTGAGAGAGGCGTATATAGCTCGAATGGATACCCGGCAACACACTCATTAATGTTATTATTCGTTGCGAATAGCCAGTTATCGTTTAGAACCATGTAGGTTGTAAGATAATCACAATTTATCCAGCAGCTGAGGTATGGTGTCCATGACCCACCGGTTCGCGGAATACCAGCATAGTTGCAGGCTTGCGACACATAGTTTGCGCAATCATTACATTGATACCAGGTTGCATATGCTGCTAAATTGTAATAATTTTTGTCTTGCTTGGTTGAGTTACCGGATTGGCAGGCAAGGCTTGTATTTGAAGTATAAGTGTTTGCATAGTCCCTGGCCATCAACCGGTAATATGTAGCTGTACTGCTAACTTTCTTGTCTTTCTCTGCTTCTTTTACAGTTGCGCTAATGGTATCATAGGCAGCTTTTTCTACTGCTTGCGGTGTAGGAATCTTATCATGGCTTATTGCCACATAATCTCCACCTAGAGGACCCTCAGAGTAGAACTTGATTGTGCCAGGTGTTAGTTTGCCGTTAGAGTCTAAAATTCCAACGACTTTAATACGCTCAAAGCAATCTTGATTGTTGGCAATATAGTCAGCAATATCATGCTGCCAAATCTCAACCTCTTTATTTGCTGCCCGAAGTTGTTTTGCAGAAAGCCTACCACTCTTTTCTTTCATGAAAGCAAGGCGACCCTTAACAGCTGGGGCCTCTTCCGCCTTTGCAAAGTTCAAGCGGAACTTCCTCTCGATATCAAATATCGCTGTAACTTCCGCGCCTGAACTCTCTTGACTAGATACAGTGATTGTAGTTTCAAGTAGCTTCCAATTTCTAAGCTGTGCATCTTTTTTAATGTAATCATTTAAGTGGCCTCGTAGCCCTTGGATAGTCTCAGCCGTGAAGCGCCCCGGGTATAATGGAGGCAACTAAGCTACCAAAGGAGAGTTATGCCAACGCCAAACAAATACCCGAAAGAGTTTAGAGAAAAAGCAGTAAGAATGGTTGCAGAG
>Ga0210021_1000391_pt1 | contig 50051 bp, 10 predicted proteins | sample CryGeymeta201517_FD_183981 | JGI IMG/M metagenome (GOLD analysis project Ga0210021, IMG submission 183981) | Groundwater microbial communities from Crystal Geyser aquifers in Utah, USA - Crystal Geyser metaG 2015-17 (SPAdes) (version 2) | ecosystem: Environmental > Aquatic > Deep subsurface >... | reverse complement strand
ACGCCGGGCCCTGCTGCCACATAACTTTGATGTTCAAAAGCTGAAATTGGCATAGGTGGAAGCGTTAAACCCTTTCTTTGACGCTTACGCTCCAATCTCGGCAAACCCGCGAAAAATTTACCCGTGGATCTCTTGCTACGCATGGTTGCTTGAGTGAAGCAACTCAAAAACGGTGAAACTTCAGTCTCAAAGGTAACAAACCGTTTTAGTGTCCTTGTTGACCAATGCGTAGCATGGCCGGATTGTATACCAGGATGCTTCCAACAATCTGATTCAACTGTTACCCAATCCCCATAGGAAGGACAACTATTTCAATGGGGGTGCCATGTATGAAGTTCCTGCCGGAAATGACCAGTTTGAGCTTGAGGTGACGCCACCTTTTGGCAATGAGCAGATAACTGTTTACGCCAGCACATCACCAACAGGAGATTTAAACCTAAAGAATGCTGGCAGCGTATATCTGGTAACCACAGCCCCCAAGGATATCGAAATCAGAACCCGTGGTATCGCCATCAAGAAAAAAAGCACATCACAAGCATCTGCATCATCACCCAAACGCCTGACCGAATTCGCTGAAAGCAAAATCGAGCTGCAAACCGAACCCTGATTTATTTCATCCCCTCATCCTGACCTTCTCCCGGAAGAGAGAACAAAAAAGTCCAACAGCTCCCCCCTACATCCATGAAAGGCCCATGTGAAATATCCAGGGGAGATGAAATCGAATGATCATTTTTATCCACAAAGTCGCCACAATTGCCCAATCAAAACATCAGCATGGAGGGGCATGCATTTTCAGGCAATCGCCCCCCGCAACCACGTCAGCCAACTTCAGGATGATTTTTCAACCGGCCTTTTTGCAGTGGCTGACTCCGGTTGATAAAAGATATTGACTGCACAACCCGCCTGCCTGAAACGTTTTCTTTTCATCACTTGAAATAAAGCCAATAAAACCAACAACACAAACGTCGGATCAAACTGCTTTGAAGGCGTTGCCAGTAAGCTACATCCCCCACTGCCGCCACCAGCAGCTACAACAGGAGTTGGTGCAACAGGAACAGTGTAGGTTGCGGTCAGACTAAAGGGATAATTGTTAACTGCACTATATCGATCTTTCAGCACCGCAGCATACCAAGTCCCTACCTGTGGTGCAGCGACGGTAATGACCTCATTGCCACTGCTGGTAAAAGCCGTCAATGTAGTCGCGTCGATGCCACCGGCATTAAAATAGCCGTTCGGCAGAAATTTTGGTGGATTATTCGGGTTGACCAGCAGATCAATATTCTGCCCGGAGGTGGTTCTGAAACTCAGATTACTCGCACCAGCCGGTACATCAAGGTGATAGAACTGATAATCATCCTGATCATTACCCAACAGGGTGCCATTGTGTGTAATGCCATTTTGCAGTGCCCCCACTCCAACCTGATAGTAACGGGTAGCCAGATAGCCACCGGCAGCCGTGATATCCAGCTTCCACTTATAGAGCTGATAACCGGTTGCGTTGGCCGCAACCTGCACCCGGAACGGTGTGATCGAAGCGGCATAAGCATCGGTTGGCAAATTGGGATAGTTCACGGTCGCAGTCAACACCGAAATATTGGCTGACAACGCCGTCAGCGTTGCTGAAACAGCCGTTGCTGTTTGCCACACATTCTCCAGTCGGATATGCAGATCGGCTATTTCACCGGCATCCGGTAACCCATTACCCTGATCAAGCCAGGTATAATCACGCATCAACAACACAGGCTGAGGTGCCACGGTCAATGCACCATTTGCATCCGCCCGGCCAGCACTGGCCACCAACCCCTGCAGTGCAGCCAGAGGGGCGGCCCCGGCCAGAATACGCCCCTTTATCTCCTCAAAGGTAGCAGCAGCGGCATTAGCCTTGATAAGCGCGGCAATACCTGTCACATAAGGGGCGGAAAATGAGGAACCATCAATATAATCATAATATTGATTGGCCAGATGACGGTTACCAAAGGTGGCTGAACCATAGGGGGACATGGTAGTGTAGACGCTGATCCCCGGTGCGGTGACATCCACCGTCATGCCACCAAATTGTGACCATGGCGCAATGGTATCGACCGGCGTGGTTGCAGCCACACTAAGTACGTTGGGATAAGGAAGGCTGGAGGGGTAATCAGGCACAATATCATTATCGAGATCATAGTTCCCCGCTGCTGTGACCATCAGAATGCCGGCAGTTTGTAACTGCTGTACCGCGCCAGCCTCGGTCTGTGAATAAAACGGCCCGCCATAACTGGCATTGATGATATTCGCGCCCATCCGGATTGCGTACTGTATTGCGGAAAGCTCCGTCGCGACGTCACCAGCGAACTTGATCGGCATCATCGATAGTTGCCAGTTTACCCCGGTGACGCCTATACCGTTATTGCTGATAGCACCAATCACACCGGCCACCGCCGTGCCATGCCCTTCGGATGCTCCTACATCAGCACTTGGGTCGTTATCATTATTTTTAAAATCCCAGCCATTCAGGTCATCAATAAAACCATTGCCATCATCATCCAATCCGTTGCCGGCAATTTCACCCGGATTCAACCAGATATTGGCATAAAGATCGGGGTGTCCGATATCCACCGAATCATCAATGATCGCCACAATCACATTTTTATTGCCCGTCGTACTGTTCCATGCGTTGACCATGGCCATATCAGCATTGGCAATGCCGCTGACCGGGGTGACATCATTAATCAACTGCCCCGTATTCTGCAAGCCCCACTGCTGGGTAAAAGCGGGATCATTGGGTATCAGCCTGAAGTAGCGACGATAATTGGGTTCGGCGAACTCCACCGAGGGATCAGCCTCAAGTTGACGAACAGTTGCCTCTACACTGACGCCAGCGGGCAACCGCACCTGCTGCACGTCAAACTGATTGAAATGTTGCATCGGTTGTGCACCGACTGCTCGAAGTGCCCGGCTGCGCACGGCGGCCGTAGTCACCGCCTTGTATTTCACCAGAACCTGACCGGGAACATAATCTTTACCACTGCCAGCTGCTACAGCCTGAGCTGGAGAAATAACAAAAAACAACATGAGCATGACAACAAGCACCAGCCACGCAGGCTGGAATCGGAAAAATAAGGCGGGCATTTTTTCATGCCAAATGGGTGTAAACATCGTTTTTACTCTCTTACGTTGGAATTTCGTACTGGTCGACGGTAGCTGGCCTCTGCGAAAATCACGCCGCGAATCCGCCTGTATCGCTCGAGCTCATCCATCAGACTGTTACCGACCGGCAGAAGTACATGATAGACCTGCATTGCCTTTATTTCACGAACTACCCTGCCACCCTGAGCGATAATAGCAGCTCGTGCCTTTGTTGCGGGGATATCAGCAGAAAATTGAACCAACAACTGATTCGCCTCGAACTGCTTCCCCGAAGTGCCGGCGGATAGCATTGCATCCCTCTGCGCTGTAATAACGTGATCACTTTTCAATTGGCTACTACAGCCAACAGTGCTGCAAGCTAACAGGCAAAGCAACATGACTGCACAGCAATCATAGCGAAGATGAATCATCAATAATTTCATCGTGGATGACGACCTTCTTATAGCCAGCACAATGCAGAAATGATGCGCCTAATGCTTCTCCAGCATCCGCTCTGCACACTATTCACAACCTCCGTTGCTGTTTAAGTTTACACCTGAAGACATTGGCAAAAACCAATAGCAGCAGCAACAGCAATGTTGGATCAACAGTTCCCGCTGCAGCAATGGTGCATCCTCCTCCCTTACCTCCTCCTCCTCCGGCCGCTGCCGGTGCGGGTGCGGGTGCCGGTACGGGTACCGGTTTGGGGGTGACAACAACAGTCCCCTGAACAAAGGCCAGTGGATCAACCACAACGCCATTTTGTAGGCCATCCAGGTCAAACTGGCCACCATCTTTCAGTGACAGCTCGATAGTATTGGCATCAATCAGCGTCCACCCCTCTCCGGGCACCGTCGTATTAAATGGCGGAATTTCTGTATAAAGGGAGGCATAACTCACCTTGAACAGTTTCAGAGGCTGCAAAATCGCAGCCGAAAAGAGAAAGCGATTCACGGCTGTGTAGATATTCACCGGCAGATGCGCCTCATAGGTAATCATCTCCAGTGAAATACCGGCCGGTTTACTCGCCGAAGCCGGCGCCTGTGTCAAACCGACATTGGCGAGCGTATTACCCAAGCCGACAATCCCGATGCTCGTTGTTCCCGATTGATCCAACATGCCTAACGCCCTGCTGGGATCCTCGCTATTAATCCCCGGTTCAAGTGCATCTATCACGCCATCACTATCGGTATCGCTCGGATTATTCGGATCCCCCAACTCCTGACTATCGGGTATTCCATCACCATCAGTGTCTACTGAGAGTAAATTCAACCCGGCATTAATTTTCTGCGCAGTGGTCAGCCCATCAGCTGCCGGAGCGGCTGTATTTCCCCCGACATTAGGGTTCTGAATCGTCACTATGAGAGGGAGTGAAGCGGTCAAGCCGGTAACAGGGTCTCTTACCGTGACCTGAATTATATCGGTGCCACTTGTCGGTCCCGCACTAATTGTCAATCGACTGGCAGATGGCACGCCGAACGTTGCCGACTGGATAGCACTATAAGCAATCGCCGGAGGGGTAACTGCGACACTGTAGGTATAGGCATCTGCATTGGTCGTTAAATTATTCACGGCAAAGGCCGTGAGTATTTTTGTCGAGTTGATTTGCATAATTACGCCATTATTTCCATTGCGCAGCAATACCGGAGGAGTGTTACCAAAGATAGGAAGCGGAGCAAGATTGGGGGTGATACTGATTTTCACTACGCCACTCGCTGTTCCACCTAACCCATCTGAAATTGAGTAGTTGAAGCTATCCATACCACTGAAACCTGCCTGCGGGGTATAGCTGAAATTTCCGGCGTAGAGATCAACAATAATACCCATTGCAATTGAATAGGCGTCCACGCTAATCACGCTTAGTGGATTGCCATCCGGATCGTAATCATTAGCCAACACATTACTGATCTGCACAACACTACCCGCAACTCCAACAGCACTGTTGGATATCGCCACCGGATTCTGATTGGCAACAACCGTCACATTGGCACTGGCCGTACTGCTGTTACCGGCAGCATCCATGGCACTAAAGCTCACGCTGGTTACACCAAGCGGGAAAGTTGTAACAGCATTGTTAGTAACCCCGCCAACTACAGCCACATCATCGGTTGCCGTAGCAGCAGCTAAAAAGTTAATAATCGCTGTATCTGAAGCGGACATCCCTGCTGGATTCACAGAATAGAGCACAATACTTGCCGGAATGCTCAACACCGGGGGAGTGACATCGACATAACCATTAACCGTAACCGTTGCTGAAGCGCTACCTGAATTTCCGGCGGCATCCAGTGCGGTAAAGGTAACGGTGGTTGTGCCTACAGGAAATGTGATCGTCGGTGCATTATGAGTAATGGGCCCGACCACACCAATATTATCGCTCGCCGTTGCGGACGCGAGGAAATTGGCAATCTGCGCATTTGTAACCGGCGTTCCACCGGGTTGCAAAGCGGCCACTACAATAGGAGCAGGAGCCATCACCGTAGGAGCGATCAGATCCGACGACACATTGACAGTACGCACAACAGGCAGAGCAGCATTATTGGAACTGTCACTTACACTGTAGGTTATGGTATAACTGCCAACAACAGCCGTATTGACCAACCCCGTCGCAGTAGCAACCAAAGCCAAATCAACATTATCGGTCACCACTGTGCCAGGATCGATAAATTGCGTCCCTGTGCCAATGGTCATCACTGCACCGCCAATCAACGAAATCACAGGCTTAGTTTGATCCGTTACAGTAACCGTTCGAGTTATCACCTGAGCTGCATTACCTGCCGTATCCAGCACACTGTAAGAGAGCGTATAAACTCCGACCTGAGCCGAATTGACTGCACCTGTAACCGTCGCTACCAAGCCCACATCCACATTGTCGGTGACTGATGCACCAGAATCAACATACAGTGAACCTTGAGCAATCGTTATGGCCGATGCGCCGTTTAGCGTAATAACAGGTGGCGTTAAGTCTTTCACGTTAACAGTTCGCGTGACTGTCAAAGCCACATTACCAGCACTATCCACCGCGTTGTAGCTTAATATATATGAACCAATCAACGTCGTATTGACTGTGCCAGTGATCGTTGCTTGCAATGCCTTATCGACATTATCTACAACCTGAGCACCGGGTTCCACCCAGCCTGTGCCAAGCGCAAGCGTATAAGGACTCTGCCCCAGCAGAGTAATCACGGGCTTAGTTTGATCCGTTACAGTAACCGTTCGAGTTATCACCTGAGCTGCATTACCTGCCGTATCCAGCGCACTGTAAGAGAGCGTATAAACCCCAAGCTGAGCCGAATTGACTGCACCTGTGATCGTCGCTACCAAGCCCACATCCACATTGTCGGTGACTGATGCACCAGAATCAACATACAGTGAACCTTGAGCAATTGTTATGGCCGATGCACCGTTTAGCGTAATAACTGGTGGCGTTAAGTCTTTCACATTAACAATTCGCGTGACTGTCAAAGCCACATTACCAGCACTATCCACAGCGTTGTAGCTTAATATATAAGAACCAATCAACGTCGTATTGACTGTACCAGTGATAGAAGCTTGCAATGAATTATCAACATTATCTATAACCTGAACACCGGGATCCACCCAGCCTGTGCCAAGCGCAAGCGTATAAGGACTCTGCCCCAGCAGAGTAATCACAGGCTTAGTTTGATCCGTTACAGTAACCGTTCGAGTTATCACCTGAGCTGCATTACCTGCCGTATCCAGCGCACTGTAAGAGAGCGTATAAACTCCGACCTGAGCCGAATTGACTACACCTGTAACCGTCGCTACCAAGCCCACATCCACATTGTCGGTGACTGATGCACCAGAATCAACATACAGTGAACCTTGAGCAATCGTTATGGCCGATGCGCCGTTTAGCGTAATAACTGGCGGTGTTAAGTCTTTCACATTAACAGTTCGCGTGACTGTCAAAGCCACATTTCCAACACTATCCACCGCGTTGTAGCTTAATGTATATAAACCTGCCAGCGCCGCATTGACCGTACCCGTGATGGTAGCTTGCAGTACCTTATCGACATTATCTACAACCTGAGCACCGGGTTCCACCCAACCTGTGCCAAGCGCAAGCGTATAAGGGTTCTGCCCCAGTAGAGTAATCACGGGTTTGCTTTGGTCTGTTACAGTAACATTTCGCGTAATAGACTGAGCTGCATTACCTGCCCGGTCCAGCGCACTATAAGTGAGTGTATAAACTCCGACCTGAGCCGAATTAACTACGCCAGTGACCGTTGACACCAAACCAACATCCACATTATCAATGACTGATGCACCAGAATCGACATACAGTGAACCTTGAGCAATCGTTATGGCCGATGCGCCGTTTAGCGTAATAACAGGTGGCGTTAAGTCTTTCACGTTAACGATTCGCATGACTGGTGAAGCTATATTACCAGCGAGATCCACTGCGTTGTAACTTAAAGCATATGAACCGGCCACCGCTGAATTCACCGTACCTGTAACAGTACTTTGCAATGCAGTGTCTACGTTATCAACAACCTGACTACCGGGATCCAACCAGATGGCGCCAAGCGCAAGGATATAGGGACTCGGCCCCAATAGAGTGATCACTGGTTTGCTTTGGTCCGTTACAGTAACCGTTCGAGTCACAGCCGGAGCCACATTACCCGCACGATCCACGGCAGTGTAAGAGAGCGTATAAACCCCGACCTGAGCCGAATTAACTGCGCCAGTGACCACCGGCACCAAGCCCACGTCCACATTATCGGTAACCGATGCACCATAATCGATATAGAGTGATCCTTGCGCAATCGTCATCGTAGGTGCGCCATTCAGCGTAATCACGGGACTGACAGCATCTACCACGATAACAGTGCGACTTTGGGTTGTCGCTGCTGTTCCGGCAGTATCAACCACATTGTAGGAAAGCACATAGCTGCCGGGAATACTGCTATTGACCGCCCCGGTCACCGTTGCGACCAGACCGGAATTGAGGTTGTCGGTTACGATGGCACCGGGATCAACCCAGGGGCTACCAACAGCAAGGGTATAGGGATTGCTACCCAACAGGGTGATAAGTGGTGGATTCTGATTATTAACCAGCACGGTTCGTTGAACCGTAGCCGCAACATTTCCAGCTGTGTCCACCGCGTTATAACTGAGCAGGTAGCTGCCAACCACGGCCGAATTGACACTACCGCTAACTGTTGCAACCAATGTGTTATCGACGTTATCGACAACCACCGCTCCCGGATCAACAAAGATAGAGCCAAGCAGGATAGAAACCTGACTGGAACCGAGCAGGCTGATCACCGGCGCTGAAAGGTCCTGAACATTGACGGTCCGACTCACGGTAGCTGCAGCATTCCCTGCACTGTCCGTAGCCGAATAGGTGATGATGTACTGGCCAGGAACGGCTGTATTGACCTGACCGGTTGCTGTCGCCAGCAGATTCAGATCCACATTGTCATACACGATGGAACCGGGATCGGTAAATATACTACCAACATTCAGCGAAATCACCGGTGAACCTACAAGTGAGATGACCGGTGCTTGCTGATCAACGACCTGAACCATTCGAGTAGCTGTTGCAATATTACCGGCACTATCACGCGCCTCATAACTAAGGGTATAGCTACCCACACTGGCCCGGTTGACAAATCCCTTGACGGTTACCGCAAGCAGCAGGTCTACATTATCAGTCACAATCGCACCGGGATCGACAAATGGCGCCAGCGCATCATAGCCAACACTCAGCTGCGACGCCCCGTTCAGCGTTATCACAGGGGCAGTCTTATCGACCACATTCACCGTACGTATAACTGGAAGAGCCGCGTTACCGGCGTTATCGATAGCATTATAGGTGAGCACATAACTGCCAACCAGAAGAGTATCAACCGTACCACTGACAGTCGCGGCAAGCCCCACATCAATATTATCAGTCACCACACTGCCGGGATCAACAAACAGGCTCCCTTGCGCAACGGTCAACGGATTCAGCCCGTTCAGGCTAATAAGCGGAGCTTGTGGATCAACCACATTGACAGTGCGTGTCACAGCAATGGCATTATTTCCGGAGAGATCCACAGCCTGATAGGTCAACAGATATTGGCCCGGCAACACACTGTTCACCGAACCTGACACCGTAGCCAGCAATCCCGAATCAACGTTATCCGTCACCACACTTCCCGGATCATTAAATACAGTGCCGACCGGTAATGTAATTACCGCACCGCCATTCAAGATAATCACCGGCACAATCGTATCTACAACCTGCACCGTTCTGCTTGCTGTTGCACTGTTACCCGATGAGTCCACCACCTGATAGATAAGTGAATAACTCCCTGGAGTTGAGCTGTTGACAGTTCCGCTAACGCTGGCATTGAGACCCACATCCAGATTGTCCACCACCACACTGCCGGGGTCCACAAACAGATCACCCACATTCATCGTATAAGGATTATTGCCCAGCAAGGTAATCACCGGAGCGGCCTGATCTACAACATTCACTACTCTCGATACTACCCCGCTATTTCCAGCTGCATCAATCGCCTGATAAGTCACACTATAACTACCGACGGCATTACCATTCACAGCACCTGTTACTATTGCTGTTAAACCAACATCAACATTATCCGAGATCGTTACACCCGGATCAATAAACACAGCACCGAGCGACAGCGTCATAGGATTTACCCCGTTCAAACTCAGTACCGGTGCAGTTTGATCAATTACATTTACCGTTCGAACAACGGTAATAGCCGCATTACCAGCTTGATCAATAGCATTGTAGGATACCGGATATGCACCAACCACATTTCCGTTCACCGTACCGCTGATCAGTGCATTAAGATTTCCATCGACATTGTCCACGACCTGCACACCCGGTTCAACATATATCGTCCCCTGTGCGAGGCTATAGGGGTTTGCGCCGACAAGGGTGATCACCGGCGGTGTAGTATCGGCAACGGTAACCTGTCGGGTTTTAGTCGCCACATTGCCCGCAGCATCGGTTGCGCTATAGGTCAAGCTATAATTCCCTGCCAGAGCAGTGTTTACACTTCCGCTTACCGTCGCTGTTAATCCTATATCGACATTATCACTGACAGTGACCCCCGGATCGACATAAGTAACACCCTGTGCCACCGTATAGGGGCTCCCGCCGAGCAGGGATATAACCGGTGGAGTAAAATCTTTCACATTCACGGTGCGGATTACGGTTACAGCGGCATTGCCGGCATTATCAATGGCGTTATAGGTAATACTGTACCCACCCACAACAGCATCATTCACCGTCCCGACAGCTGTTGCTGTCAGGCCAACATCAAGGTTATCCGTCACCGTTGAGCCCGGGTCTGCAAAGGGAACACCTACGGCCCAAACAAGCGGATTATTTCCCAGCAAGCCGATGACAGGCGGCGAGGTATCGCCGACAGTCACTGTTCGCACCACAGGCACAGCGTTGTTGCCTGCCGTATCCACAGCTGAATAGGTTAATGAATAAGCGCCCATAACTGCGGAATTGACAGCTCCAGTCACACTGGCAGTTAGGTTTTTGTCCACATTATCGGTCACAACAGCACCGGGATCAACAAAAGGGGCACCTATGGAGAGTGCAATAGCATTGCCTCCAGTGAGGGTAATCAGCGGAGCCGTTTGATCGGTAACATTGACCGTACGTGTCACTGCTATGGCTTTATTGCCGGACAAATCGGTTGCATTATAGGTCAACAGATAAGAACCAAGCGTTGCTGTATTCACACTGCCGCTCACTACGGCCGTCAACCCGCTATTCACATTATCTGTAACCGTCACACCGGGATCGACGTAGGGATAGCCCTGTGGCATCACATAGGGATTGCCACCAAGCAGTATAATAACGGGAGGCACGACATCGGTGACAATCACCGTCCGTTGTACAGGTGTTGCCGCATTCCCGGCCTGATCAACAGCGTGGTATACAAGCGTATAACTGCCTGCAGTGTAGATATCCAGGAGTCCGGTTCGTGTGACAACCAATCCAACTGACAGATTGTCCTGCACCGTGGCATAGGGATCAGCAAATGGCGTGCCCGCAGTCAAGGTTACCGTAGACGCACCTTGCAGGGTGAGAATCGGTGCAACTAAATCGACCACATACACCAGGCTGGTAGAGGCTGCCCCCCGGTTTCCCGCAACATCGGTGGCCGTGGCCGTAAACTGATGTACGCCGGCCGCTAATGGCACTGCGGGTGTGTATGACCAAAGTCCGGTTGCTGAAGCTGTAACCTGACTAAGGGGACTGATTCCATCTAAAAGATCAACAGTCGAATTCGCCTCTGCTGTTCCTGAAATAAGTGGCCGGGTATTGTTACCGAACTGCGTGGCTGGCAGCTGAATAAGTGGTGCTGCAGGAGCAATGGTATCTAGTATGATAGAATCGGTTATCGTAGCCGACAAATTACCTGCCAGATCGCTGAATTGAACCGTCTCCGTTTTGGTGCCATTGATTGCGCCCATATTCCATGTGTATTTGGCAATGCCATTAGAATCAAAGTTCGTAGCGCCATAAGGATTACTGGTGACAGAACCACCAAAACCGCCCACTACAGCCGCACAACCCGATCCGCCGGCATCACTGCAATTATAGTCAATGGATACAGCGCTGTAGCTGTTAATCACAGCAGCCCCATTAGCAATCAGCAATGTGCCACTCGGTGCAATCGTATCGAGCGTAATCGAATCCGAAACTATTGCTGAAACATTGCCCGAACCATCCGCAAATCGAAGCTGCACATCTTTCACACCGTCACCTGCCGGCAATGTGATATTAAAATTGTAAGCACCCAGAGGTAGCTTCTCCCAGCGACTCCAGCCACCGCCATTAACCGAGTACTGCATCTGTTGGCAACCTGTATCGGTATCATTGCATCCATAAGAGACCGACACCTGCAACACATTGGTATAATTATCATAAAAACCCGGAGCTGTATTAGGAGCAGCGTTTACTGCGGCGATAATTCCGTCCAGAGTAGTATATATATCCTTGGCAAGCGCACCGGCCAATCCTGAATTCACGTTAGCCGTTGTCTTAATAATAGCAATACCATTTGGTGGCGTGGTATCGGTAATCCACTGGTTAGTCTGAATATAAATATCAGCACTGCCACTATTTGCTGTTAGCACATCCGGTTTTCCATCTTTATTAAAATCGGCAATTGCCATGGCAGCGGGCGATGTTCCGGCCGGAAAATTTAATGACGGGCCTGGGAAGGCTCCTGTACCGTTTCCCAACAGGATAGAGACTTCACCCGTTAAATTGGCAGTTACAATATCTTGCCGGGCATCGCCATTCATATCTGCGATAGCGATCGCCATTGGCGATGACCCTAATGCATTGACCAAAACAGGTGCGGCAAAAGCCCCGGCGCCATTACCAAGCAGCACCGAGATATTACGACTTCCACTATTGCCAACCACCACATCCGGATTTCCATCACCATTAAGATCACCCAAAGCAATAGATCTGGGTTGTGCAGCAGGATCAGCCCCCTGCTGGGCTACTGTTAACGCAGGGTAGTCAACTTTCGTATTAAACACACCAGCGCCATTATTAAGCAGCACCGAAATAGAAATAGCCGATCCGTTGGCAACAACCAGATCAATGGAACCATTTCGATCAACATCGCCCAGCACCGCTGCTTGTGGAGCCGTGCCGACGGCGTAGACCGACGGTGCAGAAAAGCCTGCTCCGGCCGCACTGGTGCCAAGCCAAACCGAAACGGTATTACCACCACTATTAACTGCCACCACATCGGTATAAGTATCACCATTGATATCGGCCGACATCACGTCGACCGGTGTTAGTCCCGTAGCCATAGAGCTATAACGATCCGCTGATGCATAGCCCGGCCCACCGGCAAGCGTTGTCGCGGCAGGCAGTAACTGAAAGTTAGCGCTGGCGTCAGCATAGAAGAGTGATAGTCGACTGTTTCCGCTATTGGCCATCACCAGATCCGTATAGGCATCATGATTAAGCCGGTTGGCAGACAGCGCGACAGGTGTCGCGCCACCTGTGTTATAAGAGGTTATGGCAGGAAACGCTCCTGCGCCATTGTTTAACAGAACGGAAACCCTGTTATTAGTCGAATCCGTAACCGCAATATCGATATTTGCATCCCGATTCAGGTCTACACCGACAATGGATGAAGGAGTACTGGAAGCTATCGAAATAAGCGTTGAAGAGGGAAACATGGATGCGGCATACGCATTAGCCCCGAGTATCAACAGGGGTAAAGCGAGCAATAAATATTTAAAACAAAACATATACTCCCTCCTATCTACCCTAGTATAAAAAGGCGAACCGTTTATTTTTTTGCAAATGACAACATCTCGTTCATCGCATAATCATCCTGCAACATTCGCTTTCGTTGCCTGGATGCGTTGAATTCACTTGTTTTTTGCAACATCATATACAACCAGCACGCAAACTGGTTGCCAATTCGACCACGAGCAACGCGTTTTAGCATAGTTTGCATCCACCCCGATATCAAATGGCTCATAATATAATCATCCAGACTTATCACCGCCTGAGCACTACCGGGTTGCCCCTGACGAGCACTGCGACCAAATAATTGATGATCAACGCGTCTGGACTCATGTCGTTCAGTCGCTATCACATGCAATCCACCAACATCGACCACATGCTCACCCAATAAAATATCTGTTCCGCGACCGGCCATATTGGTTGATATAGTCACCTGCCCCAGCAGACCCGCTCTGGCGATAATTTCCGCTTCCTGATCATCGTGTACTGCATTCAGCACATTGCATTGAATTCCGATAAGCCGCAACTCTCTCGCCAACATTTCAGAATCAACGATACTTCTTGTCCCCACCAGTATCGGCCGCCTTTGCTGCTGCATACGCTCAACTTCATCAATCACATATTGCCACTTCTCATCCGCCCCAACAAAAAGCCTGTCCGACATCAATACACGCTTGGAGGCAAGACGGGTCGGAATACGAATAAGTGGCAATTTATATATTCGCCAAAGCTCCCGCTGCAGATTTTGCAAAGTACCACTCATACCGGACAAATTTTTATAGAGCCTGAAATAGCGCTGAAAGCACATGCGTGACTGAGTGACCGTTGGATCCGATAACGGTACCCCCTCCTTGGCCTCAATCGCCTGATGCAAGCCGTAACTCCAGGAACGTCCATGCATCAGACGGCCCGTTTTTTCATCCACAATAATCACTTTGCCATCGATTACTACATAATGCGTATCTATATGGTAAAGCTCTTTGGCCAGCAGTGCCTGCCGTAGCAGATCCTCACGTCTTGAAGGAGAGTGCCACACCGGATGCAAGGATTTTGTCAGTTCGGCCAGCAGTGCCTCTCCCTCATCCGTAAATTCGATATCATTGAAACGCCGATGAATCAGATAATGACCATCAACGTGAAGTTTGGCGGCTATGTTTACCGCAGCTAACGTTGCCTCTATCAGCATCTTATTTTCACTTGAGGCGGAAATAATTAATGGGGTAGTGGCATCATCCACCAGCACACTGTCAGCTTCATCAATAATGGCCGTATGTAGACCCTGCATCACCAGTTCATGTTGCAACCGCTTCCCGGCCAATTCCCGAATCAGCAATTGATCAGGATTTTCAATATGCTGCAACAACAGCCTGTCACGCAGAAAATCGGCCAACAGCTCCTTACTCGTGGCATATACCACACCACACCGATAGCACAGCCGACGATCCGCCTCTGCCGTATCCCCCAGCACTGCAGCAACACTGATGTTACAGCGCGCATAGAGGGGCTGCATCAACTCCGCGTCGCGTCCCGCCAAATAATCATTGGAAGTGACAATATGGCATGATCGGCCGCGCCAGGCAGCCAGAATTCCGGCCAAACAAGCAGTTAACGTTTTCCCTTCACCCGGATGCATCTGAATGGCATATTGATAATACATCGCCAGCACGCCCATCAGTTGCACTGAATAAGGGCGCATTGCCACTGTGCGATATGCAACTTCGGCAAGTACAGCCAACGCCTCATTAACCAACGCAGCATCGGCTTTGTCGTTGCGACGTATCAAGCGTTGGCAATCTTCTACTTTCGCATCCAACAGCTGATCAGTGAGCAGTTGAAACTCAAGAGAGCGCTGCTCAATAGCCTCGGCCCGACGGCTGAGGCTATTGAGTGTTATCGCATATTTTTTTCGCATACCCAGTAGATCATCAACCAGGGCATTCAAGCCGGTACATGGTTTTTTATCCGTTGGCAAAGCCGTTTTTCTATATTCAGCGGCAAAAGTGCTCATAACTGATATCGCTTCTGTAACAGCTGACTGAGGCTATTCTTTAGCTGTACCGCAATCGGACGGGGTGGCAAATCAATATGCAATACGCCGGTTCGACCATGCAGTAGCGCCATATCATTCCGTGCATCAACAATCAGATCAGCACGAACCTCAAAAAATGACTCCTTCGCCCTTTTGCCATCCTTTCCCTGACTAGAGACCGCAATATTACCGCCGCCAAACCAGCCCAGTGCAGCAGATGGAAGCTCATCCCGTTCATAGGGAATCACGTGCAGCCCCGACACTGCAAATGTCGTTCCGGCTCTCCCCCAGAATTTCACTCCCTGATTGGGAATCTGTTGATCAAAAAGCTCTGCGGCCTCCTCCTGAGAGACAATTGCTGTGAAACGAAGCTGCTCAGCACTGACAATAGTACCAAGATCGGCCCTGTGCTGAAACCACGTCCCTAGCCTCTGTTCCAGACTGGGAGAGACCCATATCCCGGCCACTTCAGCCCGCACCAGCAATCCCTCTTGTTGCTCATCTAATCGGGATAACTTCTCTTTGAGTAGTGCCATTCGTGCCTCAATCGCTCTGATGTCCGTCAGATTACCCTGCAGTGCACGATCATGCAGCGCCTTTACCTCTTTGATTTGGGCCTGAATGGTTTTGGTCTTTATGGCCAGCTCAGCATTATCAAGCGTCAATAGAAGATCGCCCTGTTCGACGCGCTGACCACTACGCACGTGGATCTGATTTAAAGTTCCCTCGCTGGCGGCATAAACTACAACGAAGGGATTTGCCTGCACCACACCCTGGGCACGAACCGAGTCTGGAAATGGAAGAAAGCCGATGAACCCGGCCAGCAGCGCCATCATCAAAGCAGAACTGATGATCGCCCTTTTCCGGTGCCGGTACAACTTTGCATTGGTTGTCAGGTAAATCAAAAATTGATACAACGGTTTTAGCAGCAGCATGTACACCCCGGCAACAAAAATCACCGCACCCAACGCAAACCACTGATCAGCCACAAATAATAAAATACCAACAGAAATCAGAATACGATAGCCAAAACTTGCTATGCCATAGAGGGCCAACCAGAAGGTCTCCTTCAGTCCCTGACCCGGTGGATAAATTTGATCCAGACCGAATATGAATTTCTCAACCCAGTAGTACCATTGATCACGCGCACGCTGGTAAAGGTTGGGGATCTCCAGCACATCAGAGAGGATATAGTAGGAATCAAAGCGAAGCAGTGGATTGCCGTTGAACATCAAACTGGATACAGAACCGATGATCATCATATTAAAGGCAAGACTATGCACCACGCCATCACCACTATGAGCCCATACAACTGCGGCTAATGCAGCAAAAAAAAGTTCCACCAACATACCAGCAGCGCCCACCATGGCACGATGCCATCGATTACGGAAACCCCAACTGGCAGTAGCATCCATATAGGGTAAAGGCGTAAAAATAAGGAGCATGACCCCCAGTGTATGCACCGTACCGCCATATGCCTTACAAACCATGGCATGACCAAATTCATGCAATACTTTTAGAATCAGCATACCGACATAGACCAGAATCAGGTTATCCGGCGCCAACATTCCCTGCGCCTGATCGGTCAGCGCGGAAAAATTTTCCACCACGGCCTGAGCACCGAACAATAGCGCAATCAGCCACAATACAAGCCCCTTGGCACTAAAGAGATAATGAATAACAGGAGTAATTCTATTTAACCACGCATCAGGGTCCCACAGCGGAATACGAATAAACAGAAATGAGAGGAGCTTGTTCTGCATCTCTTTTCGTTTGCCTTTACTATATCGCTCGAAAATATGCTGATTGTCGGGGCGGTTTTTAAAATACAATAAATTAGAGGTATGCAGTTGCGATAGCAGACGAACAACCTCCTCCTGTCCAGGAGCTGAATCCGGATACAGCGTCAGACACTCGTTCCAGACTTCTTCCACTGATTTTTTTGCGTTTAAGCGCACCACAAAATGATAAGCTTCGGGACGAACCTTGTAGAAGCGATTGTTGAATGCATCGCGCAGCACATACCAGGCCTCCCCCCGAAAAAACTGCTTATGCACCCTTACCGTAGGTAACAAGCTGATATGAAGGGCTGAAACATGGTGCCACGATTCACTGAACATATGGCTCATGTTACATCACCACCAGAAATACATCTGTAGAAAGTCCGTGGTACGATGGGTAAGAACCCACAACAAGGAGCGTTCCCCCACCTCGATTTTGGCCACCCCCTTCATTCCAGGATGCCACCACGACGCTGAATCTTCAGTCAGTGTCGCTTTGACAGAGAAAACATTGCCTTCACCCTCCTCAACCTTGGCCACAGGAACAATCTGAGTAATCTTCAATGGAATATGAAAGCCCGGCCGACTAAGAAGAACCAGATCCGCCTGCTGGCCAATCTCAATTGCATCGATATCACGTTCAGGCACGCGAAGTGTGACGTACAACCCCTTCAACTGCGCAATTTTGAAAATAAGGTCACCCTTGTTCAGCGGAGCACCCAGCAACTGCTCCTTATCGCCCTCAACAATGATCCCGTCAAAAGGGGCGCGGATATCCGACTGCTTCAGATAATATTGTACACGCTCCAGTTCAGCGTTGGCCTGCTCCACCCGTGCATCGGCAATACGCATATCAGAAAATGCACGTGCCGCCCGCGCCTTTTCAGACTCACCTGTAAAACGCCTCACATCAGCACTAATCTCGGAGGTTTTAAGAAAAAGTTCCTCTTTATCCAATGTTAATAAGACAGCATCCTCTTTAACCTCATCGCCTGCATGTACCTTAACATCATGAACATAGCCGCTATATGGTGCAGATATATAAGCCAGATTATCGGTAGCCATACTCGCGCTTGCCTCGACGCGGTACTGCCAACTGGCAAAAAAGATATAAAGCAGCGCAGCTGAACCAAGCAGGGCCAGCAACTTGATCCATGTATGTTCCACACCAAGCCACCAGGAGAGCTTTGACTTCAATTTCAGCAGCAGACGCCCTCCCCACCAGCGATCCCGCTGATAGATCTCATTCAACCAGGGTGATATCTGACTGGTTAACAGGCGCAGTGTCATCAACTCGTTTTCTGAGAATGTTCCATCAACGATTTCACACGTAATGACCGCAATGGGTGATCCGTCAACACGTAAAGGCAAGGAGATAAGCTGACTGAGTTTATTATCGTAGGCATATCGCTCATGCGCCACGATGATAGTCGATCCATGCTCATCCTGCGGCCAGACAATTTCTTCATCCTGATCGAATGATTCCTCAAAGATGGATTCCACTTCCTGAACGGCATCAGTCGTTTTTTCAATACGCTCCAGATGACTGATCGCGACGGCTTTAACATAATCGGCCTTTTTCCAGCCAATACTTACCTGAGTACAGGAAAAACGGGAGGAGAGCTCATTGACCAGAGTCATACAGGCCAGCACAAACTGCTGCTGATGAATAATCATTGACATCATCTCAAGTACATCAGGCAGATTCCGTTCACTTTTCTGACGGCTCCCCGCCACATTGGCAGCATGCGCAAAATAACTGGCAGGCACATCTGAAACCAGTTGTACCCGAACCAGCAACTCATTAAATTGTTGGGATTGATTTCGATCAAGCAGTAATACTATGATTGACTCATCTTCATTCGGTGGGATCTGTAACGAAACAACAAGCGCAACAGGTTGACGCATATCCAGACCTGATAATTCAGGCCGTTCAAAAGCGAAACCATTTGCCCGGGCTCTGCCTGCCAACGACACGGCGCTGCGCATCAGAGCTGAACTATATTCCTCACGATGATCAAGGCCATACGATGCGGCAACCACCCATGAGTCATCCGTCACCCGCTTGCTCAATACCATCGCCATAGCTGAACGACATAGATGGGCGACTCCCATGCAATAGGACGCCCAGAAATTGGATTTTGCTTCCCTGCTATAGCGCAATTGCCGAAGATCGGCTAATACAGCACGGGCATCTTCACTACTCTGATGTTGCATCTATTGTATCGTTTCGCTGACTGCTGTTATCCCACCATCAGCAACATTCAAATGGATGCTGGCCGTCACACCGGGAGTAAGGTCGGAATTATTGGTAAACCTGACCTTAATCCGAACCAATGAAGACCCCCGATCTGCAACGGGTGATATAAAAATAACCTCACCGCCCTTTTCCATCGTTTTCCCTTCCAGATGAACATCAAGCCTACTGCCGGCTTTTAACTGGCGCGCATATTTTTCATCCATATTTACCTCAAGATAGCACATCGAGGTATCTACAATCCGCACAATTTCCTTTCCCGTACGTATCCATTCACCCTGCTCAATAAAAAGATCCGTTACAGTACCTTCAATAGGCGAACGCAACACATGCCGGTCAAGAACAGATCGTGCGATTTCATACTCTATCCGCTCTTTCTTCTTTGCTTCTGCCAATGCATTGACTTCACCTGCGGTATTAACATGCTGGATCTCAAGCCGCTTCACCTCATCAGCACTGATCGAACCGGTTTTTTGATACAACTCTCGATTTGACTGCAGCAACTCGGCAACGATCTTCAGCTTATCCTGCTCGGCATCAAGGTGTGAACGATCTCGCCATATCATCTCCCTGCGTTTGGTCTCTAGCGCTTGCAACTGATCATCCAACCGCAATAGTGGCGCTCCCTTTTTAACGGCGTCACCCTCTTTCACAAATATTTCCTGAACCACACCATCCAGAGGAAAGCTGAGCTGAATATCGTGTGCTGGTTCTGTCACGCCGACAAACCGAACCTCATCGGCAAATGAAATATAGCTATTGATCATCAGAGCAATCAATAACGGGAAAATTCGATGCAGATGTATGAAATGAACATCTGAATTTTGATCATGAAACTTAGAGGTCTTAGGGTTTTTCACACTATTCCAGAGAAGTAATATATTTTATTTCGCATCAACGCGTTCTGTTATCTATGCAAATAGAACGTATAATCATAGGCGGACATCAATGAAATTGACCTGCCGACGGCATATCACCATCCTGCAGCAATTGTACCCCGTATTTATCCAACAGGTTACCTTCCGCCACATCCATAGAGACCTGTGCCAGCTTCCATCTGATCAGGCTATCGAGAAACCGACGCTGATAATTAATATAACCTTCTTCCAATGCCAGCACCGTTTGCACATCACTTTTCCCCGATTCAAACTTAGATCGTTCAACATCAAGCAGGTTTTTCTTCAGTGACAGCCCTTTCTGATATTCAAACATCTGTTTCTGTGCATTATCCAGCTGATCAATTTTACTTTGCAGACTATTGGATACGCTCAACTTCAGTGCGTCCAGCTCAAGTTGCGCCTGTTGAGCGCCAACCTCGGCTATGGCAACATTTCTGTCGCCACGCACACCACCCATCAATGGAATGCTGAACTCCAGCCCGATAGACCAGTTATTATGTTTGGTCGTAAATGCCAGCGATTGGGCTTTAGACATGGAACTACTCAAACTGGCAGTATTGTAATCGCCAACCAGATCCAACTGCGGACGATTCATGTTACGCGCCGATGAAACCTGAATTTCCTGTCGCTGCACCCGTTCCTGAGCAATCTTCAGATTAGGCCAGCTCTCCAGGGCCCGTTCATAGCTTTCATCCAGCGCGGGGATATCCAATGGTACAGTCGCCGGCTTCTCCAGCTGATTCAACCTGCTTCTGGACTCCTCGGAGGTAGCCACACTCAACAGTGTGAGAATATTATTTTGAGCCTCAACAACCTTGCTGCTGGCGGCATAAAACTCAGCGCGACGTAATGAGATACCGCTCTCCGCCTCAATTAAATCTGTCTGAGGTACCTTGCCATAGGCAGATCTCGCAGTCAGATCATCATGCATTTTCTTCGAATTCGCCAGTGACTCCTGCCAGCTCTGCTGCAATTGTAATGCGCCATAAAGCTCCCAATAAGTACGAACCGTCATACCCACCACTTCCATCATGCGTTGTTCATAACGACTCATGGCAATCTTCTTATCACTTTCACTAATATGCATTTTTGCTCGGGTCGCATCATTACCAAACCCGCGCAGTACCGGCTGGCGCAACTTTGCCTTCAAAGCTCCCTGATATTCATTTTTATAGGTGCGATACTGATCAATCAGACTTGATGTTCTCCCGCTTTCGATAAAGCCCAACTCCCACTGAGCACCCGTGGGTAGCAATCCCCTAAACCCAAGCTCATAGCTCTGGGAGTTCTCGGTATAATTCTGCTGAAAGCCTCTGGAAACAAGTTCCTGCACCGTATTGGGCACATTAATATTTTTCCTGTTAGCGGAAGCATAAAATTCAGGCTCAAAAATCCCCCGTTCGGACGCATCCGAATGATTGGCAATTTCGTACTGCATAAATTCATACAGTGCATTGCTGTTACGTTCGCTAACATCCGTCACCACATCATTAAGCGAATAGAGATCAGCCCGGGCAGGCGCTACCCATCCCACAGTAGCAACGCAACACGTCACCAACACAATCTTCACCCCATTTGAAACTTTCACCATCACAGCCCCTCCAGTTCATCATATTACAAATCTTGTTACAAACCTCTACAATACAATCTCTTCAAGCCAATACTCAAACAGCCACTCATCATGTCCTGGGATAATCGTTTGACTATCCAGCGAAAACAGATCAAAAACATTCAACGGTCCCAATTGCCCAAGCTCGAACAACTCTGTGTGCGTATTGCCATTCAGCGGTTGGACAGATTTCAATCCCATCGCCAAAATCCCATGATCCATCATGAAAGTAACCATGCTGTCAGCATCACTCACGCCTTCCTGTTTATCAGAATAAGTTACAATATCGGACGTAGTTGATGAGATTTCTGTAACTCCGTGATACAGAATTCGATTCAGCACCACCACATCAACTGCACCCTGACCATTGGAAGAGTTGGCCACCATGTGAAAAAGACCTGTCGAACCCGGTGATATCGGGCTATACAGTACAACGTTTCCATTATTGGATATGAGATTAATATTGCCAGAACCCAATGTCTGCACGCCCGGCACACCGCCACCACCGGTGCCAGCAACAACGATATCACCAACGGCAGTAAGATTCACGCTACCACCTCCGGTAGCAATTAGCCCCGCATGACTGATCAATTGCGGCGTCACAACGCCAGCCATTGATATATTGTTTGTCGTCACATTAACGGAATTAATCGTCACTGCACCACTATTGTTGACATTCAGTCCACCAACCCCGGCTGCTCCAGAGAGTATATTCACCGTAGTATTAAGCGGTGACAGCACACTGCCGACAGCATTTCCCGCTGATGCGTTCAGGCCATTAGCAACAACATTTGCGCCCGTGATGCCATTGATAATGTTATTGGTCGCAACAAGTGCCACATTGGCTGTTCCTGCATTGATATTGCCAAGTGTGATATCAATGCCGGCAACATAACTGATATCTGCATTAACTGTATTGGTCGTAGAGCCATTGGCCATGACAATGCTGGCACCTGCATTAAGGTCGATTGTGCCACTTCCTGCGGTGCTTATTGCAGCTGACTGGTTGATTGAACCAGCAGCGATAATATTAAGACTTCCGCTACCACCATCGATCGCGCTGTTGAGAATCACATCACCCACCGTGGCGTTGAGTAATACATTGCCCGTACCCGCCGCCTGAATACCAAGCATGTTAGCGTTACCATCATTAACCGTGATCGTACCGCCAGCATTGAGAACCACCGCACCATTGGCGCTGGTCAATACATCGCTCTGCGAAGCATCGGTGATTAGCGATGTAGTAGCTATAAGACCTACACGGTTCACCGAGATTGGTGCAATGCTGGTGATCGTCAGACTATCCGTTTCGGTAATGAATACGCCGCCACTGGTGGCCAGCGCACTGAGATTTATCACCGATGTTTCAAGGTGATTGATCGATAGTCCGGCTCCAATTGCAGCGTTGAGACGCAGATTGGAGGCAACCACATCCACATTCAAATCGCCGCCATCAAGAATATTATTACCGGAAACAAGACTCACCGAGGCAATTCCGGCATTCAAACCGCCAAGCGTAATATTGTTCGCTGCGTTGTAGCGGATGTTCTGGTTGACGGTGGTGACAGTCGCCCCGTCGGCCATAGTAATCGCACCGGCTGTCGCCTGCAGATCGATTGTGCCTGTTCCGGTAGTGTTGATATCACCCGCTGCCGTTTGAATGATATTTGCGGCTGCGATGATGCTCATATGACCACTACCGCCATCAAGAGCGCTATTGAGAATCACATCACCCACCATGGCGTTAAGCAGGACATTGCCCGTACCCGCTGCCTGCACACCAAGCCGGTTGGCGTTTCCATCATTGACTGTAATCGTACCGCTGGCATTGAGTATCACCGCGCCATTGGCGCTGGTCAGAACATCGCTCTGTATCGCATCGGTGGTCGGCGTAGTCGCTGCGGCAAGGCCGACACGATTCACCGAGATCGGTGCAATGGTGGTAATTGTCAGGCTGTCCGTTTCAGTAATAAAAACACCGCCACTGGTCGACAGCGCACTGAGGTTCACCACTGTTGTTTCAAGATGATTGGTCGATAAACCGACGCCAATAGTTGAGTTAAGACGAAGGTTATTGGCAATCACATCAACATTCAGATCACCGCCATCCACAATATTATTACCGGAAACAAGACTTACCGAGGCCGTACCGGCGTTCAGGCCGCCAAGGGTAATATCGGTCGCGGCGCTGTAGCGAATGTTCTGGTTCGTCGTACCGCTTAATGCACCATCGGCCATGCTGATCAGACCGGCTGTCGCCTGTACGTCAATCGTGCCTGTAGTTGCGGTGATGTCACCGGCAGCGGCCTGCGTTACATCCGTGGCCGCTATAATACTGACGTTGGCACCTGTCAGCGAAGCATTCAGGGCAACATTGCCGACACTGGCATTGAGCAATACATTACCTGTGGCGTTGATACCGATAGCATCAACATTCAGGCCATCATTGATGGTGATCGTGCCGGCGGCGCTGATCATCACTGCGCCTGTCGAAATCACATCGTTTTGCGTCAGATCAGTTGTCAGCGTGGTTAATGCATCCACACCAACACGATTCACTGAAATAGCCGCAATATTGTCAACGGTAACGGTGTCGGTTTCGTTGATAAACAGACCGCCCGCTCCCGTATTCACGGCCAGCGTAACCACACTCGTATCAATGGCGTTGACGCCGCTGCCAATACCGGTGGTCGCATTGAGCATCAGACTGCCGGCAATCACATCAACATTCAGATCGCCGCCATCCACAATATTATTACCGGAAACAAGACTTACCGAGGCCGTACCGGCGTTCAGGCCGCCAAGGGTAATATCGGTCGCGGCGCTGTAGCGAATGTTCTGGTTCGTCGTACCGCTTAATGCACCATCGGCCATGCTGATCAGACCGGCTGTCGCCTGTACGTCAATCGTGCCTGTAGTTGCGGTGATGTCACCGGCAGCGGCCTGCGTTACATCCGTGGCCGCTATAATACTGACGTTGGCACCTGTCAGCGAAGCATTCAGGGCAACATTGCCGACACTGGCATTGAGCAATACATTACCTGTGGCGTTGATACCGATAGCATCAACATTCAGGCCATCATTGATGGTGATCGTGCCGGCGGCGCTGATCATCACTGCGCCTGTCGAAATCACATCGTTTTGCGTCAGATCAGTTGTCAGCGTGGTTAATGCATCCACACCAACACGATTCACTGAAATAGCCGCAATATTGTCAACGGTAACGGTGTCGGTTTCGTTGATAAACAGACCGCCCGCTCCCGTATTCACGGCCAGCGTAACCACACTCGTATCAATGGCGTTGACGCCGCTGCCAATACCGGTGGTCGCATTGAGCATCAGACTGCCGGCAATCACATCAACATTCAGATCGCCGCCATCCACAATATTATTACCGGAAACAAGACTTACCGAGGCCGTACCGGCGTTCAGGCCGCCAAGGGTAATATTAAGCCCTGCTTTATAACGTATATTCTGACCAACTGTGCTACTCGATGAACCGTCGGCCATGGTGACCGAACCCGTGGTCGCCTCCACATCAATCGTGCCTGTACCGGTAGTCAGTAAATTTCCAACCGCAGCCTGACTTACATTGCCGGCAGCAAGCAGGGTGATATGCCCGGTACCCGCATTAACCGCCGCATTGATAGCGATATTCCCGGTTGTAGTTTGCAGTAAAACATTCCCGACCGATAAAACGCCCTGATTATTCAGGTTCCCACCATCATTTACCGTAATCGTAGCAGCAGAACGAATCATCACTGTCCCGCTTGAGATCACATCACTGCTGCCAGCATCTGTAACTTGTGCCGTTGTCGCATCCACCGCTACCCGATTGATGCTTGGTGATAACACCTCGCTAATCGCCATAGCAATACCATTATCAAGAAATATTGAGCCCGTATTACTGCTCAAATTCGATACCGATGACTCAATGGCGTTTAATGTGCTTCCCACTCCCGTTGCTGCTGTCACCAGAAGCGAGGCTGCGATCAGATCGGTCTGTGTATCACCGCCATCAACAATGGATGGCGCAACCAGACTGACTGTTGCCGCAGAATCAATGGAAGCCAATGTTAATATGGTAGTTGCCGCATAGCGAATATTTCCGGTTGCTTTAGATACGGCGCCATCGATCATCGTCACTGCACCAAGCAGAGCCTCGACATCAATGGTTGCACCAGCCTGAATGCCACCGGTGGCAGCCTGGTTAACAGCACCTGGAGAAAGAACCGTAACATTGCCATTGGTTGTGTTCAGTGCAGCATTAAGCGCAATGTCCGCCACAGCCCCCGTAGTAGCCGATTTAATTAAAATATTACCGACCGTACCACTGGTAACAATACTGCCATTCACGTTAATTGCGCCATTGAGGGTGGTGATAATCACCGAGCCATCGATTCCAGCTCCCTGGATACCAGCCACAGCGATATCCAGTGCATCAGTATCGAGCACGAACATGCCACCACTTGTACTGATACCACCACTGAGTGATGCCACCGTCGTGTTGATATTATCCAAACTCGTTCCCACACCAGTGGCACCACGAAGAATGGCAGCCGCAGCTGCTGCCAACAGATTTGATGCCTCGCCAGTCAGATTATCGACAATAGATCCGGCACTGCTGATCACTGATACTGAAGCTCCATCAGCAGCAAGCGTACTGAGTAAAATATTACCCACCGCTGTATAGCTGATGGTCCCCGTACCCCCGCCCGTTGATGTGGTGGTTGTTCCATCAGCCATCGTAATGGCCGCTCCGGCATTCAGCGTAATTGCCCCACCCAGGGTTGATATGGTCGCATTCTGGTTGATGTCACCATTGGTGGATGTTAGCGCAACATTACCGGCCCCCAGCGAACTTACGACAGCAGCGATGGTCATCAATGCATCTGAATTAAGGGTAACCGCTCCCGATGCAGCAGTGATAACATTATTTACCGTCAGGGTCCCTCCTACGCCATTGGCCGAAATAGTGATATTTCCCGTGCCAACAGTGGTGACACCAGTGCCCGCGAGATCCACCAAAAGATTACCCGCCTCACTACTCAGAACAATATTACCGGCACCTACTGCTAATGTTTGTGAGACATTGATCACCGTAACGCCGGCAGAGGCAGCAACAGCATTAATGATCATGTCACCACTGCCAACATTGGTTGCCTGCAATTGCGTCGTGCTGATCCAAGGCAGGTTAACACCAAGTGTAGCGGTCGCAGTAAGATTGGCCGACTTCAACACCTCATTACTGACACCATCGGCCACATTATTCAGTTGGGTGATTTTTCCACTCGCTGAATAAAGCGTTAAATTACCGCCAGCGGTCGTTTCATTAGAGATAGTGATATCATTAACCGCATCCAGCACCATATTAAGCGAGGATTGCAGCGTAAAGCCGGCATTCGTGTAATCAGTAATCTCAATCGTGCCACCATAAATATTTACGTTATCGAGGAAAGTGGCCTGGAACGCACCAATCGAACCGATCCTGATCGCTCCGGCTACAGCCAGTGCATGCCCGGTAATCGGATCCTGATGACCAATCACAATAGAGCTAAAACCTGCCGCAAGGGTCAACATCTCAGTAGCAGTCAGATTCAATACATTTACAGTGGTACCAGCCTGAGGAGAGGCAATTTCTGTGGCAATCCCCAGCGTCGAAGACCGAAGCGTTAGTGTACCAGTGCCTGACACGGTGGACTGACCGCCACGAAAATCAATTTCATCCGCTTCAATCAGAATGTTAGCGCCATTAAAAGTACTAAGTCCCTGCTGAAAAATCACCTGACTGGCGCCATTAATAGTTAAACTACCACTGGACATGGTCACAGCCTGATTGAAGGTGACAATTCCAGTAGCATTGATAATCAGATTACCATTCATAGTGACCGTACTGACAAATGTTACATCGGTAGCCTGGGTTATGGTCAAAGCTGTTAATGGATTGGCCGGATCGATTCCATTGCCGGTTCCCACGGGGCCGGCAATGATAATGTTATTGCCCACGCCACTGGCTGAGAGTGTTAAACTATCCGGTGTAGCATCAAGCAAGCCATTCAACGCGTGGGAATTGGTGCTGCCAAGCTGAATACCACCATTTGTAGCCGTAATGCTAACGGCGCCGTTGATCACCGAAGAGTCCGCAATATTAAAAGCCGCGAGCGTTGATACCCCGGCCCAAGTTGTGGTGTGACCAGAGCCGTAGATCGTCAGGGTAGAGTTGGCGGAACCGGTGATTCCACCATTAATGAATATCTCGCCACCATTTTGTGGCGTCTGCAAAATCAAATTACCAGCAATATTCACCGGGTTGCTGTTCTGAGCAGGATCTCCCACCTGAATCACATTGGCAGATTGGCTACCACCAACCAGCAAGGAACCGCTACTGCCCTGCAACTGTGCGCCACTTACATTGAGTGAGCCGGATGGAAGGGAAGAAGCAGCAACATCGCCAAGAATAATTTGTTGATTGTTTGTGGCCGGGGTGACGGTTTGAGTTAAGTTCGTTTGGGCGACATTCGTTACCACACCAACATTGGTAACAGCTCGCAAACTTCTCAAGGCATCAACCGTTACATTGTATGGTGCGGTGTTACTCTGCTGCAGTTGCGATGTTTGTGTGATAACAGGTGAATTATTCTGAGGGGTATTAACACCCTTACTAAGCGGGAATGGAACAACACCAAGCAACGGGTCTGCAGAAAGCAGGATCCGCGGTTCCAGCGCATCAATATCGAAACTCCTGCGCTGCTTGCGTGATTTGCTAGCAGACTTTTTCTTGTTGAACCATTTCCTAAGCATCACTCCCTCCTAAAACAATCCAACATCCAAACCCTGAAATCCAACACCCAAACCCTGAACGAACAGTAGTACAGATTTGTCCGGTTGTCACAAAAATTTCACAAAGAAATTCCTACAAGACAAGATCCTCCAGCCAATAATCAAACGCGCGTCCATCATCATCAGGATCAGCCACAATGCAGCGTTCATCCAGGGTGAAAACATCAAATAACTGGAGCATGTGCTGCTGTGAAAAATGATCGACAAACGTATGATCAACTTTCAAGTAAGAATGAGAATTTCCACTCTCATCGGCCGCAAAAACATTCAGGTTTTTAGCGTCAAACAGCACTGCATTATCTACCAGCGCCTTTAATTGCCGTTGAATTAGCAGTGGATCCACAAATACTTTGCTGTTATCGGTTGCCACGGATATGTCGGTGTTATTTATCATGGCCTGATTGTTTGCATTGAGCTTAACCTCATCCAGCCACACCCGGCTTGCCAATACCCTGTTTACATTTGTAACTACATTACTTACCACCGTAGTAGCCGCAGGTTTATTGATAAACACAGCGCCACTACCGGCGGATGCACTGAGCACAGAAACCGAGACGGTAAGAGGCGCAACGGCACTGCCGATAGCATTTGCAGCCCGGACATTCAGCCCTGTGGCGGTTACATTTATTCCAGCGGCAGCCGGTAGAACTGAATTAGCCGCATACAGGTTGACGTTACCCGTCAATGAGTTAATCGTCGCAACGCTTAAGTCAGCACCATTGGCGACATAGCTGATGTTGCTACCTGCCGACGCTGTTGCCCTGGCCGACATAACAATACTGCCTGCTGCTTCAAGGTCGAGCGTACCCTGTCCCGTGGTTACAAGCGCTCCGGTAGCACCCTGTTGAATGGAGGCAGCGCTTAACACACTCACATTACCCGCACCGCCATCGACACGACCAGTCAGAACAATATCACCCCCGCTATTAAGCAACAGATCACCGGTACCGGATGCCTGAACAGCAATACCGTCCAGATTTAAACCATCATTCAGCGTCAAAGCGCCTGCGGCACTGAGCTTGACGGTACCACTACTGACAATGTCACTCTGAGCCAGATCAGTAACCAGTGATATGGTCATGTTCTGTGCAACCCGATTGACCGCAATATCGGCAACGCCATCGATGATAAGGGCATCAGCCTCCAGCAGGTAAATCCCTCCCGAGCCGGACAGGGCTGTCAGACTACCCACATCCAACTCCAGGGCATTCAAAGCAGAACCAATGGCGGTCTGGGCTTGAATACGTAAGTTCGCCGCCTGCAAGTCCGAACGAAGATCGCCCGCATCGATAATGTTACCGCCAGCTAGCAGACTGATGCTTCCCGTTCCGGCGCTCAGGCCGGTTAATACGATATCGGTACCCGCCTGATAACGAATATTTTGATTAGCCGTAGTGCTGCTGGCTCCATCTACCATCTCTATGCGGCTCCCCGCCTGCAGATCAATGGTTCCGTTCATGGATGTTACAATTGATCCCATGACTGACTGATGGATTAATCCTCCTGCCTGTACGGAAACATGACCGGCTGCACTTTGCAGCAAGGCATTGATAATCACATCCCCGTTAAGCGCATTGAGCAACAGGTGCCCCGTTCCCACCGATTGAATGGCAACACCATCTCCATCCAGCCCATCCAGCAATGAGATGCTACCGCTGCTATTGAGGATGACACCGCCAAAACTGACCACATCACTCTGCGCCGCATCCGTCAGCGCCGAGATGCTACCATCTATGGCAACCCGATTGATCGTCAATGCAGCAATACCATCGATATTCAGCGACCCGGCTGCATTGATAAACAGCCCGCCCTGACCAACGTTTGAAGTGATCTTGCTAACCTGAATATCCAGTGCATTCATCGCTTGCCCTGCGCCATTCATGGCATTAAGGCGAAGGTTGGCTGCAACAATATCCATATTAAGGTCTCCGGCATCAACAATCGACCCTCCGGCAATCAAACTAACCGATGAAGCACTCAATCCACCCAGTGCCATATCAAGGCGTGAGGCATATCGAATAGCTCCATTCAAAGTCGTGCTGATTGCCCCATCGGCCATCAGGATGGCACCGGTTCGTGCCTCAACATCAATACTGCCTCCGGCATTGACAATAAGATCACCCGCTGCCGATTGCGTCACACTGCCGGCTGCAATCAGACTAAGATTAGCCGAACCGGCATTGATTGCAGCATTAACGATAATATCTCCGATAGATGTTTGAAGAAGCAGATTACCGCCCCCACCAGCCTGAATAGCTGTGGCATTGACTGAATTGACAGTAAGGGTTCCCCCGGTATTGATTACCACAGCGCCATTGCCACCAATAACAAGATCCTGCTGAAGCTGATCGACGATCAGGCTGGCGATGCCGTTAGAGGCAAGGCGGTTCACACTCAACGGGGCAATTGCGCCGATGGTCAAAGCGTCGCTCTCTGCAATAAACAAACCACCATTTACAGTAACAGCGCTGATGTTTACAACACTGGTTTCAATCCGGTTGTTTGCCATTCCAATATCTGCAACAGCATTCATACGAAGATCATTAGCGATAACATCAACATTCAGATCACCACCATCTACCAGCGCTCCACCGGAGTGAATACTCACTGCTGCTACACCGGCATGAAGAGCTGCCAAAGTGATCGTACCCGTAGCATAGTAACGTATATTCTGATTTACGGTCGAAGTGATTGCACCATCAGCCATGGTAATCACACCAGCCAATGCCTCAACATCGATGGTTCCTAAGCCACTGGTGCGTAATGAACCTGCCGCTGATTGCTGCACATTGGCTGCGGCAAGTAGTGTCATGTGTCCGGCACCGGCATCAACAGTGCTGTTGATGAGAACATCACCCGATGTTGCACTAAGAAGTACACCACCTGTCCCTGCCGCTAGCACGCCCGAAAGATTCTGATCACCATCATTCACGGTGAGCGTACCACCAGCACTGAGCACAATAGCGCCATTGGCACTGGTAACCAGATCACTCTGATTTACATCACCCACCAACGTAATAAAGCCATCCGTCCCCACACGATTGATATTGATGGCTCCAGTGGATGTCACGGTCAACGCACTGCTATTGCTGACAAAGATACCCCCACTGCCAGCCTTGGCGCTGATATTCATGATGCTGGTATCCAGATGATTGATGGATTGACCTGCACCGGCAACCGCATCGACACGCAACGAAGAGGCAATCACATCCACCTGGATATCACCTCCATCAATAACAGAAGCTCCGGCAACAATACTGATTGCGGCAGTTCCGGCATGCAGTGCAGCAACCATGACATCACCTGCCGCAGCATAGCGGATATTCTGATTCAAAGTGGTTGATGTTGCCCCATCAGCCATACTGATCGATCCGGTCATCGCCTGCAGATCAATGGTACCGGCCGAGCTGATATCACCTGTGGCCGCCTGCAAAATGTTTCCGGCAGCAATAACACTGATATTACCCAGACCACCATCCAAAGAGCTGTTAACCACCACATCGCCAAGCGTGGCATGAAGCAGCACATTTCCAGTGCCCATAGCCCGAACAGCAGACTGATTCGTATCGCCATCATTCACAGAAATGGTTCCGGCAGCAGTGACAACGATTGAACCATTGCCACCACTGCTCATATCAGCCTGACTGTTGATGAGCAGGGTTGAGGTGGCGTCGGCAAGCACACGTTTTACAGTATTGCTTACCAGAGTAAGGTTCAACGCTGTTGCATTATCGATAAACTGGCCACCGGCAACACTGGAAACGCTTAGGCTGCCTACACTCGTTTCAAGCACATCAGAGCTGCTACCCACAGCACCACCGGCACTGATCAACAATCCCGAACCGATCACATCCACAGCCACATCGGTATCGATGATGCTATTTACCGCCTGCAACATCACACGACCTGCGCCCGCATTGACCAGCCCCAACATCAGATTATCACCCGATACATAGCGCACATCTGCATTAGCGGTGGCGGATGCAGCACCGAACATCAAAATACTGCCGCCAGCCTGCAGATCAATCGTTCCCGTTCCACTCGTTGCAATTGAACCACCATTGCCCTGACTGATGACCGTGGAAGCCAACAGGCTGACATTGCCTGAACCGGCATCAAGCAAGGCATCCAGCGTCACGCCACCGGTCGTGGCATTAAGCAACAACGAACCGCTACCCTGCGCACGAATTGCCACACCATCGCCATTGAGACCATCGGTAATATTGATACTACCCGCAGCAGTGAGGACAAGCGCGCCATTTGCCGCCACCGTCAGATCACTTAACACGCTGCTTTGCAATAGCCCCTGCCCATCCACAGCAACACGATCAACGTAGACAACGACGCCACCTACAGTGAGTGCATTACTCTCGGCAATAAACAGACCACCGGCCCCGGCGGATGCACTGATCGTATCGACTGCAGTATCCACAGCATCCAGTGCCGAGCCTATCGCACCACCGGCCTGAATACTCAATCCCGAGGCGCGTACATCCACGGCCAGATCACCGTCCACAATACTGCCGCCAGCTACCAGACCAACATGACCCGTAACAGCGTTCAATTCACCCAACTGCAAATCAAGTGCTGCGGTATAACGGATATCGCCACCTGTGGTAGTAGCCACAGCGCCATTTGCCATCGAAATAGCACCACTCAGTGCAGCCACATCAATCGTACCTGCCCCAGTAGTACTGATAACTGCAGCAGCGCTCTGTGATACCCCTCCGGCAGCAACAAGACTGATACTGCCAGCGCCACCATCGAGTGCAGTGTTCACCACGATTCCACCAGCTCCGGCATTCAGCAGCACATTACCCACACCTTGCGCCTGAATACCAAGCAGATTTGCATCACCATCGTTGACGATAATGCTGCCCCCTGCATTGACCACAATCGCCCCATTGGCACTGGCCAGGAGATCGCTTTGTGCCACATCCGTCACCAATGTCGCCACCGCACCAACACGTTGCACACTCATGGCTGCAATGGTGGTAACAGTCAGCGTATCCGCTTCATTGATAAACAGCCCGCCACTACCGACCGAGGCGCTGATGTTGACCACGCTGGTATCCAAACCATTCAGGCCTGATCCAGCCCCCATACCCGCCTGGATACGCAGATTGCCGGCAACGATATCTGTCAGCAGATCGCCACTGTCCAAAATCCGTCCGGCTGCCAGCAAGCTGACCGTTGCCGTTCCTGCATTCACACCGCTCAGGCTGATATCTGTTCCCGCCTGATAGCGGATATTCTTATTCGTCGCTGTAGTCGCGGCACCATTGAGTATAGTGATAGCACCTGCGACAGCTTGCAGATCAACAGTTCCACCCGCCCGCAGCTGTGCTGAGGCCGCCTGCGTCACATTGCCGGCAGCAATCATGCTCATATTGCCAGCCCCCGCATCGACTGCGCTGTTGAGCAACAGATCACCCTTAAGTGATTGCAGCAGCAGATCACCCGAACCAGTAGCCTGCACCGCAATACCATTCGTATTACCATCATTGACGCTCATTGAACCAGCCGCAACAATCATCATTGCGCCATTGGCGCTGGTAATGACATCACTTTGCAACAAATCGGTGATCACGCTCGCAACTCCGTTGGAGCCAACCCGATTAATGCTGATGGCGGCAACAGATGTCAGCGACAATGCATCCGCTTCACTGATAAACAGGCCTCCGCTTCCAGCAACCGCAGTCAGATTAACCACCTGCGTCTCCAGCGCATTGCCAGCCTGACCGGCACCGACAGCTGCATTGATGCGCAAATCACCGGCTACCACATCCACATTGAGATCTCCGCCATCAACAATACTGTTTCCAGCTATCAAACTTACCGCACCGATGCCTGCATCAATGCCGGCCAGCATAATAGTCCCAAGAGCGCTGTAGCGAATATTCTGGTTCAGCGTATTTGCCGTAGCGCCATCAGCCATGGTGATGGAACCCGCAATAGCCTGCAAATCGATTGTTCCAATGCCGCTGGTATTGATATCACCCGCTGCTGTCTGCGTAATATTGCCAGCTGCAACTATACTCACATGGCCACTGCCTCCATCGACAAGACTATTCAGCACGATATCGCCAACGCCGGTATTAAGCAGCAAACCGCCTGTTCCGGCAGCCTGAATAGCAAATCCGTTCAGATCGCCATCGTTAAGCGTCATCGTGCCCGCAGCATTGAGAATAACAGCGCCATTGTTACGACTGACGATGTCGCTCTGTGTCAGGTCAGTGATCGTTGCCACCGTACCATCCGCAGCAACCCGGTTCACGCTGATGGCCGCAATACGACCAACGCTCAGCGCATCACTCTCATTCAGATAGAGTCCGCCGCCGCCTACGGAAGCACTGAGGTTGGCAACCGAAATCTCCATGGCATTAGCGGATTGGCCTGCACCTGCGGCAGCAATCAGGCGCAGATCAGCAGCGATCACGTCCACATTGAGATCGCCGCCATCAAGCACATTATTTCCGGCGATTAAACTTACTGCAGCACTGCCCGCATCAAGTCCACCCAATGTAATATCGGTTGCTGCGCGATAACGAATCACCTGATTGACAGCCGATGTGGTTGCCCCGTCAGCCATCGTAATCGCTCCGCTCATCGCTTGCAGATCGATAGTTCCCACAGCACTCAGGCTACCTGCTGCGGCCTGAACAATATTGTTGGCTGCAAAAAGACTGAGTGAACCGCCACCGGCTACAGCCGATTGAAGCAGCAGATCTCCTGCACGGACATCAAGCAGCACATTCCCGGTAGCCGATAGACCGAAGCCGTTTCCGTTAAGCCCTTCATTAATCGTCATCGCACCTGCTGTAGTCACAGCTACCGCACCGCCCACCGTCAAATCACTCTGCGCGGCTGTGCTCAGCACCGTTGCCAGACCATCCATAGTCACCCGATTAATGCTTATTGCCGCAACATTATCGACCACCAGCGCAGCGCGTTCATTCAGGAAGAGTCCACCACTGGTAACGCTCGCCGCCAGCGTAGTCACACTGCTGTCGAGCGCATTCGCCGCCTGCCCCACACCTGCACCGGCATTAATCAATAGCGAGCCGGCAAGGATATCAAGATTCAGATCACCACCATCAATCACCTGACCTCCGGCCAGCAGACTGATTGAAGCGACACCCGCATCCAGGCCGGTCAGGGTCAAGTCTGTCCCCGCACTATACTGGATATTCTGATTGACCGTGGTTGTCTTCGCCCCGGCAGCCATCACTATTGCCCCGGTTGAAGCACTCACGTCAATCGTTCCTGCTGAAGTGGTAATCAATGCCAATTGATTAACAGAACCGGAAGCCAGCAGACTGATATGACCTGAGCCACCATCAATACCACTATTAATGATCAGATCGCCCGCCAGCGTTTGCAACAGTAAATTACCACTGCCGATCGCCTGCACAGCCAAACCGTTGCCATTGCCTCCTTCTTGCAGGGTCATGTTTCCAGCGGCCCGAATAGCCACACTGCCGTTGCCACCGGCCAGCACATCACTTTGCGCTGCATCTGTCAGCGCCGTTACACCACCATTGACCGTTACACGATTAACAGTAACCGCTGCCACCTGGCCAAGCTGAATCGCACTGCTATCACTAATGAAAATTCCACCGGATGTCGCCTGGGCAGTAAGTATGCCCACATTGGTCTCCAATGGGTTCAATGCACTGGCAACGGCAAGAACGGGACTGATCCGCAATGCAAGGGCCGTTACGTCGATATTGCTGGCACCTGCATCCAGCAAGCGATTACCAATGAGACTGACGGATCCGCCGACTGCACTTAGTCCGCTGATGGTCAGATCGAGCGCCGCATTATAGCGAATATTTGCCGCATTACTGACAGCCGTTGCACCATCGCTCATCAGCAGTGCCGCTGCAGCTTGCAGATCAATGCTGCCACCTGCCAACAGATGGCTGGAAGCCGCCTGAGTCAGTGCACCGGCTGATATTGCACTGATATTGCCCCGTGTCGTCGATACAGCCGCATTCAATGCCAGTGCGACCTGAGTAAATGGACTTTGCGACTGTAATAAAATATTACCAATAGCTGCTGAACTCTGAATAGCTCCATTGATAGTCAATGCACCGTCAATGGTCGTCACAACCACGTTGCCATCACTACCGGCTGTGCTGATACCCGTACCGGCCACCATCAGTGCATCCGCTTCCTGCAGATAAAATCCGCCGACCGTGGTTACTGCACCGGAAATTGAGGCTACCTGCAAATTGATGTTGTCCGCTACATTGCCCACACCATTGGCAGCAGAGAGTGACGCAACTGTTGTTCCACCTAGGATATTGGCTGTCTCACCGGTTAAACCGTCTGAAATTGCACCTGAAGTAGCGTTAAGAGTGACTGATCCGCCAGTTTCGATCTTACTGATCAGCATATCCGCCACAGCCTGATAGCTTATGCTACCGCTCACCCCGCTTGAGCGGGTAAGTACGCCATCAGCCATGCTGATACGGCCACCAGCAGTAACATTGATCGCGCTGCCAATAGAACTGATAAGCATATTCTGCGTAAAATCGGCAGTTGCTGTCAGGCTAATAGCACCGGCATTGGCCAGCACCTGCTGATTGATCAGTAATGCTCCACCTGAGTTCAGCGTAATCGAGCCCGTACCTGAAGTAATCACACCGCTTCCAGCAACCGAGATATCGGCCAATGCACTGCTTATGATGATATTACCACTACCGCCGACAAGCGTTTGCGCAACATTCATCAGCGTCACTGCCGTGGTCGCAGCAGCCATATGAATACTGATGTCCCCACTACCCAGATTGGTTGCCGCTATTGTGCCCGTATCCAGCGCCCCCAGTTGCAGGCCATTGAGTGTTGTTGCGTTTAATTGTACCGCCTTAAGGGTCTCACCGCTCAGTCCGTCAATCAGATTATCGAACTGTGCCACAGAACCGGTTGCGGAGTAGAGCGACAGGTTACCTGCAACCTCTGTTGTATTGTAGATAGAGATCGTACTGATCGCATCCAGAGTCAGATTACCGGCCGCCTTTAAAGTATAAGAACTAAAACTATAGTCTTGTATGGCAATGGTTCGACCATAAACCGTGGTGTCATTATTGAAGGTGGTCTGGAAAGCCCCGACCGATCCAATAAGAACAGCCCCTGCAAGTGCACTGGCGTGGCCGGTTCCGGTTGTAGCATGGCCAATTGTGAACGAGCTAAAACCCTGCCTCAGCGCTAACAAATCATTAGTCGTCAGATTCAGTGCACTGGCAGTTGAACCCGTCTGCAGTGAGCCAACCTCGGTGGTAATGCCGGGCAGTGCCGTGCGCAGAGTCAGGTTGCCCGTGCCGGCAATCGAACCCTGACCGCCAAGGAAATCAATTTCATTGCCCTCAATCAGAATATTGCCATTAACATTTGCACCCTGCTTGAATGTCACACTGCCAGGACCGTTGATGATCAGGCTGCCATTACTGATATTCAGCGAACCGTTAAATACCACATTACCGGTTGCATTGATAATGATATCACCGGAGGTCGCCACATCCCCGTCAAAGGTGACATTGGTTGCGCCGTTAATGGTCAGACCATCCAGTGGATTCACCCCGCCAACAGCGGCGGAAATTTTCACATCCGAATGATTGGAGACCAGCGTTAACGTATCCGGTATAGCATCACCGTTACCGTTGAGCAGATGCGCTGGCGAATTGCCAAGGCTGATACCGCCGACACTACCGATACCGCCAGTACTGGCGGTCAACGTGATGGCTCCATCAATGATCACCGAGTCATTAATGGTAATATTCGTTGCCATGCTTACATTGGCGCTGAAGGTGGTTGTATGGCCGGAACCATCCACCGTCAGTGCCGCATTATCCGTACCGATCAAATCGCTGTTTATGAAAATTGCACCACCGAGCATTGGCGATTGCAACAGCAATGGATCAAGGATGAACACCTGCGAGCCCGGCAGAGCCAGATCACCAATCTGGATGATATGGCTACCCTGATTACTACCCACCACAATTGTATTGAATCCGTTCGCCAGATTGGCCAGATCTGCATTGTAAAGGGAATAGTAGCCGCTGTAACCAGCCTGATTTAACACATTACCCAACACGATGGACTGTGTCGGATCAATAGGAGAGAGATAAATATTAGCGCCGATGCTCTGCACCAATGCAGTAATATTAGCATCACTGCCAATCAGAATAATGGGTTGCCCGTTCCCTTGCACTGCACTGGTCACCGATTGCGTGCCGGTCAGGTTTTTAATGGTCATATTGTTACCGGCATTCAAGCCAGCGGCATTAAATGCCACATTACCGGCAATCAGAATCGAAACCGGTTTTGAGGTAGTGCTGGCGGCGCTTAATGCGGTGCCATCGACAAAGAACGAAAGCGGTGTCAACTCCAACTGCTGGCGCACTGTCGCCGCCGTTGCCGTTTCACCCACAATAATATCGGTGCTTAATCTTCCTCCGATATTATTGTTGGCATACATGCTGATCGCACCCTGCGTCGTCTGGATATAGATCCCGCCAGCCGGGCGCAGAATGGTACCATTGGCAAGGTGACTAGCCTCCTCATAGGGCAGCATATTGGCCACACTGATCTCACCGGTAGCCACATTTACGGCGTACTTGCCACGACTCATCACCCAATCAATTTCGGCGTTATATGCTGTAGCTGCTGCGTTTTTCAGCCAGAACACCGCAGCCCGATCCTTCACAATCGCGCCCTGCGATGCCAGAAGGTCAATATTACCCGCGCCCAGTACCTCCAGCCCGGCAGCAAATACCATATTGGCTGCATCCGTCGTTAACGCGATACCGCCACCGCTCGTCTTGATTGCTCCATCCAGGCGCATGGCGCTGTTCAGCCCCTGCGCATGTAAAGTAACCTGTCCTGTAGTGGCACGAATGCCCGGTGCTGCCAGAGTGATAGCACCATTGAGAGTGGAAACACTGGTCGCACCTGCTCCGGACTGGGTGATGATATCAATCAGCAGATTGTCGAATTCGATAATCCCGATCCCGCCTGCTGCACTGTTACTTAACGTCAGCGAGGCCACATTCGTCTCAATCGCCCCCGTACCACCAATGCCATTGGCGGCAGAGAGAATCAATTTCGCCGTAGTCGCAGTAATATCAACAGGTGCCGTAATATCACCGGCATCCATAATCGCACCTGCCGTACTGGTAATCAGAAAATCTGCGCCATTGGTGGTTGTCAGTTTGCCAAGGGTGATATTACCTGTCGCATCCAGTTTTATCAGGCCGCTACCCGCATTAATCAGCGTACCATCTGCCATCGTCAATGCTCCGGCCAGTGCATTGAGCACGACATCTCCCGTCGTCGAGGTGATATCGCCAAGGGCAGTGAGCGTAATTGCATTGGCATTCATCGTTACATGACCAGTTACTGTTGTGAGAGCGCCATTTAGCGTAATCGAGGTCGTAGCCTGCAGATCGATAACAGCGGCACCGCTGGTAGCCACAGTGGCATTGGAGGTTAAATTACCTGCGGCCACAATCGTTACATTGGCGCCGGGGTTAGTTGCTCCGGCTTTGAGTGTTACACTGTTAAGCGTAACATCGTTCAATTCGCTGATATTCACATCACCGAGTGCAGTAATATCAAGCGTGCTTGCATCCAGTTTTGCTGTGACATAGCCCTTCGTCGCTGACAGGCTGGTCACACCAATGGATCCAATGGCTGCGTTGGACAGCTGAGGTTGCACGCCTGTGATGGCATTTGGTGTGCCCACCTGGCGAATATCAATATTACCGGACTGGGCAGTCATCGTGGTCGAAGTGGCTGTCCCGAGCGTTGAATCCACCACAATACCACCATTCGCAAGATCATTTGAATTGAGTATGACAGTACCGCCACCCATAGAAAGTTGACCGATATTAAGCATACCGACCGTCTGATTTACGGTGAGGTTGCTACTGGCACCGTTCATTGTGATATCAACAAATCCCTCTTTGGTATTAGTGATAGTAGTGAGACCATTACCGGTCACACTATTCTTGCCTCCATTGATGGTCACTGCGGTCGATCCGGTTCCGGTAATGACAACATTATTGCCCGTACCCATATCTACGCTCTGGGCAACGGTCGAACCGCTACTATCAAATTTATCATTCCCCGAGCCGGTATTGTAGGTACCGGCAACATTGGCAATAATTTGATCGTTCCCGATGCCAGTGTTCACCGTACTGTTTGTACCGCCATTGAGCGTGATGATGTCATCGCCGCCACCACTGTTAATGATTAACCCGTTTGTACCGGCATTGCTTGCCAACGTGATTCTATCATTTCCAGCTGATCCGGTGATGGTATTAATCCCGGCAAGGCTCATCGTACGTCCGGACCCGTCATTCATCGTAAGGACATTGTTGGCGATGCTATAATCACCGCCATCCCTCAGCGTCAAAACAGTGCCAGCAACATCGGCAAATGCCGGTGGCCCGCCCCAGTTCCAGTTCTGAGTGGTAGACAACACAAGACCATGAAAATCGACATAGAGAGCCACACTCGCACCAGTGCTATAATTCACCGAAATCGTCGCACCAAAGGCTATGGATGTGCTAAAGGTCGTGCTGAATGCAGGTATAATCGTCACCCCAGCCACCTTGACTGCCGGAGTACCGACCCTCACCCAAACACTGAATGAACCGGAAGCGCTGGCGGCAAAGCCTGTATTACTGATAGTTACAGATAAACTGGCACTAAGATCAAAGCCACCGGCAAGAAGACCGAGATCGAGAGAAAAGCCAACATTAAAACCGACCGTGCCGGTAATGGAGAAGTTGCCATCCGATCTGAAATAACCGGTCATATTGAGCGTCAATACGCTGAAAAAGTCGAGTTTTGCCTGATCAACCCGAACCTCAAAGACGCCGCCGACCACCCCGATAGAACCGCCAAAGGTTGCCAGATCATAACCTATCACCTTCAGCGAACCAGTGCCTGCGCTTCGGGTTATTGTGCCCGTCGCAGCATTTACGGTCAGGTTCGATGCACTGGTACCCAACAATACCTTGTAGGTGTTGGCTGCTACACCAAGATGAGCCGTGGCTAGACTGGTATTAATCTGCACCTCTGCCGTACCGGAAGCTGCCACAGGCCCGATTCCGATACCCACCGATGCGGAAAGGTCCAGAGCAAAGGCTGTTTCGTTTGGACTGGAGAAGAACTCGATGCCACCGCCAATTGCGATCGCACCAAGCGGGCCGATATCCAGCGATAAATCGGCCAGCGCCTTGAATGTTGTGCTTGTACCCACCTTGGCGAGCGTAATATCAATGGTCCCCTTCAGGGTGGTGAAACCGGCAACGGTGATATTCGCCGAGCCGGCAATATGCAACGATGTTGCCGGTAATGAGACCTGAACATAACCACCGGTAGTTTTATCCAGTGCACGCACATTCTGCGGAGCAGAAGTGGTGTTAAACTGGAGCAAGAAGCTACCGTCAACAGAGAAGAAACCGGCATCAATCAGAGTCGCACCCGTGGCAGCGCCCATTTCAAGGCTACCATAGACACCCACCGTTCCGGGAGTCGTATTAATACCAAGCGTACCTGTGACTGCCAACGGATTGATCACGGGCATCGCCACAGTAGCAAACACATTTATTTCTGAATAGGCATTGGACAGAAGCACGGTAAAATCACCATTCATAGTCAACAAACCATTCATCACATTCAGACTGCCAACCGCTTCCATATACACATATTGCGACACAACCTGAGTTGCTCCGGGCGGTTGTGCCGGAACAGTCACTGTAGAATAATTAATACTCGGCAAAGCCTGAAACTCTGCTGGCACGTTATAGACGAAATCCTTGCCTGTGGTATTCATCATGATCACAAACGATGCATTCAGCGATAACGCAGTGCCGATGTTCACGGCTCTGGTAGCATTGAGTTTAAGCGCAAGACCTGAAGAGCCAATCGACATTACACCGCTGACCGCCATCGACATCTGAATCGCCGCAGGACCAAACGAACCCTGTCCATCCATAAACACGGTTAAACCTGTTGGATCCAACTTGAATTCAAATGCGCCGCTAACTGAAGCCATACTGAATGCATTAAATTGCACAACCCCTTTTACATTGAGCAGTTGCGTGCTGTAGGTCAGGGTGATCCCACCGATCACACCGGCCGGAGTAAGGCCCGTTTCAATAAAATAGCCAACATTGGTGGTAACGCCACCATCCAGTGAATAGGTTGACTTACTGAAATCGACCGCATTCAATCCTGCCGTCACCCCCAGACCGGCATTCAGATCCAGTGCCAGACTGGTGGCAGATAAGGTGATGCCGGTCAGGCCCACCAGACTGGCCGAGCTAAGATCAACAGATGCAGCCATGAACGCATCACCGGTGGCCAGCGATTGCATAAAGATGGCGCCAAGATTGAGGTTCTGGATGGCAACGCCCACCGCGCTGGCATTCGGGGTATCCAGAGCAGAAATAACGCCATCGGCATTGGTATCCTGCCAGTAGTTACCGACACCCATAAAGCCATAGGCATTGGTAATGGCCAGACTTAGTGTCGTCACCGTGCGCGTTGAACCATCGGTCAACGTCACCAGCTCACCACCTCGTTTGGTGAAAGACATGCCAGCGTAGAGCTGCAGCATCCCGGCAACATTGATCTCGGCATAACCAACCTTGGCCTGAATAATCTCCTGCGCAAAATCCAGATAGATCGGTGGCGTGGTTGTACCGGTTGGCACAGCCAGACCAGCAGGTACGGCCGCCGTCGTTGCCGTCGCCGCCTGTGCGGGAAAGCTGGTAGCATAATTGATATTCGGCAGATTCAAAAAGAGGGCGGCCACCGCACCGGCGGGATTGGCCAGCAACTGCGAATAGCCGGTGTTGATATTCACCGTCAAGTTAGTCGCGGTCATGCTGAGCAGCGGATCCATGCCAACCAGTCCCACCATGCCAGCATTAGCCTGCAGGGAGATAAATTTCGGCAAAATATTGCTTACACCGGGAATGGCTGACAACGCGCCCAGATTGGGCGTCAGAATGGCGCCGGCAAAACTCACATTATCAATTGCCAACCCTATTGCATCGGGATTGACCGCATCGGCAACGGTAATCCGTCCATCACCATTGGTATCCGAGCGATAGGGGCCACCAATACCGGCAAAGCCCATCAGATTACTGCCGCCAATGGTCATGATATCCATCGCCATCGATGTCGCCCCGTTATTTATGGGCAGCACTGCATCAAATACGGTTTGTGCGCTAGCGGGCAGCGCATTCCTGAACAGGGTAAAGGGGGCGTTCAGTTCTCCCAGATTCACATTCACCGTCTGCGTTGCCCCCATGGTGAAGGCCAGTGAGCCAGAAAGACTCAAAAATTCTGAGACAGAAATCTCAGCGTAATCAACCGATGCCCGAATCCATTTACTGGAGTAGTCCAGATAGATCGGCGCTCCTCCTGTATCGACAGCCAATCCTGCCGGTACAGGTGCCGCCGCTGGAATATTTGACGCAAAATTGAGCCATGGATCAAGACCGGTCACTGACGAGGAGCCCTGATTCAATTCAACCAGAATACCCTCGACCTTAATGCTCATCAGATCATTCAAACCAACAATACCGGCCGTTGCAGCCCCCACCTTCAACGCCTGAAAACGCAGGTTGAGCTGATCGATCCCGGTAATATTGTTTGCGGTGGGTTTGAGCATGGCAAAGGCAACATTCACATTGCTCAGATAAAGTCCCAATGCATCCCCTGCCGCACCACTGCCGTAATAGGGACCATTCAGGCCGACAAAGAGGTTCACATTTGTCGCACCAACGGTCATCGCACCTAGCTCCACCGTGGTAAGCGTATTCAATGCACTTTGCGCAGCCGCCGGCAATGCATTGATCACCGATGCAGGCACTGAATTCAGACTGCTGCTAACTTGATAGGCTTTTGCATTTCCCTTCGAAAACGCAAAATTGCCGGAAAGATAGACAAAATTACTGATCTGCAGTTCAGCATTGCTGAGCTGCAGCTTCATGAACTCACCCTTGAAATTCAACGTAACAGGAATTCCGCCCGTTGGAAGATCGACACCATTGGCATTGGTAGCCAGAAAATCAACCGTCGGCTTTACGACTGCACCGGCGATATTCCATGTTGATCCGGTATTCATTTCAAAGGAGATATTCTGTGCCGATGCCTTCAGAAACGAGATACCGACCAGCCCAAGCGAATCGGCCGTCACCTTAAGCGCCGTCATCGATGGCAACCCGGCTACACTGATCGCCGGATCAGTAAAATTATCCTTGCTGATTTTGTAGTTGGCAAGGCCGAATGTTCCATTGCGCAGCTCAAAACCCATCGCATCCGTAGCCAGCGTATCGGGTTGATAGGTGATGCCATTAATCGTAATTGCGGCAGTGGAGAAGTTGTAGACGCCATCACCGTTGCTATCCTGAAAATAGGGGCCAAGACCGACAAAAACATTGATGTTGCTGCCTGCCAGCACCACCGATTTCATCTTAACATTGCTTAACACCGAAGGATCAGCCGCCATAGCCAAAATACCCGCCTGGGATGAGCCGGCCAGGGCAGCCACCGCCTTCTGATCATTGGCTGACAGCTTGCCGTAATAGTTGATATTCAGCGGGTTATTACTGATGCCTGTATCGATGCTTAATGCCGTTGCAGATTGCATGGTGAAGGCAAAACTGCCGCTAATGTGCAGATAATTATCGTAGGCTAACAGGGCATTGGCGACACTCACCTGCAGCAGTGCACCGCTTGCACCGTTAATATCAAAGGTGAATCCCGCCCCCGGATTGGTAATCGCCACCCCATTCAAACCGAGTCCGGCTGGAATGGTGACTGGTTGCTTCACATAATCGACTACCGTCCCATCATTGGCCGCCGTATTAATGGAGAGTGACACCCCCGATCCCTTCATGACAATAGGCGTGGGGCTAACAAAGTTCAACACTCCCACCTTGGCCTGTGCCGTCACCCATATTCTCGATGGGTCAAGCATATCCACAATCAGTGCCACCCCGAATGAGGCATTGCTCAGATTAAAACCGAAGGCATCTGGCGTCCCCCCGTTAATACCGGCAAACACATTCGGCGTGGCATCACTCAAGGTCAGCATGCTCACCGTTGCCGTGCTGCCATTGTTCAGGGTAACCGTATTCAACTTGATCTTGAACGCAAAAGAACCTGTCAGGGATGTAAAGCCGAACAGATCGAGGTTCATGCTCGCAGAGAGCTCCACCAGATTGCCGACGCTCATATCCATTACCACTGGGTTTACAACACCAGCAATGGTAAAACTCTTATTGGCGGCGGAAAAATCGAGCGCGGTTTTATCTATCGCCTCCATATTCATCGACACCGAGATTGTCGTCGCAGAGATACCAAGTCCGGGAATCCCCTCAAAAGCAGCACTCTGCACATTGGCCTTCAAAGCTGTCCATTTTCTCGTCAAGTCAGCCTTATCCGTCGCCATTATCAGGGCAAAGTCGACACCGGTAGCACTAAACCCAACCCGGCCAGTCGCCCCCGTATCCACACCGACAAAGGCATTCACGCCGGCAGCGGACATCATCAGTTCATCAGTGATCACCGTCTGCCCGAGCGGATTTGCCAGCGTCGGCAACAGTGAAAAAGTTTGCACCGACTTACTGAAGGAGAAGGCACCATTCACCGTAAAGAAGCCGAATAAATTCACATCCATCACACCGCTGATGGAAAATTCTTCACCTTGCATCGTACTGAAGGTTTGCGTTGGTGAGACCACCAGATTCTTGGCCACATAATTGACCGCTGAACCATCGGAGGCGGCGGAATTAAGTTTCACGCGCACATTGGTGGCTGAAACGGTCACATCCTTGATGCCGGAAAAAGCCACCTGGGTTGCCGATGCCTCCAGTGACACCCAGAATCGTGTGCCATCGGTAATGAAAGCGAGTCCAACATCAACATTCTGGATATCGAGACCAACCCCACTCACCCCGGCAAATGCACTGAATCCGGTTTTACTCACCTTCAACATGGTCACGATCGTATTACTGGTTACGCCCGCAGCACTGGTCACGGACATTGTATCAAAGCCCATACGGAAGGAGAAAAAGTCGGTGGTACTAAAGAAATTCATCACATCCAGTGTCAACGTACCGGATATTTCGACCACATTGCCAACCGACGGGGCAATATTAAACTGCAATGGCGTAGTCACCCCCGGTGGTGGTGCCATCGTCAGCGTTGTTTGACTATAATCAACGGTGGTGCCGTCATTGGCCTCCAGATTAATACCAATATCAATATTTGTGCCACTGGCCACCACCCCCCCAACATTCATCGACACCGTTTGAGCGGTGGCTTTTGCGCTGGCCCATGAGCGGGTTGGATCATTCACATCCGTCATCATCGCGATACCGAGGTTCAATCCGGTGATATCGAAGCCAATGGGGTTCACCCCTCCCGCCTTCATACCGACAAAAGCGGTAGAGATTGCGCCAGTCATCGTAATGGTGTTGGCACTAGTCGTTAAACGGGTTGTCGGCAATGCGCCCTGCGACAACACAATGTTTTGTGTGCTGGACTCGATAGCAAATGCACCGCTGACCTGCAGTGAATCGAAAATATTCACATTAAATATACCTGAGGCACGCAGCAACTCACCACGATTACCCGACATGTTGAAAATTTCAAAGGTAGTAGGACCCGTCGCAACATTTAACTGTGTCGTCGCAAAATCAGCCACCACCACTTTACCGGTCAAGTCGGTATAACCTTTATTAATCTCCACAAACAGGTTATTGGATGAGATGACTACATTGGGAATACCAAGAAAGGCAGCTGAACCGACACTGGCACGCAGCGCCGTCCACTTATGGCTAGGCACGCCCTGCTCTGTCAGCAGAGCCAGTGCAAAATTCACATTCACCAGATCAAAACCAACCTTATTCACCGGGTCATTCCCATTCAGTCCAACAAAAGCATTCAGGTTATTGGCACCGATGGTTAATTTGTCAGCTGTAACCTGACGCCCATCGGAGAGGTTGAGCAACTGAGTTCCCTGCTCAATGGCAAAGGAGCCGTTGATTACCAAAAAGTCGAACAGATTGATATTCAATGTCGCGGCAGCAGAAAGCTGAGCCTTGCTCATGCCAAAGGAAAATGTCTGAGTGCCGGCCGTTAGCGAAAATGGAGTTCCAGCGACCGCCATCGCCTGGAAGTTAATCGCCTTGCCCATGCTGTTCGCCTTGTTGATCTCAACAGTGACATTACTGGCAGACATGGTTACACCGCTCACACCCAGAATACTGGCTCCGACGGCACTGGCCTGAAGTGCTACCCACTTATCTGAGGGCGCTGTTTTGCTGCTGAACATCGCCAGCGCCATGCTCACGCCAGTTAAATTCAGCCCTGTCGCATTGGTCGTTCCGCCATTAATACCGACAAAGGCATTTACGTTTGATACCGCAAAACTCAACATATCGACTGACACCCTGGTGTTATCTGTCAGCGTCACCAGCGTTGTTCCCTTCTGCATACCGAAGCCGCCAGAAAGCGAAAAGTAGTTGGAAACGGCAAGCGTGAGATTGCCTGAAGCACTAATCAATTCACCGGCCATATCCATGGTCTCAACACTGCCCGGCCCGGTAAGCACCTGAAGGTTGTTCGCCCCGGCGAAGTCAATCACTGTCATTGAAGCAAGATCAGCCTTGTTGATAGCAACAGATATGGTATCAGCTGCTATGGTGACATTAGGAATTCCGAGAGCAGCCGCACTTCCAGCCGAAGCCTTCAGCGCTACCCATTTACGCGCCGGATTATTTTGGTCGGTAAACATGGCCAGCGCCATATTCACACCCTGCAGGTCAATACCCATCGCATCAACGGTACCGCCATTGACGCCGGCAAATGCGTTCAGGTTGGACATACCAATGGTCAACATATCGGTGGTTGCAACACCGGCTGTCAGGCCGGTTGTGGTATTAAGAAGATTCACCACCTGCGTACCCTTCTCCATAGCAAAACCACCAGAAACACTGAAAAAGTTTGAAACCGAGAGCGTCAAATTTCCTGATGCCCGGATCATGGCACCAGCCATATCCATGGTCTCGATGCTACCCGGCCCCGTGGTGACCTGAAGGTTGTGAACACCTGAAAAATCAATCGCCGTTTTCGATGCCACATCAGCCTGATTAACCACCACCGACAGCGTATTGGCAGAAATGGTCACATCTGGGATACCCAGTACGGCAGCCACACCAGCCGATGCCTTCAATGCCACCCATTTACGAGCCGCATTGCCCTGATCACTGAACATGGCCAAAGCCACATTGACGTTTTGGAGGTCAATGCCCATTGCATCCGCCGTTCCACCGTTCGCGCCGACAAATGCATTCACGTTTGAAAGTCCAATGGTCAACATATCGGCCGTTGCCGTACCAGCAGAAAGGTTGGTAGAAGTATTCAACAAGTTGACAACCTGAGAGCTTTTCTCCATAGCAAAGCCACCGGAAACGCTGAAGAAGCTCGACACACTCAGCGTCAAATTGCCAGCGGCACGAACCGTCTCTCCCGCCATATCCATGGTCTGAAAACTGGTCGGGCCTGTCGCTACCTGCAGGTTGTTCGCGCCGGCAGCACCGGCAAAATCAATCACCGCATTAGAAACGGTATCGGCCTTGTTCACAGCGACTGATATACTATTAGCCGCAATCGTTACGCCAGGGATACCGAGAACAGCGGCACTGCTAGCCGAAGCTTTGACTGCAGTCCACTTGTGCGACGCATTGGCCTGATCGGCAAACATCGCCACAGCCACGCTGACACCCTGAATATTAAGTCCCATCGCATCCGCTGTACCGCCATTCACACCGACAAAGGCGCTCACATTCGACAAGCCAATGGATAACATGTCCGTTGTTGCGGTTGACGTTACATTACTGGTGACATTCACCAGATTGACAATCTGGGTTGCCTTTTTCATGGCAAATCCGCCACTTACGGTAAAAAATCCAGAAATACCCAGCGTTAAATTACCTGCAGCCTCAATCAAATCACCCTGCGTGCCATCCATGGTCAACGTCATCGTCGAGGCCGGACCAGTCGCCACTGTCAGGTTGTTGATACCGGCAACACCGGCAAAATCGATCACCGTATTGGTAGCTGCATTCAGCTTGTTTATGGATATCGATAAGGTATCCGCTGCAATCGTTACATTCGGAATACCAAGCACGGAAGCCGTTGCCGCCGTTG
>Ga0210021_1000377_pt1 | contig 51467 bp, 44 predicted proteins | sample CryGeymeta201517_FD_183981 | JGI IMG/M metagenome (GOLD analysis project Ga0210021, IMG submission 183981) | Groundwater microbial communities from Crystal Geyser aquifers in Utah, USA - Crystal Geyser metaG 2015-17 (SPAdes) (version 2) | ecosystem: Environmental > Aquatic > Deep subsurface >... | reverse complement strand
CTTCCCAATCCAACTTCTCTAAATATTGGTCAATTCTTTCCACTGCCTCTTCAGCAAATTTTGTGGCTTCTCTAATTCTCCTTCTTTGCTCTCGGTATAAAATATAGGCCTTGGCAGTTTCAACCAGGCCTTCCAAAATTAAAACTTCCTCAACAATGTCTTGAATCTGTTCAACGTGAGGAATTTCATCCTTTTTGAACCTGCGATTTAAAATTTGGACAACCTTATCAGAAAGTTTCTTTGCTCTCTTTCCATCGCCCTGGCCAGTAGCAGTGAGGGCTTTAAAAATGGCGTCAGAAATTCTGGTCTGGTCGAAATCAACGATTGTCCCGTCTCTTTTTTGAACTTTGGTGATTTTGTTTTCCATAAATTACTTTATTTTACTCCGACAAAAAAACTGGGTCAAATCCCAGTCAAGCTAGCTTAAAAATTAAAGTTATCCACAAGACTATATCAGGGGCCCAAACGAAAGTTTGGGAGGGTGGCGGGTGGGTGGCGTCCACAAGACTTTAAATAAGGTTTTAAAATCCAGTAGCAATGACGGTCACTTTTATTTCTCCCTTTTTCAGCTTTTCGTTTAAAATTGCGCCAAAAATTATTTTAGCTTCGGGACTAATTTCCTGGCAGATAACTTTGGCTACCTCATCAATTTCAGAAAGAGAAACATCACGACCACCTGAAACATTGAATAAAATCCCTTTTGCTCCCCGGCAATCAATATCAAGAAGGGGAGAATTTATTGCCTGGAGAGCAGCTGTCTCAGCTCGTTTTTCTCCTCGAGCTCTTCCTATCCCAAAAAGCGCGGTTCCTGAATTTGCCATAATGGTTTTGACGTTAGCGAAATCAACATTAACGATACCAGGAAGCGTTATCAAATCGGAAATCCCTTTAACTGCTTCCCTCAAAATATCATCACAAATCCAGAAAGCATTCAGAATGCTAGTTTTGGGGTCTAAAGTTTCTAACAATTTATCATTTGAAATAGCAATTAAACTATCAACTTTTTCTTTTAGTTTTCCAATTCCGGCTTCGGCAATTTTCCAGCGCGAAGAACCTTCAAAAGAAAAAGGTTTGGTAACTATAGCTACAGTTAAAGCTCCTAAATTTTTAGCAATTTCAGCAACAACCGGACCGGCACCAGTGCCAGTGCCACCACCCGCCCCATAGGTAACAAAGACCATGTCGGCTCCTTTTAAAACCTCCTCAATCTCCTCTCTTTGTTCTTCGGCTGCTCGCTTCCCAATTTCAGGATTCATTCCAGTGCCCAGGCCTTGAGTTAATTTTTTCCCGATTCGTACTTTTAAATCGGCTTTAACTTTTTTTAAATCCTGAGCGTCAGCATTTATGGCAATTAACTCTACGCCCTCAATTTTACATTTTTTCATTCTCGATATCGCATTTCCTCCTGAACCCCCCATTCCAACTACTTTAATTTTTGTCATAAAATTTAGAGTCTTCTGAAATTTTTTAAAAATTTCATCTCCCTTAATTAAATCTCTAAGAGATTTAATTAAGGGATAAAGATTTTAAATATTTTTTTTATTTTATTACCAATTCCTTTTCCAAAAGTAATTTCTCTTCCCTCTTTTTCCAAATCAGCTCCTGATAAAATTAAACCACAAACAGTGGATAGGCTCGGGTCTTTTTCAAGGCCTGAAAGGGCCTGCGGTTTCCCTATCTTGCAAGGTAATTTTAATTCTTTTTTAGCCAGCTCCGTTATTTTTGGTAACTTTGACCCTCCCCCAGTTAAAACTAGGCCAACTGGTAAAAGTTTTTCTCTCGAAATTTTTTTCAATTCCTTATTAACTTCTCTAAAAATTTCTGAAACTCTAGCCTCTATGATCCCAGTCAACTGTTTATGGGAAAAAACCAAGGGTGTCTCTTCGCCAATATCCACTTTTTCCCGCTTTTTTGGGGGAGACTGATTTGGCGAAAGAGAACAAGAGCCGTACTCAATTTTTATTCTTTCGGCAATATCAATATCAGTTTTCAAACCAATGGCAATATCATTAGTAATATTACTGGAGCCCATTGGTAAAATAGCCAAATGGATTAAATCTCCTTCTTCAAACACGGCCAGGCCAGAAGTCCCTGCTCCGATATCTAAAAGGGCTACTCCCAATTCTTTTTGTCGATTATTCAGGCAGGCCCTGGCACTGGCTGTTGGCGAGGGAATTAGGTCTAAAATTTGCAACTCGGAGTTTAAAACCGCCTGGGTTAAATTCTTTAAGTAAGGAGAAAAGCCACCCAAGGCCAAAACTTCAGCCTCTAATCTTACCCCCTGAAGACCCAGGGGTTCTTTTATTCCGCTTTGGCCATCAATAATGAATTCTTTTACGATCGCATCAAAAATTTCTTTATTCGAAGGCAAAGAAAAAGTCTGGGCTGCCTGTAATACTCGACTGATATCTTCTTCCGAAATTCTTTGATCAGCTCGAGAAACCGAAATTAATCCATGGGAAGGAGTTAAAAATAAATGACTTCCTCCGACATTAACATAAACAGAATCAATTCCTGTTCCAGTTTCGGCTTTAATCTGCTCCAAGCTCCTTTCCAAAACCTCAGAAACCTCCTCAGGATTAATCACCACTCCCCTTCTAATTCCAGCCGCTGGCTCTTGGATAAGGGATACTACTTGAAGCTCTCCATCCGCGGGTTTTTTTTGAACAACTAAAACTTTTATCGTGCCCGTCCCAATATCTAAACCAGTGATAATATTAGCTTTTGACATAATCCAAGATAATAATTTTGCTTTTCTTCCATTTTTTTAGCTGCTATTTCATTTTTTTCGTGGTCTTGGCCCAAGAGATGCAAAATTCCATGGATTAAAACTTTGGCTAACTCAGTTTCGAAATTAGAATCAAATCTTTTAGCATTTTTTTTCACTTCCCGAAGGCAAATTACTATTTCGCCTAAACCATCTTTGTCACCGAAGGCAAGGACATCAGTTACTCGGTTTTTTCCCCTATACTTCTTATTTAACTCTCTTATTCTTCCCTGTCCAACTAAGGCAATTGATAAATCTTTATTTTTATTTTCGCTTTCTAAAACTTTTTCTACTACTTTCTTTAAAAACTCTTCATCAGCCGAAACCGTAGTCAAATTATTAACCTCAATCATCGAAATAAATTGAAAATTTATTGAAGATCGAAATGAGTTGAAAACTCATTGAGCTAATAATTCTTTAGCTATTTTACTCACCAAACCTCCGTCAGCCCTTCCTTTGACTTTTGGCATTAATTCTGCCATTACTTTTCCCATATCCTTAATTTCTTTTGCCCCAATTTTTTCAATTGTTTCCTTAGCTAATTTTTTAATTTCCTCTTCAGATAGCTGCTCTGGTAAATATTTTTCTAAAATTTCTTTTTCTTTTGTCTCTTTTTCTACTAAATCCTCCCTTTCCCCTTTTTCAAATAATTCGATAGATTCTTTTCTTTTTTTAATTTCAGAAGAAATTACCTCAATTACTTCTTCATTCACTAATTGACTTTCTTTTTCTAAATCTTTTTCTTTAAACTCTGGCTTTTGTTTACTCAATTTATATCTCTTTTCTTTTTCTTTATTGAAAATAGCAGATAGGAGCAATCTTAAAACCGAGGACTTTAACTCCTCTCTATTTTTGACCGCTTCCTGTAATTCATTTTGAATTTTTCCTTTTAAATTCATCTTTTCCCCTTTTTCCCCTTTTTAATTTCTCCCAATTTCTTCGCTCTTTCATATTCTTTTTTTAATTCTTCTCTTCTCAAAGCAGCTTTTTTCCTCATATCTCTCGATTTTTCTCTTTGCCGGAATCTAATTTTTCTTGCCCGCATTAAAATTCCGCTTCGTTGAACACTTTTATTAAAGCGGTAAACTAAAGACTGGATTGATTCTCTTTCTTGTTTTTTTATTTCGAGTGCCATAGGTATATTTTAAGGCATTCCGGGGATATTTCTTTCTTTTTCGCTTGGGTGGTGGGTGGGTGGCGTCCACCCAGCTAATAAATGTAAATGCAGGTGGTCAATTAGTTGTCCTCCTCCCCTACCAACATTAAGCACTAATTTGTAGCCCTTTTTAGCTACCTCTTTTTCTCTAGCTATCTTTTGGCTAAGTAAAAACAATTCTCCCATTAATTCTTTATCCCGAAGTTCTAAATGATTTATTGAGGGAATATGTTTTTTAGGAACGATGAGAAGGTGAATCGGAGCTTTAGGATGAATGTCTTTAAAAACCAAAAATTTCTCATCCTCATAAATAATCTCAGCTGGTACTTCTCCCTTAGCAATTTTGCAAAAAAGACAATTCATCGACTTTAAATCCTTCTTTTCATCTCTCTCACTACTTTTTCTATTTTTATTGTTTCTTGCTTACCCGATGCCATATCCCTAACAATAATTGTTCCTTCTAAGGCCTCCTGTTGACCCAAAATTAAAGTATGTTTTACTCCAAGTTTATCTGCTCTAGCTAATTGAGCCTTTAAAGAATCTCGGCCAAAAGATTCAGCAATTTGAATTTTAGCTTTTCGAAAATCTTCCAACAACCTTAAACTTTTTCTTTTGCCCAGATTGCCAAGTTGGGCTAAGAAAATTTCGGGTTCTCGCTCTTTTTTGAGTCGGAGCTGTCTAGTTTTCATCAGGTTTATTATTCTTTCAATTCCTCCCGCCCCGCCACAACCTGGCGTATCTTTACCTCCTAAAAGTTTAGTTAAAGCATCGTACCTTCCTCCCCCGGCTAAAGCTCCCAAAGCCCTTCCTTCTGGAGATTCTTCATAAATTTCAAAAACTGTCTTAGTATAATAATCCAACCCCCTGACTAAATAAGGATTTAGATGATAGGGCAATCCAATTTCGTCTAAAAATTCCAGGACTTCTTTAAAATGGGAGTGACAACTCTCGCAAAGATGGTCAATCATCTGAGGAGCCTGGCTAATTATTCTCTGACACTTTTCTTCTTTGCAGTCCAAAATTCTTAAAGGGTTTTCTCTTAACCTGCGCCGACAATCAGCGCATAAAGCCATTTCTCTTGACCTAAAATAACTCACCAAAAGCTTTTTATAATAAGGTCGACATTGGTTGTCTCCGATACTATTTATCTCAATAATCAATTTTTTTAACCGAATCTCTCTTAAAATATTGTAAAAAATCTGGATGACTTGGGTATCAATCACCGGACTCTCCTCTCCAAGAACTTCAAAGCCAAATTGCCAGAATTGACGAAAACGGCCAGCCTGAGGATGTTCATAACGGAAACAGGGGCCAAAATACCAAAGTTTTACTGGTTGAGGCAAATTGAACATTCCGTGTTCAATATAGGCTCTAACTATCGAGGCAGTAAATTCTGGCCGCAAGGTTAGATAGTCCCCGCCTTTGGTTCTAAGAGTGAACATCTGCTTTCCAACGATGTCAGTCGAAAACCCTATTCCTCTTGAAAAAAGTTCGGTTTCTTCTAAAATCGGAGTTTCAATCTTTTGAAATTGATAAAAATTGGCGATGTCTTCGCAAACCTCGTAAATCTTTTGGAAATATTTCTGTTCTTCAAGTAGAATATCATGCATCCCAGTCGGTGATTGAAACTTAAGTTTTTTACTCATAGACAGGTGCTTCGAATTTAGCTAAGGCAACGAAGGGCCAGGCTCTAAAAAGTACTCGACCAATAATGTCCTCTCTAGGAAGGGGTCCCCACCGTCTCGAATCGGAAGAAGAAATTCGATTATCTCCTAAAACAAAGTATTCATCTCCAGTCAAAGTTACTCGGATATCCCCGGGAGTCAGAGTAAATAACGGAAGATAGCCTGTTTCATTTAAAATTTGAGTTCCATTTTCATTAAAAATTATTACCTTGCCATCTTCAATCGTTATCGTTTCTCCGGGAAGCCCGATAATTCTTTTGATATAACGCTGGGAAGGATTTTGAGGATATTTAAAAACTAACACCTCTCCTCTCAAAGGTTCTCGAAATCGATAAGAAATTTCATCGATAATTAAATAGTCACCATTTTCAAAGTTTGGCTCCATCGATTGACCTTTAACAAAAAATGGTTGGAAAATAAAATAGCGAATAGGAACAACTATCAGTAGGGCAATAATGACAATTTTTATGATTTCCCAAATAAAAGCAAAAAAAGACTTCATATACCAAGCCCGTTTCAACGGGCGAAGGTGGAGATAAAGCTTTAGCTTCATCGACCACCAAGCTTTTATTTATAAAAGCGCGGGTGAAGAAGAGATTTATCTCTTCGACTTCTCTAATTATACTATTTTTACTTTAAGAATCAAGTGCTAAAATAAATTAATGATTTTGATTATCGGTCTCGGTAATCCCGGGGAAAAATATCAACTTACCCGCCATAATATCGGCAGATTAATAGTTAGTAGTTGGCAGCTAGTAGCTTGGTTTCCTAATTTCAAATTTAATAAAAAATTTAACGCCCTCATCTCAAAAGGAATTTTTAACAAAAAGAAAATAGTTCTTGCCCTGCCCGAAACTTTCATGAATCTTTCCGGAAAATCAGTAAAATCCCTAACTACTAACTACAAACTACCAACTACCAATCTCTGGGTTATTCACGACGACATCGATCTTCCTTTAGGAAAAATTCGAATTGTTAAAAATCGCGGCTCGGCCGGCCACAAAGGAGTGGAATCAATAATTAAGGAATTAAAAACGGAAGATTTTGTCAGATTCAGAATTGGCATTTGCCCCAAGATTGGCAAGCCAAAAAATCTTGAAAAATTTGTTCTTCAAAAGCCGAGCGAGGCGAAGCCGAGCGAGGCGGGAGATGAGACGAAGTCTCAACGACCATTTAGTAAAGGTGAGGAAAAGATTGTAAAAGAAGTTATTAAAAAAGCAGTTGAGGCGATTGAATTTTCTTTAAAAACTGGTTTAGAAAAAGCAATGAGTAGATTTAATAAATAGCCTCGATAAAATGCGAAAGGCCCAGCGTCACTAATAGCATCGCTGGGCCCTAAAGGGGAGAATTATTGGAGTCTTGACTATGGCGACGCTGAAACTCTTCTCTTTCCCGTTGTTCTTTTTCGCGGCGCCGCTGGTCAAATATACCCTCAACAAGAGCTACGAAAAAACAAATAGTGAAAAGACCGAGGAGTCCGTAAAATATCGCGCAGGCCAATTCCCACCAATGCATCTTTATCACCTCCTTATTTAATTTTTTACCCTCCGGTCTACCTGCGAGCGTCATGGATTTAAAACAAGAGTTTTGATCCACAACATAAGGCTCTAAGTTTTAAGGAGGGATCACTTAGAATCCATCCCCGAGCACATAACAAAGTTATATGCTCAGTTAAGCCACTCGCAGATAGACCGGAAGGTAAAATAACTTTGACAATCTTCACTAAATAATATATTATACTAAAATAGATGGAATTGTCAAGAGTAAGTCTTGATAAGGTTATAATCTGCGGTATCACCCCCTATTTTTTGGAAAAGGGCAATTTTTGGTTTGCCCCGTAGTAGATTTTGGACTGTTCCGCTTTTAGCGGAACAAAATAAACGAAGTTTGTCCAAAATTCACTACGGGGTTTGAGAAAAATACATTATGAATACTCTTCACAAAATATTAATAGTTAGTATTACGCCTTATTTTCTGGAGAAAAATAATGTTTGGTTTGGACAGAATATTAACAAAATTTTAGAAGCCAGAAAAACTCAATCTTTTTTCGAAGACAATACTTTATATTTAACTAAGAACCAATCTTACAATTTTTCTCAATTTTTAAGAAAATTAGATGAAATGGGTTATGAAAAAGTGCTCAGAGTTTCAGAACCTGGTGAGTTTTCCCAAAGAGGCGGAATTATCGATGTTTTTCCAATAAACTCAATTTTTGCCTTACGTTTTGAATTTTTGGGAAATAGAATTGAAAGTATTGAAAGATTACCAGTTGAAATTGAGGACGAGAAAACAGCTAAAGACATCTTAAAAAGGAAATTAAAATCCCAAAAATTATTTTCCGATTTAAAAGGTTTAAAGCCGGGGGACTATTTAGTCCATCTCGATCACGGAATTGGTATCTACAATCAACAATTAACAATTAACCCCGAAGGAAAGCCTTCGGCTTCCTACGGGGCAGGCAATCAACAATATTACCAAATCGAATACGCTCAAGGAGATAAATTATATGTTCCAGTAGGATTAGAAAGAAAGTTATCAAGATATATCGGTTTTGTTGAGCCAAGAATTTCGAGATTGGGTTCGTCACTCTGGCAAAGAGTAAAAAGAAAAGTTAAAACTGATACAGAAAAATTAGCTAAGGAACTTCTGGAAATTTATGCCAAAAGAGAGATTGCTACCCGACCTCCTTATTTACCGGAGGATGAGATTGATTTTCAATTAGCTTCTTCTTTTCAATATGAAGAAACCCCTGACCAAATCGAAACAATTGAAGATATCAAAAAAGATTTAGAAAAAGAAGAACCAATGGATAGGCTTTTGTGTGGCGACGTCGGTTTTGGAAAGACTGAAGTGGCTTTAAGAGCAATGGCAAAGGCAATAAAGTCTGGCTATCAAGCTGCAATGATCTGTCCAACGACGATTTTGGCTAACCAGCATTTTCAAAATTTTAAAGGAAGAGTAAAAAATCTACCAATCAAGATTGCTTTATTATCTCGGCTTCAATCAAAAAAAGAACAAAAAGAAATTATAGAAAATTTGAAAACGGGAAAAATAGATATTACTATTGGCACTCATCGAATTTTGTCTTCCGATGTCGAGTTTAAAAATTTAGGATTACTAATTATCGATGATGAGCAAAGATTTGGGGTAAGACAAAAAGAGAAATTGAAAAAAATTAGGGCTTCCCTCGATGTTTTATCACTTTCGGCTACCCCTATCCCCCGGACTCTCTATTTGGCCCTGTCTTCTCTTAAGGATATCAGTCTAATTCAAACTCCACCAGTCGGTAGATTACCAGTCAAAACTTTCATTTCGCCCTTTAAGGAAAAACTTATTAAAGAAGCAATTGAAAAAGAAATTGCGCGCAGCGGCCAGGTATATTATTTACACAATCGAGTAGAGACAATAGAAGTTGCCAGAAAATTTTTAGAAAATTTGATTTCCGAGGCTAAATTCGGTATTGCCCACGGAAGATTAAAAGAAAAGGAATTGGTCAAAGTAATGGAAGATTTCCAAAATAAAAAAATTGATGTTTTAATTGCCACAACAATTATTGAAAATGGCTTGGATTTGCCAAATGTCAATACCTTGATTGTTGCTGATTCAACTCGACTTGGTTTAGCTGAGGCATATCAAATTCGTGGTAGAATTGGTCGTTCTCATATTCAGGCCTTTGCCTATTTCTTTTATGGCAGTCACCTTTCAGAAAAAGCTAAAATGAGATTGGATGCTCTCAAAGAAGCTGAAGAATTAGGTTCGGGATACAAAATTGCCTTGAAAGATTTAGAAATCCGCGGCGCCGGAAATATTTTAGGCAAAGAACAATCAGGAAATATAAATCGAGTGGGGCTAAATCTATATTGTCAGATGTTATCAGAGGCAATAGAAAAATTGAAGGCGAGATGTTAAAGTTAGAAAATATGGAAGATTACAACCCACCCACCACATCCCCCCACTCGCTTCGCGAGTGGGCCCCCATCAAAACTATTAATATCCAGAATAAAAATTATCCGAAGCTTTTGAAAGAGATTAAAGATCTGCCGAAAACTCTTTATTACAGAGGGGAAATAAAATTTGATGAAAATTGCTTTGCGGTGGTTGGGACGAGAAGATTTTCGCCTTACGGAAAACAGGTGGCTTTGGAAATGGCTGGAGATTTGGCTGAGGCCGGTTTAACAATTGTTTCGGGATTAGCACCAGGAATTGATACTTTTGCTCACCAGGCTGCAGTCGAACGAGGAAAAAGAACAATTGCTATTTTGGGCACCGGACTTGATGAAAAATCAATTTATCCAAAAGAAAATCTAAATTTAGCTCGGAAAATTATTGAAACCGGCGGCTGTTTAATTTCAGAATATCCACCTGGAACCCCCGGCTCTCAATTTTCTTTTCCTCAAAGAAATAGAATCATCTCCGGATTATCTTTAGGAGTTTTAGTTGTTGAGGCAAAAGAAAAATCAGGAGCTTTAATTACTGCTCGCCATGCTTTTGAGCAAAATCGGAAGGTCTTTGCTGTTCCCGGTCCAATTCATTCCTCAAACTCAAAAGGATGCCATTATTTAATTAAAAAAGGAGCAAAGTTAGTGGAAAGTGCTAATAACATATTAACAGAACTCAACCTTCCTTTACCAACACCGGGTGTTGGTTATTCAGTCACCGGCAAAACGCCAGAGGAAAATTTAATTTTAGAATTTTTAAAAGAAGAGGCCTTGGACATTGATAAAATCATCGAAAAAACAAAACTGTCAGCAGCACAAGTCGCCAGCACTCTTGCCATTTTGGAAATAAAAGGTAAAGTAAGAAACTTAGGAGGAAACATCTATGCAATTAGTCGTCGTTGAGTCACCGACGAAATCTAGGACAATTTCTCGGTTTTTAGGCCCAAATTATCAGGTTCTATCCTCTTATGGTCATGTTAGAGATTTGCCAGAGGATGAATTTGGTGTTGAGGTTGAAAAAGATTTTAACCCAAAATATATTATTATTCCAAAAGCCAAAAAAATCGTTCAGTTTTTAAAAAAAGAGGCAGAAAAAGCTGAGCTTGTAATTTTAAGCATGGATCCCGATCGCGAAGGAGAAGCGATTGCTTATCATCTAACTTATCTTTTAAATTTGAATGGTCAAAAACCTTATCAGAGAATTGTCTTTCACGAAATTACAAAATCAGCAATTGAAGAGGCCTTAAAAAATCCAAGAAAAATTGACCTAAATTTGGTTGATGCCCAGCAGGCGAGAAGAATTTTAGATAGAATCGTTGGCTATGAATTATCGCCTTTTTTATGGAAAAAGGTTGCTAGAGGCCTCTCAGCTGGCAGAGTCCAATCAGTCGCTGTTCGCTTAGTTGTTGAACGCGAAAGGGAAATTCAAAATTTTATCCCTCAAGAATATTGGCAGATTTCCGCTCAATTAAAGAAAATGGCCAAGAACAGTTCTCTGCCATTTGAAGCAATCCTAGTTAAAAAAGATGAGAGAACTATTCCAAAATTAGGAATTAAAACCAAGAAGGAAACTGATAAAATTGTGAAGGATTTAAAGGGAACAGAATACAAGGTTATAAATATTGAGAAAAAAGAAGTAAAAAGGAATCCCCTACCACCCTTTACAACTTCAACTTTACAACAAGAAGTTTGGCAGAGATTTAGATGGCCTGCAAAATCTACGATGCAAGTGGCCCAGCAACTTTATGAGAGAGGTTTTATCACTTATCATCGAACCGATTCTCTGAATTTGAGCGATTTATCGCTTTTCGCGGCCAAAAAATTTATTATTGAAAATTACGGTAAAGAGTATTGGGCTGGATTTTTAAAAAGATATAAAGCCAGGGGCAGAGTTCAAGAAGCTCACGAAGCAATAAGACCAACTTATCCCAGCAGAACACCTGAATCAGTAAAATTGGACGAGAACAGTTCTCGACTTTATGATTTAATCTGGCGGAGATTTATCGCTTGTCAGATGAGCCAAGCTATATTCGATTCCACAACCGTAGATATTGCGGCTAAGAATCCTGCCCCGTACCGAGCCGAAGGCTCTGGTGCGGGGTATACTTTTCGAGCCACTGGACAAATTTTAAAATTTGATGGATTTTTAAAAGTTTATCCTCTAAAATATGAGGAAACAGAATTGCCGCCCTTAGAAATAAATGAAATTTTAGAATTGATAAAACTCATTCCTTCCCAGCATTTTACCCAGCCGCCGCCAAGATATAACGAAGCTTCTTTAATTAAAGCACTTGAAGAAAATGGAATTGGTCGGCCTTCAACTTATGCTCCGATTTTATCTACTATTCAGGAAAGAAACTATATTGAGAAAGATGAGCAAAGAAGATTTCAACCAACCGAAATTGGAATGGTAGTTAATGACCTTTTAGTTAATCATTTCCCAGAGATTGTCGATACTAGTTTTACAGCCAGAATGGAAGAAGATTTAGATAAAATTGCTGGGGGCGAAAAAAAATGGGTTCCGATAATCAAAGAATTTTACGAACCCTTTGAAGAAAATTTACAGAAAAAATATCAAGAAGTTTCTAAAAAGGACATCACCGAAAAACCAACTGAAAAAATTTGTCCAAAATGCGGAGCTCCTCTTTTAATTCGCTTAGGAAAATATGGAAGATTTTATGCCTGCTCTAAATTTCCGAAATGTAAGTATACTGAATCCTTAGAAAAAAATACTTTAGGAATAAAATGCCCGAAATGTAAAAAGGGTAAAATTACTGAAAAAAGAACTAGAAGAGGAAAAATCTTTTATGGTTGCGACCAATTCCCAAAATGCGATTTTGCTTTATGGGATAAACCAACGGGAGAATTCTGCCCAAAATGCGACTCACTTTTAGTAGAAACAAAACGTAAACAGATAAAATGTTCAAGTAAAGAGTGTGATTTTAAAGTTGAAAAATAAGTAAAAATTTGCTAATTTTAAATGAGAATTTGCCGCGGTGCTGGAATTGGTTTACAGGTGCGACTCAAAATCGCATGAGGGAAACCTCGTGTGGGTTCGACTCCCACCCGCGGCACTATTTAAAAATGTTTAAATCCTTAGATAAAATTAAAAAAATAAATCCCCTGAAAGAGATTAAGGAAACGAAAAGGGAATTTACTGAAAAAACCATCACTTTAATTTTGGGCGGGTTTGGATTGGTGGCGGCTTTAGCTTGGAACGAAGCAATCAAAAGTCTATTTGAAACCCTTTTTGAAAAAAGCAACGAATTAATTGGGAAATTTATCTATGCGATAATAGTCACGGCCATTGTGGTTTTTGTTTCTATACGGTTGAAAAAAATTTCTGAAAAGAAAGAATAAATTATTAAAAGAACAAATAAAAAATAAATAAAAACTGGCTGGAAAGCCAGTTTTTACATTCTGCAAAAAAACGGTTCTTGTTATCTACTTGTTAAGTTTTACTAAATTCTCAAGCAGGCAGGCGACGGTCATCGGGCCAACGCCGCCGGGAACCGGGGTAATGTAGCTTACTTTTTTGGAAACTGATTTGAAATCAACATCGCCGACCAATCTTCCTTTTTTCATACTTGTCCCAGCATCAATCACTATTACTCCCTTTTTTACCAGATCGCCTTTGATTAAATTTGGCCAGCCTACTCCTGAAACCAAAATATCTGCTTTTTTAGTAAAAAACGGGGTATCTCTAGTAAATTCATTCAAAACAGAAACAGTAGCTTTTTCTTTTAAGAGCTGAATGGCTAATGGAAAGCCGACCAATCTTCCTGCTCCGACAATTACAACATCTTTGCCTCTTAATTCAATCTTGTAATTTTTTAAAAGATACAAAATTCCCTGGACAGTTGGTGGTAAAACTTTTAGAGTTCCTTGGTAAAACTTTCCTAAACTCTCTTCTGACAAAACATCAATATCTTTTTCTTCTGGAATTAGGTTTAAGATTTCTTCGGCAATAAATTTTTTTGGCAAAGGCAATTGAATGATAACTCCGGAATTAGCTGGGTTTTTGACAATTTTTTTAATTTCTTTTTTTAATTCAAAATTACTGATTTTTGCTGGGAGTTTAAAAAGCTTAAAATCAAAGCCAATTTTTTGACAGGCCTTTTTCTTTTGATTAATGAAAATCTGGGAAATGGGATTTTCACCAACTTGAACCACTGCTAATCTTAATTTCAACTTAGATTTCTTTGTCTCTTCTTTAAGCTTGACCAAAATTTTCTCAGAAAGTTTTTTCCCATCAAGAAGTTTCATAGTATAGGAAATTTTTGGCAGAGTTTTTTAACTTGCTTTTTTATTTTTGGAACAGATTTTGGGTTTGAAATTACTTCATTTATCCAGAAAGCGATTTTTTCCATTTCTTTTTCTTTCATTCCTCGAGTAGTGATTGCAGGAGTTCCTAATCTAAGTCCAGAAGGATTAAAAGGTGGTCTTGGATCGTAAGGAATGGTATTTTTATTAGTTACTATCCCGGCTTTTTCGAGTAAAATTTGAGTCTCTTTACCGGTTATATTTTTATTGGTTAAATCAACCAGAACCAAATGATTATCTGTCCCGCCAGAAATTAAATTAAAACCATATTTCTTGAGTTCGTCACCAAGTATTTTAGCATTTTTAACAATTTGAGAAGCGTATCTTTTAAATTTTGGATTCATTGCTTCTTTTAAAGCCACTCCAATCGCACAAATGGTATGCCCATGGGGACCGCCCTGAAGACCGGGAAAAACTTTTTTAAAAATTTTGTCTTCCAATTCTTTTTTACATATAATAATCGCTCCTCTCGGACCTCTTAAAGTTTTATGAGTAGTAGTCATTACTACATCGGCCCAAGGAAAAGGATTAGGGTGAACACCGCCGATAATTAAGCCGGTAATGTGAGAAATATCAGCGAGGAGGTAAGCTTTTACTTTCTTAGAAATTTCGCCAAACTTCTTAAAATCGATTTTTCTTGGATAAGCAGTGAAGCCACAAATAATTAATTTTGGTTTTTCTTTTTTGGCTATTTTTTCAATTTCTTTGTAATCTAACAACCCATCTTTATTTAGAAAATAATTAACGACTTTAAAATCTTGGCCAGAAAGAGAAGGCCTTGCCCCGTGAGTTAAGTGCCCTCCGTGGGAGAGAGGCAAACTCATAATTTTTTCACCTGGTTTCAAAAGTGCTCTTAAAACAGCGTAATTGGCCGGAGAGCCAGAATAAGGCTGAACATTGACTGCCCATTTTTTGGAGCCTAAACCAAAAATTTTTCTTACTCTTTCTTCAACCAAGGTTTCCAATTTATCAATAAATTCCTGGCCGGCATAATATCTTTTATAAGGTCTTCCTTCGGCATATTTTACCACAAAAATCGAACTCAAAGCTTCTCTGACTGCTTTTGAGGGATAATTTTCTGAAGCAATTAAATTTAGCGTTTCTGCCTGACGCCTTTCTTCTTTTTTAATGAGTTTTGCAATTTGTGAATCGGTTTTTTCTACAAACATATCTATATTTTAAGATTAGCATCAACTTTTATTTTTTGCCAATTTTTTGTTGCTTCTTTCTGATGAAAATAGGAGGTGGCCACCACCATTGCGGCATTATCGGTGCAGTATTTAGTATCTGGTATATAGTATTCAGTATTTGGTATTTCCTTTTGGATTTTTTCTTTAAATTGTTTTCTGAGTTCATCGTTGGCGGCGACGCCGCCACCCAAAATTATTGATTTTACTCTGTAATTTTTCGCCGCTCGCAAAGTTTTATGAATTAATACATCGATAATGGCTTGCTGAGCCTCGTGACAAAATTCTCTCTTTTGTTTAATTGTTAACTGTTTACTGTTAACTGTTAACTGTCTTACTGAATATAATACTGCTGTCTTTAATCCCGAAAAACTAAAATCATAATCTTTAGTATACATCATCGGCCGAGGCAACTTAATTTCGGATTTCGGATTTCGGATTTCGGATTTCCATTGCGCGGCAATCCGAGCAATAGCAGGCCCTCCTGGATATCCAAGTCCTAAAATTCTCGCCACTTTATCAAAACACTCTCCAGCCGCATCATCTCTCGTTTCGCCAATTAATTTATATTGCCCAATATTTCGCGTTAAAATCAATTGGGTATGCCCACCACTAACTACTAAACAAATTGTGGGAAAAATTATTTTTGATTTTGAGCGAATTGGCGATAGCCAGTTGGCGAGGATGTGGGCTTCGATGTGATTTACCGGGATAATTGGTAAATTCAATTTTCGAGCCAAATCCTTAGCGAAATTCACTCCCTGCCACAAACAAGGTTCCAACCCCGGGCCAGTTGTAACGCCAATTAAATCAAGCTGCTTGCCCTGAGCCTGTCGAAGGGCTTTTTTAAAAACAACTGATAAATTTTTTTGATGTTCTCTCTTTGCCAGAGAGGGATAAACGCCTCCATATTTTGCGTGGAGCTTTACCTGCGATGAAACAATATTCGAGAGAATTTCGAATTTCACCACACCACGGGAGGCATCATACTCTCCTCCCTCCCGCCTTCGGCGGGCCCCTTCTTTTCGAATTCCGGATTTTATCACACTGATGCAGGTGTCATCACAGGATGTGTCAATACCTAAAATTATCATATTCCCTACGAATTACGAATAAATACGAATATTTATTTCCTTAAAATTTTAGTTGGTGAGGTTGTTAAATCTAAAACAATTGAAGGCCGAGATTTTTTTAAATTCCCGGCATCGATGACCAAATCTGGCTGATATTTCTGATTTTTAAATTGTTTTAAAACTTCTTTAATTTTTGTCGAAGGAGGAAGATTAGAAATGTTGGCCGAGGTTCCGGTTAGCGGAGAATTAATAATCATTAATAATTGATTAATAAATTTATATTGGGGGGTTCGAAGGCCAATTGTTTTCTTGTTTACTCCGTATAATTTAATTTTGTCCCTTCTCTTTAAAACTGCTGTTACTTTCCCCGGCCAAGATAATTTCAGAAATTTCTCTTGATTTGCATTAAGCAGGGCCAATTTTTTAGCCATTTTAACATCTTTAACAAAAATAGGGACGGGCTTTCCCTTCGGTCTCTTTTTAATCTTAAAAAGTTTTTCAACTGCTTTTTCATTTGTGGCATCGCAAATTAATCCATAAACTGTATCGGTTGGGCAAATTATAACTTCGCCTTTTTTGATTAACCGTATCGCCGTTTTAATAACTTCTTTTAAATTTTTCTTATTTGCTTTCAAGATTATCATTTTAAGGATTTCAAAATTTTATCTAATTCTTTTAAGTTTTTTATTGAAAAATCAATTTGGGAATTATCGGGTTCCTGATAATACTTGCCTTCGCCTCGGTTAATTCTAACTGTGATAATCTGGGAGAAAGAGGTTTTGGTTTTTGAAAGCGCTTGGGGATTATCTTCTACAAAAATTATTTTTTCGGGTACCCGCCCCCTGGGCGGGTGGGCAAAAACCTTTCTAAACAGTTTTGATTTTTCGATATCCCGAGTAATAAGTATTTTCCTAAAATATCTTCTAACTTCGGAGGCTTCAATTTTTTTTCTTTGAAACTTTTCCTCCCCGTAAGAAAGCAAAATAAAGTCGGCTTCCTTAGACCGCTTTTTTAAAAAGCCAAGTACATCATTATAGAGGAATTTCGGTGCCGCCTTTAAAATTTTCTCAAAAGATTTTTTAAGTTTTCCTATTTTAATTTCTGGTCTGGTTTTATGGATTAATTTAAATTGCTTTTCTGGTTTATAATCTCTCCCTACCCCTTTAGATTTCTCAAAAGTTTCTTGAAATAAATTTTCCTCAACCCCCAATTTTAAAAATGCCTCTTTCAAGGCAAAATAAAGCTTTTTCGCTGAAAACAAAGTATGGTCAAAATCAAAAATTAGTTTCATCTTCGACGTTTTCGAAAATAATTGAACCGGGGCCAATCTGGCAATTTGAGCCAATTAAAACACCAGGCATAAATGAGCAATGAATTCCTGTTTTTGTGTTTTCGCCCATAATACAACCTAAGGAATCCAGTCCAGTTTTTACTTTTTCATTTTTAACTTTTACTTTTATTTCTCCCCTATCAATCCGAACATTGGCGGTTATATTTCCTGCTCCCAACCTACAACCTTTGCCAAAAATTGAGTCGCCAAAATAACCAGAATGGCAATGAACATCTTCTTGAAGTATTGAGCGAGTGACTTCGGCAAAAGCCCCAATTAAAACATTGTCTTCCAAATTTGTATACTCTCTAATTAAAGAATTATTTCCAATGATGCAATTATCTCCAATATAACAAGGTCCTTTAATTACCGCTCCCTCATAAATTTTGGTATTTTCGCCAACAAAAACATTTCCCTCGATTACCACATTTTTTGAAACCTTAGCTGATTTGTCAATTCCCGATTTTAAATATTTCCCCATTAGGTCCTTTGTTATTTCAAATAAATGCCAGGGATATTTATACGAAGTTGGTTCTTTCTCAACCATTACTACTTCGGCTCCCTTTTCCTTTATATAAAGGTCGAGTGCTTCTTCAAAAGCATATTGATGCTCGGGAACTCTTTTGTAATATTCAAAAAATCTCTGGGGCAACAAATAAAATCCTATTACTTTTATATCTGAAGGAGGGGCCCCGCCTTCGGCGGGGAGGGCGGTGGGCGGGTTGTAGTCTTTGCCTTTCTCTGGTTTCTCAATCAAACCCCTTATTTTATTTCCCTCAAATTTTAAAATCCCGTAAAGCCAGGGCTGATCGGTTTTAATTCCTAAAAAAATAAGCCCTGCTCCACTTTCTTTAAATTTTTCCATCATTGGCCCAACATAATCCCCGACATTAACTTTATGGGCATGCAAAACAAAAAAAGGGCCGAAAATTAAATTTTCTGCCATCAAAACCGCGTTTCCCATCCCTTTTGGTTCTGGCTGAATAACATATTTAATATCAATTCCTAAATCATAATTTCCTAGCTCCTCCTCAACATCTTTTTTGGGACCCTGAACAATAATAATCTCTTTGACCCCTGCTTTTTTTAAACTCTCAATCGTATACCAAATCAAAGGCCGGCCCATTATTTTAATGAGAGATTTATGTCTTTGATTCAGAGGCCAAAAACGAGAACTTTCACCTGCTGCTAAAATTATGGCTTGCCCCGTTAGAAATTTATTGGTCATATTTTTGAGATGCCCCGTTATTTTAGATTTCTAACGGGGCTTGCATATCAAATTAGGTTAATTAAAGTTTTAACTATTTTTTGAGGATCGTAAATTATTGGGCCGGATTTTAATAGAAGGTTTTTGCCGATGAATTTCTTTTTATTCAGATTTTTACCTGCCCCGTACCCAACCGAAGGTTGTAGTTCGGGGTCAATTTTCACCAAATCTAAAATTAAGGGCTCCTCTTTTTTATATTCCTCAATTCTTTTTTTATTAGGGACTTCGGTATTATAAAGTATCAAATCAAGGGAACAGCCCATATATTTTTCAACTTCATTTATGAAATCTAAAACTGAAAAATTATTCGTTTCACCAAGTTTTGTCATTGCATTACAAATAAAGATTTTCTTTGCCTTCGATTTCTTTAGGGCTGTTTTCATTCCCTCTGGCAAAAGACAAGGAATAGTACTTGAATAAAGGTCGCCCGGCCCGAAAGTTATTAAATCCGCTTCAGTAACTGCTTTTTTAGTTGGTGGAAAAACCTTGGCTTTTGGTTTTAAATAAACTTTTTTAATTTTTAGTTTGGGATTATGTTTTCGAGGTACATCAATTTCATCTTCTCCCTCAATAATTTTTCCATTTTCCAATTCAGCTATTAGCTGAACTTTATCAACAGTTGCTGGTAAAGCCTGATGATTTCTTACTTCCATAAAATCATAGATAACTTTTAAAACTTTTTGATAATCTTTTAAAATATACTCCAATCCGCCGATAAAAGCATTTGCAAAATTATGCCCCTTATGCCCGCCGGGAAATTCTTCTCGGCCGAATCTAAATTTAAAAAGTTCCTTTTTCCATTCAGGAGCCTCTGATAAAGCAATGATGTGCCGACGAATATCTCCAGCTGGTAACACATTGAAATCTTCTCGAAGTTGTCCGGCAGAACCTCCATTATCAACCATTGAAGTAACTCCAGTAATGTTAACTGGATATTTTTTTAGTTCGGCCATCAATTTAGGAACAGCGTTTCCTCCGCCAAAGCAAACAATTTTTTTTGACATAATCTAATTTTTATATTAAGCTAAAATTGACTTAAAGTCAAAATATATGGCTAATCAATTTCTCATTCAGGGTGGCATTCCGCTTTCTGGAGAAGTTGAAATTTCGGGATATAAAAATGCGGCTGGAGCGGTCCTGTCTGCTACTTTGCTTTCGGAGACACCGTCGATTATTGACAATTTGCCTCAAGTAACTGATGTTTTAGACCAGATTGAGATTTTGAAACAAATGGGCGCAGGAATTGAATGGCTAGGCCCTAAAAAAATAAAAATTAATCCCAAAAATATTAATCCGGAAAAAATCCCGATTGAGCTTTTCGAAAAAATGAGGGTCTCGGTTTTATTAGTGGGGCCTCTTTTAGCCAGATTTAAAAATTTCAGGGTCCCCCATCCCGGCGGAGATAAAATTGGTTTAAGACCAATTGATACCCATTTAGAAGCTCTTAAAGATTTCGGAATAAAAGTAACGGAAAGAGAGGGGTTTTATTATTTTGAAACGCCAGAAAATATCGAAGGAAAAAGGATAGTTTTAAAAGAATTCTCAGTCACGGCCACTGAAAATGTAATGATGTTTGCTTCTTTAATCCGGGGTAGAACAAAAATTGAAATTGCTGCAGCTGAACCCCAAGTTCAGGACACTGGCAAAATTTTAAAAGTAATGGGGGCTGAAATTAAAGGAATAGGAACTCATACTATTGAAATTGAAGGGAAAGAGAAACTACACGGCGCAGAATTTTCAATTTGCCCCGATCTTTTAGAGGCGGGTACCCTTCTCTTAGCTTTCGCCTTAACTGGCGGTGAAGGAAGAATAAAAAATGTAAATCCCGAACATTTAATTTTCTTTTTAGAAAAGATGAAAGAAATCGGAGTGGATTTTGAAGTTTCAGAAAACGAAATTTTAGTTAAAAAATCCCCCCCACCAAATTTTGGTGGGAGGTTTAAGCCAACTAAGATTCAAGTTCTTCCCTATCCTGGTTTTCCAACTGATTTACAACCTCAAACCTCAGTCATCTTAACCCAGGCTCAAGGAAAAAGTTTAATTCATGACCCCCTCTACGAAAATCGCTTCCAGTATTTACAAGAATTAAGAAAAATGGGGGCCGATATTGAAATTACCGACCCCCATCGAGCTTTAATTTTTGGGAAAACGGAATTAATCGGCAATAAAGTCAATTCAACAGATATCAGATCTGGAGCAGCCTTGATTTTAGCCGGTTTAGTTTCAAAAGAAAAAACTTTAATTGAAAATGTCTCTCAGATAGAAAGGGGTTATGAGAAAATTGAAGAGAAATTAAGAAAGCTTGGAGCTAAGATTGAGAAGATTTAATCTTGGCTAAATCAAAGGTCTTTAAGTTTAATTCCAGATATTTTTCTGGAATTATTTTTTTAATTGCTTTTAAAATTGAAGTTGGTTTTAGAGGAATTAAATTTTTAAAAGAAGCTAAGCTAATTAGATAAATCCCGGCCACCACGCGATTACCCAGCTCTTTTTGGCAAATATCAGCCGCTGGAACTAAAATAACATTCTTACTAATTTTCTTTAAGTTTTTTAAAACTTCTTCTCCGGTCAGGTTTTTTACCAAAGGGATAGGAACAATTTCTTTATTAACTAAAAAGGTTGTTTTGGGGGAGGCAAAGGAATAAGCTCGAAGCGCTTCTTGCATTTCCAACCCCAAGATTAAATCTGCTTTTTCTTGAGAAATTAGAGGAGAATATATCTCTTTGCCAAATCTAATGTGAACTTCAACCGAGCCTCCTCTTTGAGATAAACCATGGAGTTCTGAAGTTTTAATTTCTTTGCCTTCTAAAAAGGCTGCCTCAGCTAAAATTTGTAAAAGAGTAATCTGACCCTGGCCGCCGGTACCAACAATTATCATATTAAATTGGTTTACTTTTTTATCCATATACAGGGACGTCTGGCAATAATTACTGATACTTCTTTTTTATTTAAAAATTCTTTAACCGCCTCAATAAATTCTTTTTGGTTTATTTGGTCAAGTATTTTGAGATTTTTTACTCCGCAAGCTCTCACCATCTCTTCAATTTTAATTCCGTCGCACCCGCTTTGCGGGTACCCGGCTGGTGCTCCGGGATGGGGTTGAAGGCCGGTCATGGCGGTAGTTTGATTGTTTAAAATAATAATTAAGGGGTTTGATTTATTAAAGACAGTATTAATTAAAGCTGGAATGCCGGCATGAAAAAAAGTTGAATCGCCAATAAAAGTGATTAATTTTTGCTTGGTCGCTTTTTTGATGCCATGGGCAATACCAATAGAACTACCCATGCAAGATAAGTAATCTTGAATGTTCATAGCCGGCGTACCAAACAACATATAACAACCAATATCGCCGCCAAAAACAACTTCTTTAGTATCAACAGCTTTCTTTATTGCGCTGAAAACTAACCAATAAGGACAACCGGGACAGAGTTGAGGGAAACGCTTAGGAGCTTGTATCTTGTATCTTGTATTTTGTATTTTGTATTTTGTATTGGTAAATGTGGCAATGGCTGAAGTGACGATTTCGGGTTTTAATTCGCCAACTTCGGGAATCAGCTTCTTTCCCGCAACTTCTAATTTACAATTCGCATCCTTTGCTAATCTCCCAATTTCTTTTTCTAGATGAGGTTCTAATTCTTCAACCACTAAAACTTTTTTTAAACCCCGCACCAGAAACTTCGTTTCGGTGCGGGACTGGTCCAGCACCGAGCTTCGCTCTGGTGCTGGGTTTTTGATAAAATTCTGAATTTTCTTTTCTGGTAAAGGATAAAAAAATCCCAGTTTTAAAACTGGCAAACTTAAATTAAGCTCCTTTAATGCTTCCATTACATATAAATAAGGCACTCCTGCTGTGATTATCCCAATTTTAGAATTGGTCAAGAACTGTTCTTGACCAATTGTAGCTTTGTTTATTTCACTTTTTTCGGAAAATTGTTGGATTTTTTCAATCTTTGCTAAAAGCTCTGATTTCATCTCTAAGACCCTCGGCGGCAGAGTAACAAATCTTTTTGGATCTTTTACAAATTCACCTTTAATCAACCTCCCGAGCGATAGCGAAGGGGGAAGAAGAAAGTTTACTTTCTTCGCCCTCGGGTGTTGAATATTTGAGAGTTTTACTGGAGCTCTCTGGTGGGCAACTCTGGTAGTTGTTCTTATCATCACCGGAATTTTAAACTTTTCCGAAATTTGAAATGCTAATTTAGTAAAATCTTTGCATTCTTGAGGATCAGAGGGTTCTAAGGTTGGAATACGAACTACTAATGCCAGGCCCCTGGTGCTTTCTTCCCACTGGGCTGAGCTATAGCAAGAAGGGTCGTCTGCTACCACAATTACTGTGGGACCCCTTGAGCCAGTATAAACAAAAGGGCCTAAAGCATCTAAACAGACATTTAGACCAAAATCTTTCATTGCTACCAAAGTTTTCAATCCGGAAAAACTGGCCCCAATTCCGGCTTCCAAAGCCACTTTCTCATTGGTTGAATATTCAAAATAAACACCAACTTTTTTAGCAATTCTAAAAAAAGTATCTCCGATTTCTGAAGCTGGCGTCCCTGGATAAGTCGAAACAAATTGAACGCCTGCTTCCAGGGCGCCCCGAACAATTGCTTCGTTTCCTAATAAAATTATTTTTTGACCTGGTTTATTAAGTAAAATTTCCATATTTGTTTTACTCGACCGTTACCGATTTGGCCAAATTTTTTGGCCGATCGACATCGTGTCCGAGCAAAGCTGCCACATAATAGGAGAAAAGATGGAGGGGAATAACTGAAAGCATTGGAGTGAGCATCTCCAAGGTTTTGGGAATATAGATTACATCATCAACAATTTTTTTGATATCTTCATTGCCTTCAGTAGCAACGGCAATAACTGGTCCTCCTCTGGCTTTGATTTCTTGGATATTTGAAACCATTTTTTCATAAACTGAATCTGAAGGACAAATGGCTACGGTTGGGAAATTTTCATCAATCAAAGCCAGGGAGCCGTGTTTTAATTCTCCGCCAGCTACTCCTTCGGCATGTAGATAAGATATCTCTTTTAATTTTAAAGCTCCTTCTGAAGCAATCGGTGCATTATATTTCCTTCCAATAAACCAGAAGTTTTTGTAATCTTTGTATTTTTTTGCTAATTTTTCAATCTCCGGGGCTGATTTTAAAACGTCTTTGGCCAGTTCTGGAAGTTTCGCCAATTCAGAAACAATTCTCTTTCCCATAACGAGTGCCATCTCTCTCTGTCTTCCCAAATAAACAGTAAGCATAGCTAAGGTTGCCAGTTGTCCCAAAAATGCTTTAGTTGAAGCAACAGCAATTTCCGGGCCAGACCTGGTATAAACCCCGGCATCGGTCTCCCTGGCTTGGGCAGAACCAACAACATTGGTAATACCTAAGGTTAAAATTCCTTTTTGTTTCATTTCTTTTAGGGCAGCTAAAGTGTCGGCAGTCTCTCCTGATTGAGAAACAAAGATTCCAGCCGTATTTTTATCAACCACCGGTTTTCGATAACGAAATTCTGAACCAATATCAACCTCGGCAGGAATTTCGGCATATTCTTCCAACATATATTCTCCGACTCGGGCAGCAAAAGAAGCGGTGCCACAGGCAACTAAAATTAGACGATTAATTTCTCTTAGTTTTTCTGAAATAGAATCTAAACCTCCTAGCTTTACTGAACCCTCCTCAATCATCAATCTACCCCTAATTGCATTCTCAATCGCTTCCGGCTCCTCCATTATTTCTTTTAACATAAAATGGGGATAGCCTTTTTTCTCAGCCTCCTCTAAGGTCCATTCAATTTGAACTAGGGGTTTTTCTTTTAAAATGAAAAAATTATCCGGTTTAATCACGGCAATTTCATTATCATCTAAATTAATCACTTGCCTTGTATGGGTAATAACAGCTGCTGGATCAGAAGCAACTAAAAATTCATCTTCGCCTATTCCCAAAAGCAAGGGAGAAGATAATTTCGCTAACACAATTTTTTGAGGGTCCTTTTTAGAAATAACCGCAATTCCATAAGCTCCCCTCACTTCTTTTAAAGTCTTTCTAACTGCTTCTTCCAAATTTCCATTAAAATATTTTTCAATTAAGTGACATAAAACTTCGCTATCGCATTGGGAACGAAATTTATGACCTTCTTTTTCTAATTTTTCTTTTATTTCTCGATAGTTTTCAATAATTCCGTTATGAACAAGGAAAATATCTTCCCGACAATCAAAATGGGGGTGAGCATTAACTTCAGTAACAGCTCCGGTGGTAGCCCACCTTGTATGAGCAATACCAATTCCCCCATCAACTTTAAGATTCGAAAGCTCGCCTTCGGCTTCTGAAATTTTTCCCACTTTTTTAAATAAAAATGGCTTATTGGGGGTGGCGGGTGGGTTGGAGTCCAAAACGAAAAAGCCAAAAGAATCATATCCCCTATATTCCAATCTTTTTAATCCAGAGAGTAAAATTGGAAAGGCTAGTTTTTTACCAATATAACCTACTATTCCACACATAAAATTAGATTACGATATTAATTAATTACCGAGCTTCCGAAGGAAGCGAAGGTGAAGATGAGAACGAAGTTCTCATCGCCTGCCAATTTTTAATTATATTACTATATTGATAAGTTTCCTCGGAACAAAAATGATTTTCTTTATTTCTTTTCCCTCTATCCATTTTTGCACTTTTTTTTGAGAAATTGCAAGCTCTTTTGCCTCTTTAGCTGAGACATCGATTTTGACCTCTATTTTGTCTCGGACTTTGCCATTAACTTGGATAACCAGAATGATGATTTCTTCTTTAGCTAACTTTGGCTCATATTTTGGCCACGGTTGGAAAAAGATGCTTTTTTTACTTCCTAATTTTTGCCAGAGTTCCTCGGCAATATGAGGAGCCATTGGCGCCAAAAGTTTGACTAATGACCGATAACTGATGACTGATAACTCTTTTGCTTTTTCAAATTCATTAGCTAAAATCATCAAAGCTGAAACTGCCGTATTAAATCTGAAATCCTCGATATCCTCGGTCACTTTTTTAATAGTTTTATGAATTAATTTTTCTAATTCGTAATTCGTAATTCGTAATTCGTAATTCACTTTCGATTGTAAATTCCAGACCTTATTTAAAAACCGATAACATCCTATTACTCCCTTGTCTGACCACTCAGTAGCCTGATCTGAGGGACCTATAAAAAGTTCGTAAAGTCGCATAGTATCTGCTCCAAATTTTTCAAATATATAATTTGGAGTAACCACATTGCCCTTGGATTTAGACATTTTTGCTCCTTTTCGATAAACTATTCCCTGGTTAAATAATTTTAGAAATGGCTCATTGAAGTCGATTAATTTTTGGTCAAAAAGGGCTTTAATAAAAAATCGGGCATAAAGTAAATGCATCACCGCATGCTCAGCTCCACCAATATATAAATCAACCGGCAACCAATTTTTAATTTTTCCTTTTGAGGCAAACTCTTTTTGATTTTTCGGATCGACGTATCTCAAAAAATACCAAGAAGAGCAAACAAAAGTATCTAAGGTATCAGTTTCCCTCCTGGCACTCTTTCCGCATTTTGGACATTTAACCTTGACGAACTTTTCTACTTTAGCTAAAGGACTTTCCCCTTTTCCAGTTGGTTTAAAATCTTTAATTTTAAGTAGCAAAACCGGTAAATTCTGCTCCGGAACAGGTATTCCACCACATTTTGGGCAATAAATGATTGGAATGGGAGCCCCCCAATATCTTTGTCGAGAAATCAACCAGTCCCGAAGTTTATAATGAATAGCTCGCTTTCCTAGATTTCTTTTTTCTAAATATTTCGTAATTTCTTCCTTAGCTTTAGTTGAATCCAATCCGTTAAAAACTCCTGAATTGGTTAAAATTCCATCTTCTTCAAAGGCAGTTGTTTCAACCGAAGATTTCCCATCGACTGATTTAATGACTTCGACAATCGGTAAATTATATTTTTTAGCAAAAAGAAGGTCTCTTTGGTCGTGGGCTGGAACAGCCATTATAGCTCCGGTTCCATACTCCATCAAGACATAATCAGCAACAAAAATTGGAACTTCTTGATTATTAATTGGATTAACTGCCTTAATTCCTTTTAATTCTATTCCGGTTTTTGCTTGGGCGGTGGGTGGGTTGTAGTCTTCAGCTAACCTTTCAATTTCAGTTTTCTTCTTCGCCTCTTCCATATATTTTTCAATTTCTTTCCAATTTGAAATTTGCGGTTTTAATTCTTCAATTAAGGGGTATTCTGGCGCTACCACTACATAAGTACAACCGAAAAGGGTATCGGCTCTGGTCGTAAAAATATCAATTAGAAATTGGGAATTAGAAATTAGAAATTTTATTTCTGTTCCCTCTGATTTCCCAATCCAATTTCTCTGCATCACTTTAATTTTTTCTGGCCAATCTATTTTTTCCAAATCATTTAATAATCTTTCGGCATAATCAGTAATCTTGAAAAACCATTGTTTTAAATATTTTTTTTCTACTAAACTATCACATCTTTCGCACTTTCCGTCAATCACTTGTTCTCTGGCCAAAACCGTTTTACAGGAAGGACAAAAATTTACTGGTGCCTCTTTTTTATAAGCCAAATCTCTTTTGTAAAGTTTTAAAAACATCCATTGAGTCCATTTATAATATTCTGGCTGAGAAGAATTGATTTCCCTCTGCCAATCGTAGCCAAAACCAGTTGAAATAAGTTGTTTTTTAATATTTTTAATAGCTTTTTTAGTAGTAAGAACAGGATGAATTCCGGTTTTAATCGCAAAGTTTTCAGCTGGTAAGCCAAAAGCATCCCAACCCATCGGATGTAAAACATTATATCCTTCCATCATTTTCTTTTTGGAAATCACGTCAGAAAAGGTATAACCCCTCAAGTGGCCAACATGTAATCCTTCAGCTGAAGGATAGGGAAACATATCCAGACAATAAAACTTCGGCTTTTTTGACTTATCTAGGGCTTTAAAAATTCCTATCTTTCCCCAAATCTTCTGCCACTTCTTTCCAATTTTTTGTGGATTGTAAGGCATAGATGATTTTTCATTTTAGCTCGTTTTTTTCATTTTGGCAATTTAAAAGGGCAGCTGCTCAAAAGAGGCAACTGCCCTATCTGGCATTTTCATGCCTTGCGAGTAGTCAGCGAAGAAACTTCCTAGTTGTTTCGGCAACCCAAGTATAATTCTTCTTGATCGCTCCTAATGCTTCAACGGTTGTGCCTTTCAAGTCGCGATAGACCTGCTTATCCATCATCTGGGTTTTATCTCCGCCAGGCCAGATACGCCAAGAGTCATTATCAATAACGTCTGCCACAACTATTAGAGCAACTGGAGTCCAACCGCATTCAATCTTTAGGTCTACTAAGACTACATTCAACTCCTTCCAGGCTCTTTCTAAAATGAGGAAGACATTACAGGTAATATCGCAGAGTTCACCCATCTCTTGTTTTCCTAGAGGACGGCCCCGGGGCGTCAAGATATTTCTCGGGTCTAGGTCAAAAAGATAACCTGCTGTTTTTGGCTTCTTGGCGTTATAGAGTTCGAAGCATCCTCTCCTGTCACTCCAAACCATCATTGGATCGTGAAGTTCATCGTCTTTATAGAATGGTTCAAAGACAAGCGGGTCAAAGATGGTACCCTCAACTGTTTCAGGGTGGCGCTTCAGATAGGAACCGGTGGCAATACGCCGAGCTACCAGCTCAATAGGAATCATCTTTACTCTTAGAGCAAGGAATCTCCTTTCGCTTTCCCGTTCAATGAAGTGAGTAGGAATCCCTTTTGTGTTGAGTAAAGAAAAGCAGTTACAGGTCATCTCGGTAGCAAGCACACCTTTATGTTCAATAACATCGTGCCTGACCCCATCCCCAGCAGTGATGTCGTCCTTATTCTCAATTAGCACCACATCTTTATTGGAAGTGGGCCAGATTACCTTTGTCTTACCTTCTGCGTCTTTTCTAGCCTCCATTCTGCTCCTCCTTTTGTTAAATTAGATTCCAAAACGGGCAAAAATCTGGTCAATGTGTTTTAGTTGGTTTTGATAGTTAAAGAGATTCTCGAGTTCTTCTTCTGGATACTCCGAAAGCTCTGGTCTCTTCTTCAAGATATAAACCAAGGGGGTGCTTGTTTTAATAGCTTCAAAGCAAGCGTCTTGAGTAAGCCGGTAGGCAGCTTCTGGCTCCATTCCCTTATCGAGAAGCCAAACCCTGATTTGCTGAGAGAAAATTGTTCCTTGGGTCTTTTCCAGGTTTTCAAGCATTTTCTCAGGAAAAACTTCCATCTCTTTTATGACCCAAGTGAGTCGCTCAATAATATAATCAAGGGCCTGAAAGCAGTCAGGGAAAATTACTCGCTCTACTGAGGAATGGCTAATGTCTCTTTCTGCCCAAGTGGCAATGTTTTCTAAAGCAGCGCCGACATCGTGCCTTATTACCCGAGCTAATCCACAGATTCGTTCAAGTACAACCGGGTTTTTCTTGTGGGCCATTGCTGAAGAACCTTTTTGTCTTTTGGTGAATGGCTCTTGGATTTCGCCAATCTCTGTTTGGCAAAGCCGCCTTAACTCGAGAGCAATTTGCTCTATTGTACCAGCGGTAATGGCTAAAGCAGAAATAACCTGAGCATGGCGATCTCTTTGGAGAATTTGAGTTGAGATTTTGGCTGGTTTCATCCCTAACTTCTTACAAACCATCTCCTCTATTGTCAGCGGTAAGGTGTAGGTACCAACAGCCCCAGAAATCTTTCCAACATTAATTACCTCTCTGGCCTCATCTATCATCTTTAATCGACGATTTAGAGCTTCGTACCAAACCAAGAGTTTAAAACCGAAAGTAATGGCTTCAGCCTGAACGCCGTGAGTTCGACCAGCCATAATGGTCCATTTATGTTCTCTAGCTCGTTCAAGAAGTGCTGCTTTTAATCTCTCAATGCCTTCTTTGATAAGGTCGGTCGACTCCCTCATTAAAATAGCCAGAGCGGGCTCTTCTACATCATAAGAAGTGAGCTCTTTGTGGAATTCACCAGCATGTTTTGATTGAATGTATCCCTGGGCCACTCCAATGAAGGCATTCATATCATGACCAATCTCTTTGTCTAGCGCCTCAATTTCTTCAACCGTAAAAGAGGCGCGGCTGGAAATTCTCCTCCAGGCGTAACGAGAAAGGTCTCCCATCTTGCGTCTTGCCCAAAGAGCAGCTAGTTCTACCGTCAACCATTTGTCATATTTGTTCTGATCTGACCAAATTCTTCCCATTTCTTTTCTGACATATCGGGATATCATGTTTCACCTCTTTCCTTATATATTTTTGGAAGGTTCTGGTTTCGTGACGTTTTAGCCACGAAAAAAAGGAGCTAACCCTCCTTTCTTGAAACTATCAAATTTAAGATAATTGTCAAAAAAAATTTAGATGTATTCTATTGTTGCTGGAGGTTTAGGAGTTATGTCATAACAAACTCGATTTATCCCAGCAATTTCATTTGTTAGGTGCTTGGTGATTTTCTCTAAAACTTTCCAGGAAAGTTTTGTTGGAGTGGCTGTCCTTGCATCAATACTTTCAACACATCTAATGATAATAATATTACCAAATTCTCTTTTTCCACCCCTTACTCCAGTTGCTTTATCTTCCATTAAAACCGGGAAATATTGAAAAGCGCCCGAATTTTTTAATTCTTTTTCGACAATAGCAGTTGCTTTTCTAACAATAGCAATTTTCTCCTGGGTCACTTCGCCAATTACTCGAGCAGCTAAGGCTGGGCCAGGAAAGGGAATTCTTTGATGAATTTCTTCGGGCAAGCCAAGGAGCTTAGCAACCTTCCTTATATCATCTTTGCGAAGTTCAATTAAGGGTTCGATAAGACGGTAACCAAATTTCTTTTCCGTGGAAATTCCTATTTGCTTTAAAACATTATGCTGGAATTTAATCCCAGCGACGGTCTCTTCAATATCGGTTAAGTTTGTCCCCTGTAATAAAAATTTGACTCTATTTTTTTCGAGGATTTTCTTAAAAACATCTCTATAAAAGACATCGGAAATAATTTTTCTTTTTTCTTCCGGATCTATTTTCCCTTTTAAAGCCTTAAAAAATTTATCTTTGGCATCAATTACCTCAACTTTTATTCCAATCTTTCTAAAAACCTTTACAACATTCTCTGGCTCATTTTCTCTCATTAAACCATTATTTATGAAAATAGTTTTTAGTCTACTCCCTAAAGCTCTATGACCTAAAACAGTCACCGTTGAACTATCTACCCCACCCGAAAGCACACTGATGGCTTTTTCTTTCCCAACTATTTCTCTAATTTCTTTTATTTTTTTATCAATAAATTTTTTGTAATTCATAGTTTATTTTTTACAAAATTTATTGCATTTTTAAAAATTTTTAACCCCTCGCCCTCTTGGATTTTCTCTCGTGTCCACCTGGGATGGTTTTGAGGAAATAAAAAGGCTTCGGGATGAGGCATCAAGCCAAAGATTCTACCAGTTTCGTCACAAATTCCAGCAATATTTAATTCTGAACCATTGGGATTCCAGGGATAACCGGCTAAATTTCCTTTATCGTCCATATACTGAGCGACAATTCGATTTTGGCTAATTAATCTTTCTCTAATTTTTTCCTCTCTTGAAACAAATTTCCCTTCGCCATGTCTCGCCGGAAGATAAAGTCTCTCAATTCCCCTCGTCCAAATGCATTTTGATTTTTGATTTATTTTTAAACAAACCCACCTATCTTCAAATCTGCCAGAATCATTAAAAGTTAAAGTAACCTCTTGCCGATCATAATTTCCATTAAATCCAGGAAGAATTCCTAATTTTACCAAAACTTGAAAGCCATTACAAATTCCGATAATTAATTTTCCTTTTTTGATAAATTCCGAAAATTCGGCGGCTAAATTGTATTTTATTTTGGTTGCCAAAACCTTTCCTGCTCCAATGTCATCGCCAAATGAAAAACCTCCAGGAATGGCTAAAATTTGATAATCTCTAAGCTTTCTTTCCCCAGAAATAAGCTGGTTTACATGAACTTTTTCAGCTTCTGCTCCCGCTAATTCAAATCCATACTGAGTTTCATTATCACAATTTATTCCATATCCATATAAAATTAAAACTTTAGGTTTCATTTTAAAAATTTTTAAAAGGTTTTTGCCAGGCCTCTTTTAGTTTGGGAATACCTTCTTCAATAATTAATTTTCCATTTGTAATAATTTTAAAAATATTGTCACCTCTCACCTTTCCAATTTCTCCAAGAACACTTTCAATCATTATTTTTTCAAAAGTATCTTTATTTTCTGGAGAAATGGTAACTAAAAATCGGCTGGCTGATTCCGAATACAATATTTTATCGATATTATTTAGTCCATCGGTTGGCACTTTATCTAAATCAATTTCTAAGCCGCGACCGCCAGCAAAAGAAATTTGGGCCAGAGCCACGGCCAATCCCCCTTTATAAATACCGTGAGCTGAAGCAACCAACTTTCTATCAACTGCTTCAGATAAAGCATCATATAATTTTATTGCTTCTTTTGGATTTACTTTTGGAACATTTAATCCAATCTCGCCTCTGGCTTCGTAATATTCTGAACCACCTAATTCATCCCGAGTGATACCTAAAATGTAAATTAAATCTCCTGGTTTTTTTACATCCATGGTCACGCATCTTCTAATATCCTCTATTTTCCCGACAGCTGAAAATTGGATAGTTGGTAAGGCAGAAATTCTAACCTCACTTCCATCTAGTTTTTTAATTGTTCCATCCATAGACATTGAATCCTTGCCAGATATACAAGGAGTTTTGAAAGATATCGTAAAATCATAAAGGGCCAGGTTAGCTCTGACTAATTGAGCAAGTTTGTATTTGGCATCAGGATTATTTTCTGAGAGTAAAGGGCTTGGCCAGCAAAAATTATCATTGAAAGCAGCTTGTTTTAAACTTCCACCAACAGCAATAATTCTTCTTATTGCTTCGTCAATAGATAAAGTAGCCATCCAATAAGTATCAATCTGTCCATATTTTGGGTTAATGCCGGCCGCAATAGCTAAACCTTCATTTGAATCGAAAACTGGTTTTAATACTACCGCATCACTATAAACATCGCTGTCCTGACCAACCAGATGTTTAATTACATTGGTTCCCTGAACCTCGTGGTCAAATTGACGAACGATGTATTCTTTTGAGCAAATATTTAAACGAGACAAAATCTCCTCAAGAAATGAATTGTGATTTTTTATCTCTTCGAGTTTTGGTTCGGAAAACCCGCGCTCTTCGGGAGCCACCCACTCGGCTTCTAATCTCATCTGGGGCACGCCTTCGTGGGCAAAATCCATATCAAGATAAGTAACTGGTTTTCCTTGATAAGTAGAATAAAATTTTCCCGAATTGGTAAATTTTCCAACCACTTGAGCTTCAACATCATGCTTTTTTGCTATTTCCAAAAATCTATCTATTTTTTCTGGAGAAACTGACATCGTCATTCTTTCTTGAGATTCAGAAACCAAAATCTGCCAAGGGTCAAGCCCAGTATATTTTAAAGGAACTTTCTCCAGCTCTAATTCAAAGCCATTTGAAAATTTTGCCATTTCTCCGACCGAAGAAGAGAGGCCGCCAGCGCCGTTATCAGTAATGCCTTTATATAATCCCAAATCTCTAGCCTCAATTAAAAAATCGTGAAGCTTCTTTTGGGTGAAAGGGTCACCTATCTGAACGTGACTTGCTGATATCCATTCCCCTGCTTCCATTGAGGACTCAGTTGCTCCGTGGATTCCGTCAATCCCTACCCTTCCGCCACACATTACAATTTCGTCTCCTGGGTCGGCTTTCTTTTGAAAACCCGGCTCACCATTAACTTTGGCTGGAATCAAACCAGCAGCTAAAACATAAATTGCTGGTTTCCCTATATAGCCATCGTCAAAAAAAGTAATTCCATAAACTGTTGGTACCCCATGTTTATTTCCGCCATCTTCCACTCCTTTTCTCACTCCTTCCAAAAGCCTTTTAGGATGTAACTTTGGTCTCAGGCCGCCATTATAAAAGGGGCTACCAGTGCAAAAACCATAAGTGCCATAAATTAACTTCCCTCCCTTGCCAGTCCCCATCGGGTCACGATAAACCCCAACAATTCCAGTGATGGCACCACCATAGGGTTCCTCATTTGAAGGACTATTATGAGTTTCACATTTTACTGCCAAAAGCCAGTCATCGTTAAATTTAATTACTCCAGAATTGTCCCAAAGAGTTGAAAGAACATAATCTAACTCTTTTTCTAATTTTTTAGTTGAACTTTTAATGTAAGTATTAAATAAGCTATCTATTTCTTTTTCGCCATCTTTATCTTTGTATTTTATTTTGGCATTAAAGATTTTGTGCTTACAGTGTTCTGACCAAGTTTGAGCCAGGGCTTCTAATTCAGCATCGGTTGCCTTTTGGTCTAAACCAATTTTTTGTCGCTCGGTTATAACTTCTGGTCTGGCAAAATAATTCTTTATTGTTTGCATCTCTTGAAGATTTAGAGCCAGCTTTCTCTCTTGGCTAATTTTTAGCAACTCTTCGTCGGCAACGTTTGGATCGATAAGGGAAGTGGTTGGCTGGTGAGGAATCTCAACTTTTGGTATTGGAAGAAAACGCCCTTTTTCAGAAAAGGATTTAGAATCAAAAATAAACCAACGTTGAATTAACTCGTTGGCTAAAAGGTCTTTAGCAATCCCCTCAATGGCTTCTTTCTTTAAAATTCCGGAAATTAGATATTGCTTGGAAGTATAAACATTACCGTTTAGTTTTCTTTTTAAAATATCCTCAATTGCTTTCTCGGCTGTTTTACCAACATTATCAGTCACCCCGGGCTTTAAACCAACTTCTGCTACCCAATCAACCCCGTAGTAGAATTTGGACTGTTTCGCCTTTGGCGAAACAAAATAAGCGGAGCTTTGTCCAAATTTCACTACGGGGTCAAAATCTCTTTTCAAGGGTTTATTTATACTAAATTCTTGAATCACTGGGTCAGAAAATAGGTTCTGGCAAAGGAAAATTAGTTGTTCTTTTGATAAATCGGCATCAATCGTATAGACATCGATTGTTTTGACATCGCTAACCGGAATATTCAAATCTTCGATTATTCTTTTCTTTATCTTTTCTCCTAAGGCATCTCTAATTTTCTCTTTAAAACCGACTTCAATTCGATATGCCATTTTACAAAATTATTTTTTTATCCTGATAATTAATAATAATTTTTTTCTCTTTAACGACTTCTCCAATTATTTCAGCCTCAACTTTTAATTTGTTTAATAAGTCTAAAATTTTGTTTGCATCTTTTTTATCAATAATAATAGCGAAGCCCCAACCCATATTAAAGATGCTAAACATCTCTTTATCAGAAATTTTTCCAGCTTCTTGAATCAAATCGAAAATTGGCTGGGGTTTGAAATTTAAAAATTCAAAGCCAAAATTCAATTTTTTGAATTTCAAATAAGCATCGCCAGTAATATTAACTGCCCCAAAAATCTTAAATCTTTTGGCAACTTTCAAAAATGGTTTAACATAAATTTTTGTTGGCGTAAGACATTCGTAAACTAAGGGTTTCTTTAAACCTTTTGGTTTGTCAAATGTGTTATATTCCCCACCCCATTTTTTAAAAAGAATTTTTCTGGCAAGAGTTAAGCCATTGGAATGAATCCCCGAACTCCGAAAACCAATTACTATATCCCCTGGCTTTATTTTCTGCCCAGTAATGATATTCAGTTTTGTTACTTCTCCAACGCAATCACAGTTTATATGATAAGTGGCACTGAGGAGTTCCGGCACATCAGCTATTTCTCCCCCGACTAACGGGCAATCAGCTTCTTTTGCTCCTAAAATCAGCCCTTTTTGAATTTCTTTTAATAGTTTTGGCTCAGATTTTTTAATATCAATCATATCAGTAATAGCAATTGGCCTTGCTCCGCATCTTATGCAATCATTAACGACCATTGCTACGGCATCAATTCCAATTGTGTCGTGCCTATTGATTAGCTGAGATATGAGCACTTTTGTTCCAACCCCATCAGAGGTTTTTACTTGATAAATATCTTTTCCAACAGGATAAAGAGTATTGAAAGGGGTCTTTATTATTTTTCCGTATTTACTTAATCTAAAAGTTAATTTAAAATCTCCTAAAGATTTTTTTGCCTTTTCTCTTAATTTTCTATCAACGCCAGCTTTGGCATAAGTTTTCATAATTTTATTTTTTTATTTCGCTTAAAATTTTTTTTAATCTTTCTTCAACTGGCATGGCTGGAATCTCAATTACTTCATAACCTAAATTTTCGTAGCTTTCTTTCAAAAGTTTATTTAATTTTTTAATGGTTTTTCCATCCTCAATCCTGGCATAATCTTGATCAAAGGGAAGTTGTTCAAAAAGGAATATTTTTCTATACCTCCCTTTCTGGCAAAATTTCAGAACCTCGCTTGAGTCTAGTCCAACAACTTGATAATAGGCAATACTATCAGGAATAGCTCTATCAAAAAAGACGATTTTATTTTGGGGGGCACTCTTTTCTATTTTTATTTTGATTTTTAAAACCTTTCTCTGAAATTCAGCTTCGTTCCTTCTAATTTCTTCCAATGACTTTCCTCCTTTCATTTCTTTATCAATAAAAACTCGAGCTGCCTCAGAATAAATGATATATCCCAGTTTTTCTAATTCTCTAAGAACCGTCGTTTTCCCTGAAGAAGGTCCGCCAGTAATCACATACCACTTTGAATTGTTAATTTTCCTAAATTTTGGCATTTTTTAGAGCTTTTTTGCAAAGACAAGTTCTTTTTTCTTTAATTTTTGGAATGGTCACTTTTAGCAATTTTTTAATTTTCTCCAAATTTTCTTTCATTGTCCTTATGACTTCCTCTGCCGATACCGGCCTTTTTTGATAGACGTCGTAATCGGTGATCATGGCTAAGGATAAATAGCAAATTTCCAATTCCCGAGCCAAAATTACTTCGGGAATTAAGGTCATACCAATAATGTCAGCGAAATTTTTAAAAAATCTTGACTCAGCTCGGGTTGAAAATCTTGGACCTTCAATACAGATATAATTTCCAGTTTGATGAACCGGGATTTTTAATTTTTTCGCTTCCTTAAAAAATAAATCCCTTAATTCAGAGCAAAAAGGGTCGGCTAAAGAAACATGGACAGCTTCTTTGTCATAAAAAGTATAATCCCTCTTTTTTGTGAAATCGATAAATTGGTCGCAAATAACAATATCTCCCGGCTTGAATTCTTTCTTTAAAGACCCCACTGCACAAATTCCAATGATTCTTTCCACCCTTAATTTCTTCAAAGCAAAAATATTAGCTCTTTGAGGAACTCTATGAGGGGGAAATTCGTGTTTTTTCCCATGTCGAGCTAAAAAAGCAACTTTTTTGCCTAAGAAATCACCAATTTCAATTGGAGCCGAGGAAAATCCAAAAGGAGTTTTAATTTTTATCTCTCTTTCTTTTTTAAAAATTTTTGGGTCATAAACCCCGCTTCCGCCAATAATGGCTATTTTTGGTTTAGAAGGCGATGAGGATTTTGTCCTCATCTTCTCCTTCGCTTCCTTAAATGGAAGCTCGGATTTTAAATAATTTTTTGGCATTTTTCGTTGTGATTTCAGCCACTTCATCGAAACTTATATTTTTAATTCTGGCGATTTTTTCAGCGATGTATTTAACATACAAAGGTTCATTTCTACCTTCCATCGGCGGCGGAGTTAAATATGGACAGTCGGTCTCAATTAAAATTTTATCTAGAGGCGTTCTTTTAATGTTTTCTCCGAAATCAATTCCTTCAATGTTTTTAAAAATTATTCCATTAATTCCAATATAATATCCAAAATCCAAATATTTTTGAAGTTCTTCTAAATTTCCCACAAATCCATGAGCTACCGCTTTTTCTGGTCTAATTTCTGGATTTTCTTTTAAAAAATCAATTAAATCTTGGTGAGCCATTCGGCAATGAAAAATCACTGGCAAATTTGATTCTTTAGCCAAATTCAATTGCTGACCGAGAACAGTTCTCTGTTTTTCCTTAAATAATTCCAGTTTTCTTTTTGTTTTTGGTTTATAATAATAATCCAAACCAATTTCACCAATTGCTACCACTTTTTCAGATTTTGCCAATCCTTTGTATTTTTCATAATCGAATTCCTCCTCTCTTGCTTTTACTTCAATTTCCTCTACGTCATTTTTAATTTTTACTAGGCCTGTTTCTAGATGAATTGGATGAAGCCCAACTACTGCATAAACTCCTTTTTCATGTCCTCGGGCAATTTCAACTGCCCTTTTGCTTGTCTCATAGTTCGTGCCAACATTTATCATCCAGACCTGATTATCCAGAGGGCGAAGAAAATAAATTTTCTTCTTCCCCCTTCGCCGTTGCTCGAGAGACCGACGAATTACTTCGTCGGCATCTGCTTTGTAAGCGTTGAAATTTAAATGAGCATGGGTATCAATTAGCATAAATTAAATCCTCGGAAATAATGGCTGACTCTTTTTGGTTTTTAATTGTTTTTTGATTTTTTCTGAAGTTTCGGGTAAAAACGGCTGAAGAAGTTGGGCAATGTTATCCAAAGCAAATAATAAATTATTGATAATTGATAATTGTTTTTCTGACTTCTCCCAAGGTCGCTCTCTTTCTATGTATTTGTCGCAAAAACTAATCAAATCCCAAGTTGAAATTAGCGCCTCATTAAACTTAAATTCTGCTAAAGCCTTTTTATATTTTTGTTGAGTTTTTTTAATTTCTTCTTTTAGTTTTAAGTTTTGAGTTTCAGGGGCGATGAAAACTTCGTTTTCATCTTCACCTTCGCTTCCTTTGGAAGCTCGGTTTTTGAGATTTGACTTTTGAGTTTTGAGTTCCGCAGCTAATGTAACCACCCTCGCCACTAAATTTCCTAACCCGCTTGCCAGGTCAGCGTTATAGCGTTCCTCAAATTTTTGATAAGTGAAGTCTCCATCCTCAGTTGGGGGAATCTCCCGCAAAAGAAAATATCTCACGGGGTCGCAACCGTATTTTTTCACTAGCTCGAAAGGATCAATCACGTTTCCTAAAGATTTTGACATTTTCTGTCCAGCGGAAGTTAAATAACCGTGGACAAAAATTATCTTTGGTAAGGCCAATTTAGCTGAAAGAAGGAATGCTATCCAATATATCCCATGAAATCTTAAAATTCCCTTGCCCACAATATGTAATTTATTTTCATTTTTTTGCCACCATTCTTGAAATTTTTTGCTATTCTCTCCGTAACCCAGGGCATTGACATAGTTAGAAAGAGCGTCAAACCAGGTCCATAAAATTTGGCTTGGATCCCCGGGTACTGGGATTCCCCATCCTCGGCCGCGTTCAGATAACCGCGAAATACAAATATCCTCGAGACCGGAATTTATAAAACTTATGATTTCGTTCTTTCGAACCTGAGGAATTATTTTGGCTTCATCACTTTCAATAATTGTTTTTAATTTGTCTTGATATTTGGAAAGTCGGAAAAAATAATTTTCTTCTTCTACTAAATCGGGTCTCGTTTTATGTTCTGGGCAAAGACCGTTTTCTAACTCATTTTCTTTATAAAATTCTTCACACCCCACGCAATAAAGTCCTCGATAGGACTTTTTATAAATATCTTTTTGGCAGGCTTTCCATAATTTTTGAGCTCCTTTAATATGTCGCTCTTCAGTAGTTCTGATGAAATCATTGAAAGATAAATTTAAGATATCTTTTAGTTCATGGAACTTCTTTGCATTTCTATCTACTAGCTTTTTTACGCTCATGCCTTCTTCCTCAGCTGCTCTCACATTTTTTAGGGAATTTTCATCCGTTCCGGTCAAAAAGAAAACATCCTCAGCTAAAAGCCGATGATATCTCGCAATAACATCAGCTTGAATAATTTCTAAAGCCCAACCTGCATGGGGAAATTCGTTCACATAGGGAAGTGCAGTTGAAAGATAAAACTTTTTATTTTTCTTTGCCATAATCTTAAAAAAGGAGGTTTTACTCCTTTTAATTTTATCATAATTTTGAGTCGGTGAAAATTAAAAAATCATTGGCCTTCCCCGGCTGGGGCCCGCCGAAGGCGGGAGGGTGGTGGGTGGGTTGTCGTCTTTTCTTTTCTTTAAAAAATCTCTTAAAAATTCATAAATTACGCCGGCTAAAGGAATGGCCAAGATTGCTCCCAAAATTCCCCATAATTTTCCCCCCATTAGTACAGCTATCAATACTAGAACTGGCGGTAATCCAATAAATTTTTTTGTTAAAATAGGACTTAAAAGATTCCCTTCTATTTGCTGAATCAAAATAAAGGCAATTAAGATAAAGGTAGCTTTAAGCCAGGAATCAAGGGTAGCAAGAATTGTGATAATTCCCCCGGCAAAAATCGGTCCTAAAATAGGAATCATATTTGTTACTCCGGCAAAGAAACCAAGGGAAGAAGCATAATTGATATTAAACAATTTAAGAGCCAGAAAAGTCATCAGGCCAACAAAAAGACAACATAGAATTCTCGCCCCAAACCAACCGGCGACTTTTTGTTGGCTTTTTTCCAAAAGAGTTAACACCAGAGCCTCATATCTTTTTGGAATAAAAAGCAATATTGCCCGCTCTGTTCCTTTTTCTTCTAAAGAAATAAAAAGAGAAATGGCAAAAATAGTGAGAGTAGCGAAAATTCCTCCAAAAATAGCAGCTATTGCCGAAAGAATATTAGCCGAGGCCCTAGTTAACCACTCCTGAAAAGCCAGGGTAAAACTTTCTGTACTCTCAAAAGCTTCAATTCCTAATTGTTTTAAAGGTGGAGTCAATTTTTCAAAGTATTGAGAAAAAAGCTGGGTGAACTGTTGAATCTCAGAAATAAAAGCAGGAGCAATTAAATAAATTGAGAGGCCTAAAACTCCCAAAAATAGAATGTAGATTAATCCAGCAGCTAAGACGCGGGGAATTTTTTTTCTTTGTAAAAAATCAATGGCTGGACTAAATAAAATGGCGATAATCAAGGCAAAAATAAACCAAATTAAAATATCTCTCACCAAATAAACAAGGTAAAAACAGAAAAAAGCAATAGCTACCTTCAGAATTGTTCCCCAGGAAATATCTAAAAGGTGATCGTTATTCATTTTATTCATTATGGTTTTAATAGTTTTTGAAACTTTGCCTTATCTTTAAAGGGGCCAATCAGGGCTAAATTTAATTTTTGAGGTTGGAAAATATCTTTAGCTACTTTTAGAATATCATTTAGAGAAACCCGGTCAATTTTTTTAAAAATTTCCTCTGGAGTTAAAATTTTCTTTTCTAAAAGTTCCTGACCGGCATAAAAAAAAGATAGGACATCGGAAGACTCCAAGAGAAGGGCTGTTTTTCCTTTTATATTATCCTTGGCTTTTTTGAGTTCGCTTTCAAGGACTTTTTTTTGGCAAAGCTTTTTATATTCTTTTAAAATAGCTGAAATTGCTTTCTCAACATTTTTATTATCAATCCCAGCTGAAGTTGATAGGCAGCCAGTATCGGAATCGGTCAAAACCTCAGTTTTTATGTAGTAGGCTATTCCCAATCTCCCCCTTATTTCAATAAATAACCTGGAACTCATCATTCCTCCCAAAATTATTCCAAGAATTTCCTGGGTATACCTTTGGGGGTGAAAAATATTATAGGCCCTCACCCCTAAAGCCAAATGAGTTTGGTCGGTCTTCCTAAAATGGACTAAACACTGGGGCTGACTTTGTTTTTCAATGACCGGAAGTTTTGATTCAGGTTGGGTCGTTTTAATCTTAGAGAAATATTTTTTGATTTTATTTATTACTTGGGCTGGATTTATTTTCCCGGCTATACAAATTATAGTATTTTGGGCTGTATATTGAGATTTGAGATAGTTTAAAATTTGCTGACGGCTGATTTTAGCTACACTTTCCTTTGTTCCAATGACATCCCAACCAGCTGGTTGATTTCCGTATAATAATTTATTCCACAAGCTACCAATGTAGCTTGTGGGGTGGTCATAAATCATGTTAATTTCTTCAATTATTACCCCTCTTTCTTTTTCAATTTCTTTTTCTGGTAAGGCGCTATTTAAATAGATGTCGGAAACCCAATCTAGGGCGAGTTCCAGATGAGGAGCGGCGACTTTAGCAAAGTACCCAGTGTATTCTTCCGAAGTAAAGGCGTTATAAATTCCGCCAATTTTATCCAGGGAGTCGGCAACAGCCATCATACTTTTTCTCTTTTTTGTTCCTTTAAAAAACATGTGTTCTAAAAAATGGGAAATGCCATTTATTTCTTTTGTTTCATATTTTGAGCCAGTTCCAACTAATACTAAAACTGTTAAGGACTGAGTTTCTTTTTGAGGAACAGTTATAATCCTCAAGCCATTTTCAAGAGTAGTCTTTTTAAACATCGAAATTTATTGAAAATAAATTGAAGATCGAAATGAATCGAAGATTCATTGAGTATTTAATTTTTCTTTTATAATTTTAATAAGCTCTTTAATTTTCACTCTTTCTTGTTTCATTGTGTCGCGGTAGCGCAAGGTAACAGTATCGTCTTTTAAGGTCTCGAAATCAATCGTAATTGCCCAGGGGCATCCTATTTCGTCAACTCTCCGATACCTTCTGCCGATTGAACCTAATTCGTCGTATTGACAGGTAAAATGAGGTTTTAGTAATTGATAAACTTCTTTGGCTTTTTTGACCAATTCCGGTTTGTTTCTAACTAAAGGCAAAATGGCTATTTTAATTGGAGCGATTTTTTTATCTAATTTTAATAAAATTTCAATTTCTTTTACTGCTTTCGTTGTTTTTGTTCTTCCGCCCAGAATCTCTTGATAGGCATCACATAAAAAAGCCAAAAAGGATCTATCAGCTCCACCAGAAGTTTCGATAATATAAGGATAGTAACCTTCGTATTTGAGATCTTTACCAGAATACTTGGAATGATTAGATAAATCCCAATCTCCCCGATTATGAATTCCTTCAATTTCTTTCCAGCCAAAAGGGAATTTATATTCTAAATCAAGAGCTTGTTTAGCATAATGAGGCCTTTCTTTTACCGGAACTTCTTTAATTCTTAAGTTTTCTTTTTTAATTCCTAAATTTATATACCAATTTAATCTTTCTTTTTGCCAGTAATCAAAATATTTTTCAGCATCTTTCGGGTGACAGAACCACTGCATTTCCATTTGTTCAAATTCGCGAGTTCTATAAATAAAATCGCCTGGAGTAATTTCATTTCGAAACGCCTTTCCAATCTGAGCTACCCCGAAGGGAATTTTTAATCTCATTGTATTCAAAATATTCTCAAAATTAACATAAATCCCCTGACAAGTTTCCGCCCTTAAATAAGTAAATGCTGCGTCATCTTCCACCGGCCCGATATGTGTTTTCATCATTAAATTAAATTTTCTTGGTTCAGTGAGTTGACCACCGCATTCTGGACATTTTTTCATCTTTAACTCATCTAATCGAAACCTTTTATGACACTCTTTGCACTCCACCAACTCATCGGCAAAACCAGCCGTTAAGTGACCAGATGCTTCCCAGACTTTTGGGCTCATTAAAATTGCTGCATCCAAGCCAACAATTCCGCCAGCTGGCGGATTCTGGTTTTTTGTCATTTCGTCCCACCAGGCTTTCTTAATATTATTTTTCATTTCCACCCCCAGGGGCCCGAAATCATAACAAGAACCAAACCCGCCATAAATCTCCGAAGATTGAAAAATAAATCCTCGCCTTTTACATAAAGATATGATTTTTGACATTAAATCAGTCATATTTTTATCGAACTCGACCCATTTCCTCAACTATGGTTGGGTCGTCTGGTAAAGTGGTGTTAATAGCCGAGGCAACAGATTGTAAGGTCATCTCTGTCCAGCTATCTTCACCAGCAATTTTAGCTTGACCAATGATTTCTGGAGTCTGGCCAAATTGCCCTTCCTCAGGCAAAAACTCAATTTGAAAAGCGATATTTGGAGCGGGAGTAAGAACCCCCTTGCCTCTTTCTAAATCTCGAACTAGCCAGACAATTTCCCTGCTTTCGGAATCAAAAGAAAATTTTGATGCCTCTTCTTCAGGAAAAATTTTCCCAGTTAAATTAACCTGAGTTGGCAGAACTGCTTTTACTTTTACATCTTTAACATCTGAATAATAATTTTTCACCTGCCAGATTATGGTATAAGTAGTTTTCTCACCAACCTTGGGTGGAATGGGACCTGAATTGCCAAAAACTTCGTCTTGGAAATATCCCTTTTGAACTATTTCCAATTTTGAACTAATTCTAGTCACAAATTCTTCTTTCACCTGGGAAACGAAAACTTTATTTCTTAAAACCGGATTTTTGACATTTCCTAAATCATCCTTTAACTTTATCCAGAAATCGGCTTTCCCTTCTTCGGTTGGAGCTAAATATTGAAGTTTAGAAACCCGGCGCCAATCGAAAATAACTGAATTGTCTCCGGGCTCAAAATTTCCCAAATCCGATTTTATCGTCTGAAAATCAAATGCCTCTCCTTCGAGATTGGAAATCATAAATAAATTATTTAAATCATCATCGCCAATATTTTTAAAATAAATTTCGTAATGAAGCCAGTCTCCAGGTAAGGCAACATATTTTGGATTCCCATTGATTTCTTGGCGAAGATAAATTGATGGCTTTATAATTTCTACTCCCTTTTCCGTTTCCTTCAATGAAATAAATTCCCCCTCTCTCCAAATTCCCAGTTTTGCCCGAAAAATTCTTGCTTCACCGATTTCACCTGAGAGGTAACCGGAAACTTCAATTCTTCCTCCCTGAGACTTGTTCAAAACCGGAATCACCCACTCATTTTTTTCAATTGATTTTGGCGAAGATTCAATAAATTCAAAACCGGAAGGATAATCCACCTGAATTCTTAAATCGGTTAGAAGCTCATTTAGGTTTGAAAAATAATTTATCCTGAATCTAAAATCTTTTCCCGATTCAATTTTGATGGGCAAATCGAATTCGAAGGTGAGGGGGACGGATTTAATAGTTGTGGTAAAGGTGGTAGCCGATTCATATCTGGCTTTTAGATTTTTTGGCCGATAACTCAGCCAGGCTTTAGCTAATCTTACCTCTCCTTCCTTTCCTAATAGTTTTGCTTTAAAAGGAATGGTTTTTTCTTCCCCGGGATAAATATCCTCTAAAGACTTCTCTGTTCTTAAAGCGCCTCCTTCCACAATTGAATATTTTGGATATTCAAAAATAAGTCTCGGCTCTTCCAAGCGGGTATTACCATTATTTTTATATTTCACTAAGTATTCAATTTCTTCAGCCAGAGTTGCTTCGCTGGGAGCTAAAATTTCCAATTTTAAAACTTCTTTTGAATAGATGTTCGATTTCCAATTCCAGAAACCAGCCAATCCCGCTCCCCCGGCTAAAATAATTAAGAAGATGATAAATTTTCTTCGCATATGATAATTAAGAAGAAAACGAATTTTCTTCGCATAGCAAGATTTTAATTTATTAAAATCGCAGCTGGGTTCGAAGAAGCAAGCTTCTTCTCTCGCCCTCATTAACATTCAGGCAGCTGAAGCTTCAGCTTCATCGACTATAAAAGAAAGATAATTTTTAGAAACAGAAGCTAATTCTTTTAAAAAATCTTTTTCAATTTTTAATTTAGAAAGGGTTAACCAGTTTTTTTCAAGAATAATTCTTAAAATCTTCACTATGTCTGGTTTAACCTCTTTGCCTACCCGAGCCGCAGCGAAGGGTAAAGAAGAGGATTTATCCTCTTCGACTAATTTTACTTTTTTAAAACAGTTTTGACAAATTAACCCGCCTTCTTTTGAATTGAAATAAAGTTTTTCAGGTAATAATTTTTTTTGGCAAATGACGCAATTATAAAGTTCGGCTTTGTAACCCAGAATTGAGAGGAGGTTCCAAAGAAAATAGTAAGGAAGCAAATTGCAAATTGTTGATTTCAAATTGGAATTATTCAAATTTTTAAAGGTTTCATTAAGGAGACGCCAGATTTTTTCATCGGGTTCTTGGAATTTAACCAACTTAGCCAAAACCCCTGAAATTTTATAGGCGATAGCTAACCTTTTTAAAGATTTTCTTAAATTTCTAAATTTTTCAATTGAAATAGCGTCGGTTAAGGTTTTGTGAGTTTTGCCCTGGATAAACTCGATTTCTGATAAATAAAAGAGTTCTGCTCCTGACCTTAATTTTGAAGAAATTTTTCTAATCGCCCTTCCTAAAATCTCTAATTTCCCAAAATCTTTAGTATAAAAAGTAAATAATTGATCGGCCTCACCTCGATCTTCTTTTTTAAAAATAATGCCTTTGGTTCGGTAATGAACGAACATTTATTTATAGGCCGGCTCTTTTCTTCGCCTCCTCTAAGCGAGCTATCGCTTCCCTAATTGTGTTTTGTTCAGTCCCAGTCTTTGCTCTCGGGAAAGCATTTTTTAATTTTCCGATTTCTCTTTGTATTTCACTCCCAGAGAGCTCACGACCATAGTAAGAAGGGAATCTTTCTTTCAATAGTTTTTCTCCCATTGCCCCTAGTTGTCTAGACTTTACATTTCTACTCCAAGGAATGGAAGAAGGCCCTTTCTTTAAAAAATATGGAAACTTTTCTCTCGGAATCCCCCCTCTTTTCTCATAAGGTCCTTTGGAAATAGGAGCAGGCTTGGGAGGCGGCGTTGGTTTTTTTATTGCCATATATTAAATCTTTTTAATTGCTAACCACAATTTTGCTTGGTCGACCAAAATTTCTTTTTCTCCAGCAAAAAGTTCTTTTTTTGCTTTTTCTTTGAGCGTCAAATCTCTAAGATTGGCTTCTTTTAAAAGAAATTCTTTATTTTTTTCCAAAATTTTATTTAATTCAGCTGTTCCGAAATAATTTACTAAAATTTTATCCTTTGGCTTAAATTTCGCTTTCTTTCTCATTTCTTGAATCTGGCGAATAACTTCCCGAATTATTCCTTCTTCTTTTAATTCGGGAGTAATTTCAGTATCCAATTTAAGAGTTTTGTCAAAAGTAATTTCCTTGACATTGACTTCCTCTTTTATTAAATCCAGTAACTCTTTTTCAATTTTCAATTTGCCATTTGCAATTTGCAATTTTGCTAATGGTTGCCTGACTTTAATTCCGACTTTTGCCCTTTCTGCTAAAGCTAAGGCAACAACTTCTCTAGCTTTTTCCATTTTTTTCTCTAATTTTTTATCAATCAGTTTCTTATTTACCTTTGGCCAACTTTCTAAATGAACACTCAACAGGGGGCGGGTCTCTATCAAATTTCTATAAATTTCATCACTCAGAAATGGAATAAATGGTGCGGTTAATTTACTCAATGTTAAAAGTACGTAATTTAAGGTTCCCGAAGCTTCTTTTAGTTCTTTTTCAGTTTCCGGCTTTTGAAATCTTCTTCTTGACCGCCTAATATACCAGAGGGAAAGATCTTCGATGATAAAGTTCTCAATCGCTCTAGCTGTCCCCGTAACGTCATATTTATCTAATCTTTGAGTTGTTTCTTTAATAAGGTTATTGAGTCGCGAAATAATCCACCTATCCAGTAAAACCGCTGATTTACGCTGATAGCTACGCTGATTACCGCTGATATCTTTGTGTTTTTTCCCGCGTTGTTCGGCGTAGGTGTTGTAAAATACGAAACAGTTCCAGAAGGTTAAAATAAATTTTTTCAAGGCCTGATCGACATCTCTCTCTGAGAAGAGTCTAGCATCTCCTGGTTGGTTAACAGTAAAGAAATACCAGCGAGTGACATCCGCTCCGTACTTTTCAACTACCTTCCAAGGATCAACAACATTTCCTTTTGATTTTGACATTTTCCCCCCTTTTTCATCTAAAACATGACCTAAAGAGATAACATTCTTATAAGGCGTTCCGAAACCTAATAGAGTTGAAATGGCTAACAAAGTGTAAAACCAACCTCGAGTCTGATCTACCGCTTCAGAAATATAGTCTGCCGGAAATTGTTGTCGTTTATCAATTAAATTTTTATTTTCGAAGGGGAAATGATATTGGGCAAATGGCATTGCTCCCGAATCAAACCAACAATCAATTACCTCTGACACTCTTTCCATTAAACTTTCACACCGCGGACAGAAAAATTTTACTTCATCGATATATGGTCGATGGAAATCCAATTCCCCTTTCTCGTTGAAAGGTAAATTTTTGAATTCAATTTTCTTAAGCTCGCCAACTTTTATAAAATTAGCTTTGGTGGTCTTTTTAAGATATTCTTTATTCTGCCAACCCATCATTGCCCCTTCCAAAAGCCACAAGGGGTCGCCATGACTAACGAGAAGGATGTTTTTATTTTGATGCTTTTTATCAATCTCTTTCAAAAAATTAACCATTCTCTCTCGACAGTTCGACCAGCTTTCGCCTTTTCGAGGAGCTTTTAAAAATCTTTCTTCTAAATCAGGGAAATCTTGATAGAATTTTGCTTTCTCCCCACCATGATAAATCCCTAAATTTATATCTCTAAGTCTTTTATCTAAAAATAGTTTTACTCCCAATTCTATTGCCACGATTTCTGCTGTCTGGCGAGTCCGAGAACTATCGGAAGAATAAATTAAATCAATTTTTTTATTTTTAAGTTTTTTGGCAATTTTTTTTATCTGAGTCTCCCCATTTTTGGTTAATAAAACAGGCTCGCTTTCTGGCCAGGGATACATCATTTTTTTCTTTTCAGTCTGATAAATTGTCTCCCCATGTCTTAAAATATAATATTTATTTTTGCTGAAGTTTTGCGATACCAAATCTTTCTGCGAGCCAATCATCTCTAAATTTCCGCATTTTTTGCATTGCCAGATAGGTAAGGGTGTCCCCCAAAATCTCTCCCTTGATAATGCCCAATCCTTAATTTCTTCCAACCACTCTCCAAATCGACCTTCCTTTAAATGAGCTGGAGTCCAGTTAATTTTTCGATTATTTTTGATTAAATCTCTCTTTACTTTCTGCATATTGATAAACCAGCTTTGCTTTGCATAATACAAAAGGGGGCTATCACATCGCCAGCAAAAAGGATAATCATGGAGATATTTTTCTTCTTTAAACAAGAGCTTTCTCTGTTTTAGATCCTCGATGATTAGGGGATCAGCATCTTTTACGTAAAGGCCTGCCCATTTTTTAACATCCAGAGTAAATTTTCCTTCCTCACCCACATTTAATAAAATCGGTAAATCATTCTCTTTTCCAGTTTCCATATCTTCTTCTCCAAAAGCAGGAGCAATATGAACAAGTCCTGTCCCTTCCTCAAGAGAAACAAAATCGGCTGGAATTACCTTATAGGCAATCTTTGAAATCTCCTCATCGGGAGGATAAAGACCATTATATCTCAAACCGACTAAATCTTTCCCCTTAAATTTCTTAATCACCTCGTAATTACCTCCTAAAACATTCAGTCTTTCTTTAGCTAAAATTAAATACTCATCATTAACTTTGGCCTCCACGTATACGAATTCCGGATTTGCGGCAATCGCCACATTACCTGGCAGGGTCCAGGGTGTAGTTGTCCAGACTAATAAATAACTTCTTCCCCTGGTTTCAAATTTCGGATTTCGGATTTCGAATTTTATGTAGATGGCAGGTTCCCTTATTTTTTCATATCCCAGAGCTACTTCATGGCTAGAGAGTGAGGTTCCGCACCTCGGACAATAAGGAACCACTTTATAATCTTGGTATAATAATCTTTTCTTATAAATTTGTTTTAAAATCCACCAAACTGTTTCAATGTAATCAGGCGTATAAGTAATATAAGGATTTTCCAGCTCTAACCAAAAGGCGATTCTTTCAGTTAGCTTTTCCCAATCTTTTTTATAATGCCAGACAGATTCCTTGCATAATTTGTTAAATTTGGCAATGCCATATCTTTCGATATCTTTTTTGCTTTTCAATCCCAATTTCTTTTCGATTTCTAATTCAACGGGCAATCCATGGGTATCCCAGCCAGCTTTTCGTAAAACTTTAAATCCTCGCATTGCCCGATAACGGCAGATTATGTCTTTGTAAACCCTGGCTAAAACATGGTGAATTCCTGGAGCAGCATTAGTCGTTGGTGGTCCCTCATAAAAAACAAAATTTCGAGCCCTTTTTCTCTGCCCAATTGATTTCTCAAAAATCTTATTTCTCCGCCAAAACTTCAATATTTTCTTTTCTAATTTTGGGAAATTCAAATTCATACTACATTTTTTCTGGAGCGCTAACTCCCATTAAATGTAAAGTATTTTTTAAAACTGTTTGGGTGGCTAAAATCAATCCCAAACGGGCCCGACTAAGATTTTCATCATCGGAAATAACTCGACAATCTCGATAAAATTGATGGAAAGAAGTTGCTAAATCTATGGCATACTGAGGAATTCTTTGAACTTGATAATCCTTAGCCGTGTCCTCAATAATCTCTGGGAATCTAATAAGTTGTTTAATGAGTCCTAATTCACTCGGGTGGTTTAAAAGGGTTAGATGTTTGATGTTGGATGTGGGATGTTTTACTTTTCTTAATATTCCGCAAATTCGGGTGTGGGCATACTGAATATAATAAACCGGGCTTTTTTCTGACTTCTCTTTGGCCAATTCGACATCAAACTCCATCTGGGTATCCAAAGACTTCATCAGGTAGAAAAATCTGGCTGCATCTAAACCAACTTCATCAATTAACCATTCTAAGGCGACAACTTCTCCTTTTCTTTTTGAGATTTTTCCCTTTTTTAATCGAACAACCTGGGAAATTAAAATATCTAAATCTCCCTTGTAATTGAGCATTTTTGCCACTGCCTTTATTTTCCCAACGTGTCCCTGATGGTCTGCTCCCCAGATATCGATTATTTTTTTGAATCCCCTATCAAACTTATCTTTATGATAGGCAATGTCTGATAATAGATAAGTTGGTTCTCCGCCTTCTGCTTGGCTTCTAATTATCACCCAGTCTTGAGTATCACCAAATTGGGCGGTTTTTATCCACCACGCTCCCTCCTTTTGATAAACAAAATTTTTACTCTTTAACCAATTATAAATTTTATCAACTTTATTTTTTTTATATAAATCTTCTTCCGAAACCCGGCTATTAAATTTAATTTTTAATTTATTTTCAATAAAGTCTTTGGTGTCTTTTTGAATTTCCTGAGCTAATAAATAACCAGCTTCCCCTCCATCTCGAAGATTTAAGATTTTAGATTTAAGATTTAAGATTTTTTCTTGTAGATATGAATTTAAATAAGTCGTTCCTCTGCCTAAAGCGGTTTGGCCTAAGGTCTTAATCTGGGTATTGGCTTTGGCATCATTGATGTAGTATTCTCTTGTTATTTTATATCCAGCTTTTTCTAAAATATTAGCCAAAGTATCTCCAAAAAAAGCACCTCTGCCATTTCCAATGTGAAGGGGGCCGGTAGGATTTGCCGAGATAAATTCAACTTGAGTTTTTTTATTTTTCCCAATCTTTAATTGACCGAATTTCTCTCCTTGTTTTAAAATTCCCTCAACCTGCTTTTGTAAAAATTCCTTTGAGAGAAAAAAATTAATAAAACCCGGCTCAGCCACTTCGACTTTCTCAAATATGCCAGATTTTAATTTTCTGGCTATTTCGGTTGGGTCTTTCTTAAGCTGAAGGGCGATATTGGTTGAATAATCACCGTGAGATACATCTTCCGGCTGTTCAACTTTAATCTTTTCTGGCTTTTCTCCGGTTGCTTTTTGAATTAATTTTATTATTTCCTCTCTTGCCATATTCTTAATTCTACCTTAATTCGCTTAAAATTTAAAGGAATTAATGCTAAAATGAATTTATGAGCCCCGTTAGAA
>Ga0210021_1000375_pt1 | contig 51555 bp, 49 predicted proteins | sample CryGeymeta201517_FD_183981 | JGI IMG/M metagenome (GOLD analysis project Ga0210021, IMG submission 183981) | Groundwater microbial communities from Crystal Geyser aquifers in Utah, USA - Crystal Geyser metaG 2015-17 (SPAdes) (version 2) | ecosystem: Environmental > Aquatic > Deep subsurface >... | reverse complement strand
TCCAGTGTTTTTCTCTGGAGATTTCGTTTGCGTTCTTGTACTCGGTTTACCGGCATCAGTATTTCACTTGAACCCTTGAACCCTGGAATCCTCGAACCCTTTTTACCCACTAAATGGGAGAAGAACCTCATTTTTCTATTTCCAGAACAGAAATTAGGGACAACCTCCTTTTCTTCTTGTTTATGTATATATGAAAATACCCCCCAAGTGTTCTCCCTCTTGTCAGCCCTTCATCAGTCTTTTTCTTATCCAACTTGGGCTCCGACGGCAATCAAGAACAGCAAGGACCAGAATCACGTTATCAATGATCCGGTAATATACGGCAAATGGGAACCGCTTGGAAAGCAGGCGGTGGCATCCAAAGACCAGTTGGTGAATCCCTCCGAAGTATGCTAAGGAGTCAATATCCGAATAAAGGGAATCGAGGAAATACGATCCGAGGCCGGGAGACTGCGACTCATAGAATCGATATCCCTCCTCGAGGTCCCTTTCGGCTGGGCTAAGGATTCCTATCTTCATGAGATCTTTTTCTTAATTCTCTTCTTACTCTGTTCCCAATCCGAGGCAGTCACTTTACCAGCCGTGAAAGCCTGTTCTCGGTCCTTAAGGATGGCTTCATGCCAAGCCGGGGATTTCATTTTCTTGTCATCTCGAGTTAGTTCCGACCAGAGCTTCTCCATCAAATCCAGCTTCTGGGCAAGTGAAAGTTTGGAAATGGGCAAATCAATTCTTTTCATAGCGTCTCCTTTTTATTATGCAGCCACGCTGTCATGTTATATACACCTGAAAAAGTAGATGGGTCAAGGCAAAATTTCCAATGATCCTGGTCCGGTCGGGCCTGTCCGGTTTGACAGAATAAAGAAACCTGTGGCTTGATGATAATAGATGGATGTGATTTGAGAAAAGTCATGAATAAAAATTAGCCGGGCCAATGCTTGGTGCAGGATATGAGAAAGGATGATGAAATCATGAGAATTATCGATGCAAGAGAAGATTACAGCCTCATTCAGGAATACAAGGATCTGATCGTGAATGACAATTGCAGCGAACCGCGCGGGATACAGGTCCTGCTGGACAAGGAGAAGACAGCCCGCAGGTTGAGCCTCTATACCTCCATCCTTGGTTACTCGAATGCGGTGGACAGTGTGGGAGACGATTGGGCCTTGACCGTTAAAATAGGAAAGTGTATCTGTCCCGTGGCATGATCAAGACCGTTCCTATTATTAGAAATGACATCATATTGGAAATCCCTCCCTCGATAAACCCATTCGAGGGCAGGCGCCGGGAGGAATTTCATCTTCCCTTCCTTTGTAAGGAGGGGAATGGGTTTATGGCTCGTTGAGCCAACGGCTCATAGAGGAGGTAGACTTCCCTGGCTCTACCCCACCTATCCTCCCCTTACAAAGGGGAGGCGAATAGCGGGCCGCCCGGGGGACGGTTCCCGGAAACGCGTACTGAATTCGACATTCAGCATCCGTTCGGCCTCCTGCAGGGTTTCCTCGGCCTGCTTCATCCGATATTCGAAGAGGCTCTCCGTATCGGTCATACTTTCACCCCCTCCTCGCTGATGTTCTTCACGATCGGAGAAGACCGCAGAGGAGTGTTCTCAAGTTCGTATCGTGTAAAGATCAGGGGCGATATGTAGACAGAATGCGCAAAACCCACCTCCCACACGGCTTGGTGGATTTTATCCTCCAGGTTACGGTCGAGGGATTCCACTTCTCAGTTTTCGGAGCAGACCCAGTCCGATCAAACCGGAACAAAAGAGCAATATAGAGGCCGGTTCAGGGACGAAGACTGAACTGTGGGGACTACCCGGCGAGGAGAGAATATCTATGGAACCACCGGCATTGCCCATGGGAACCATCTGCCAGGCCCCCCCGCCGCCGCTGCCTGGATAGTAGAGTCCGAAATCCCAGGATTGCACGATCGTTCCGGTGTTCCAGTCATACCAGGACTCCACGGCATCCAGATACAAGTCGGTCTTCGATCCGGCCCACCACTGCGTAGCAATGATATTCTGAATACCATAATCCCCTGTGGTAAACCATTGCGCCTCCAAACCCGTGTCGTCTTGCCAGTATGACCACCCGACAGGCAAATCCGCCGAGGCAAAGGGTTGATTGGACCACAGTGTAACCAGATTCGGTTTTTCATCGGTTACAAATGCCTGGCTCCAATCGGCCTCACCGGGAATGGTCCTCAACATGAAGATGCAGACCATGAATAGGAATAAGGTGTTTTTCATAAATGACTCCCGTGCTTTAAGGGATACCGGCCCTATCACGCTGTCTCGGCACGTCCCTTGAGTTTTTAAACCATTCAAAAACTTATTCAAAACCGCCAACATCTCTTATCCCCTATGTCTCTCAAGAAATTCAAGTCAATAAGGATGATTTCGTCCATTTATTTCTATTTTAACGATAATTAATCCGTTTTCTCCCTTTTTTATTATTTTAACATACTTTTTGAAAAAATGTAGCATTATTTTGGATTTTCTTGCGATGAGGATATCAAAACGGTTGGGGCAGAGTGAGAAGGTGCAAAGGGTCTTGGATAAAATATCAGCACCCTTCAGGATGACATCAAGTAGTTTCCATCTGCATTTCACAGAAGGATGCGTTCTGCCGTGTACATATTTGCAAATACGGCGGCATTCGAGCGCGTCCCCGTATTGAAGAACAGAGCCGCTGCCCCATCTCACCTATATCTGGCGGGGTCAGGATGGGATGCAACGGAATTGATTTCAATATGAGAAGCTGATCCGTACGTCATTGCCGTCCTCACGATTGATCTGCCACAGCACCTTGGGCTGATAATCAAACAGTTTGGCCACAAACACATCCGGAACCCTTTCGATACGGATATTATAGATATTCACCCCTTCATTGTAGAGCTCTCGGCGGTCGGCAATTTCTTCCTCAAGTTCCGTTATTCTTGCCTGGATCTGTCCGAAGCTTTTGTCCGCCTTGAGTTCCGGGTACTTTTCCGAAACGGCAAAAAGGGACTTCAGGGCTTCGGTAATCATCCCGTCGGCCTTGCGTTTTTCTTCCATGGTGTTTGCATTGGACATCATGGCCCTGGCCCGGGTGACTCTCTCCAGGGTGTCGGCCTCGTGTTTCATATACCGCTCGCAGACCGAAACCAGTTTAGGGAGTTCGTCGTGCCGCTGTTTCAGGAGCACATTGATATTGCTCCAGGATTTGTCCACGTTGTTCCTGACAACAACCAGCCCGTTGTAAATAATTCGGTATTTCTTATAGGAGTAATAGACACAGTCGGTCTGGGAGTATGGGGTTTTTAAAAAATATTTCTGTCTTGCCTTACCCTTGACTTCCACAAGCCCCATGGGCATGGACCGGATCTTGCTGGTCGGACAGTTCTCCAGGGCACGCTTCCGTTTGATCATGATGAATGAATGTATAAAGCCGATCAGTCCTAAAAAGATGAGTCCTGCGGATAAAAAATGAAACTGCTTTACGGCATAGCACCAGGCTATGGAGCAAAAAAAACCAGCCGTGAGCGGATAGATAAGGACCGGAGGCCCCAGCCTCCGGACGTGCCTCCTGTATTGCCGCAGAAACAGCTTGAGGCCGCTCCCCCACGTCCTGATCTCCCCTGTCACCACCTCGATCGGGGATTCCGGAGGGGACGGTGGAATCCGTGAAGCTTTCCCCGATGGACCGGATGCGCGGCCAGGATCTTCCCAAGGGTCCTCTTTCACCTCCTGACGGCCCAAGAGAGGGCCGGTCAAAAGCAGTCCATCCAGTTCACCGAGGGCCTGGACCGGAGAGACCGGATCCCGGTCATGGACCGTACGGAACATATCCTGGGTATAGGCCAGATAGACGAAACGGGAATAGAGAGCGAACTCATTGAGAAGCCTCTCCGGAGAATCCGAATCCGGTGAATTCAGGAAAGGAAGCTCGCTCTCACCAAACCCCGCATCCATCACGGCCCTGACTGAAAATTTTCTGATCAGCTTGATCACCTCCGGGAAGTTTTGTGTGATGGATTTCAGGCTGCCTTCCCCGAGTGAATGAAAATTGAACCGTTGGCTGTCCAGCCGCAGAGGCGTATTGGATCCTGAGATGTAGATATCCATGACCGGATGGTTCTGGAAAATAAACCTCAGCCGTCTGCTCAAAGGATATTCCACATCCTTTCCCACGACAAGCCTTGCGATCTGTTTTTTCTTGAGCTCTCCGGGTTTCATGGTCGTAAGAACAAGAATCGTTTCCTGAGTTCGGTCGAGCGAGGTTATTTCCCCTCCTCCCGGCGCCATAAAGCGCAATCTCTCCAGGCCTGCCTCAAGATCTGCTGCCCGGATGCTCCGTGCTCCCTTTTGAAGCTCCCTTTTGCTGATCACACAGCACGGGAAACCCTCGGCTTTTAAACTTCCCGATAAATGCTCAAGGATGTCCGCATCCTGTCCTGACAAAAGGACCTGGAGGGCCTCGCCCGTAAATTTTTGCCGTATGGTCGCTTTGTCCAGACCGGTAAGTTCTGAAAGGGGCGCAAGATAGGGATCGATCTTATGAGGATCCGTAGAAAAAGGGCGGATGACCAGGTAGTGGTGGGTGCTCTGCTCTATGGACCTAACCGTCTCGGATGCACGCATGGATTACCCCTGATTAACAAGGCCCCTGCCGGATGAAAACACAGGTCGAAAGATCAATATACCCGCATGCCAGGAACCCCTTGGAGCCCTTGACGATCAGGAGGGGGAGCGCCAGTTCAATGCGTTCCTTTGAAAGACCGGTCCAGTCCACTGCATGGCCCTTCTTAGTCCCCGACGATCCTCTCGGCAAGTCACCCTATTTTACGAATAGGGCCGCTTAACCGATGATACAAAGCCTCGGCACTCAATCAAAAAGACGATACGGCTGAAGAAAACAGGGGGCGGATGTCCCTACTGATCGGATACGTCTCGATCCAGGGCTTCCTGAAAAGCCCGGTTTGCATCCTGGATATATCTCTCCCTGGGAAGGAGCACACGGCTGACGATATCGAGGGTTCCGGATGCCATCCTGCCGTCCCTGATCAGCTGGCGCCCTGCCTCTTTGGCCGCATCAAGGATGTCCTGCACCGGTTCGCCTATCTTCAGCATCACCCGAAACGCCTCGCCGTGCGGCCGGAGAAGCGCCCCTGCAAACTCAAGCCCTGCATTCCGGCAAAACGCCTTCATGTGGGCCAGCATGGGATCAAAATTGTCCTTTTCCCAGAGCCCGCAATTGGAGACGAGCGCCAGCTTGCCGGCCGTGTTTCCGTCCCTTCTCGGATGGCGGGAGTGATTGTCGCACAGCTCAAAATAAGGCTGTACCATCGGAAGCATCCGGTCCATCAGGTTCTTCACCGGTCCGGGAACACCGTCGCAATAGACGGGCACAGCAAACACCCAGATATCTGCGGCGCTCAGTTTGGGAAGGAGCATCGCCATATCATCCTCCTGGAGGCACTCCCCCGGCGTGCTGAACCAACAGTTAAACTCCGCGAGACAGGGGTTGATCTTCAGTTTCCGTGTATAGACCAGTTCAACCTTGGCGCCGGCCTCTTCCATGCCATCGAGGAATGGAACAAGGATGAGGGCGGTGTTTCCCACACCCATCTTCGGGCTGCCGTTGATTGCAATGACGTTCATAGCTGCCTGATCATTTCAGATGTTGGCCGGTTCGAGCACAGCCGGTCGGAACGTTCCAATACCGGACATTCACGCGGGACATCGGCATTGCATAAGAGGATGCGTCTTCATACTCCATCTTAAAGGAACGGGCCGAACGGCTCCACCCTCTATAGGAAAAATACCAACTAATTCATACCCTGTCAACTGCTTTGTAAAACTGCACAAAATCCCTTGGAATGCGGCATTAAATTGGTATATGATCATATTATATTTTAAAGCCCTCAATTGCGGCTAAAAACCCGCTGATGGTTATCTCATATGAATAAGATCATGTATCGTACGGCCCTGACCGCCAGTCTGATGATAGGCGCTCAAGTGATGATGATTCTGCTGAGGGGAGAATCCGCCTGCCTGAACCAGGGTTGCAAGGTGGTTGAAGGCCTGATGACCCTTTCCCCCCTTCTGTTCAACCTGGCGGGGCTGGTTTACTTTCAGCTTCTATTCTGGATCTTGTTCCGGACGAGGTTCAGGCCTCAGGCCGCCATGGAATGGATTTCGATCCTGCTTCTTGCCGGTCTTTCGGTGGAAGGGGTGCTCCTCTCTTATCAGATCTTTGTGGCCCGGGCCTTCTGCTCCTACTGTATCCTGATTTTTCTGATGGTCCTGCTGATGAACGCCTTGGCCGGACGGCAGCAGCTCTTCAAGGGAGCGGCGGTTGTCGTTGCCGTCATCTCGATATTCTCCCTGCTCAGCTTCGGCCCCTCGATGGTTTTGTCCCGGTATCAATCCCTGGATTCAGGGACATTTGCCGTAAAGACCTGTTCCTCGCCGGTCAAGAAACTCTATCTGATCTTCTCTTCAGAGTGCCCCCATTGCCGGAACGTGATCAAGGCGCTGGAGAACTGCAACAGCTGCGATTTTCATTTTAATCCGGTTGACCGGATAAAAACTCTGGATCTTCCTGACCTGGAACGCAGGGCATCCTATTCCGCAGAGTTCAACCGTCTCGTCCTTTCACTCATGGGCATCAAGGAGGTGCCTGTGGTGATTGCAAAAAATCCGGACGGCTTTTCCATTATCAAAGGGGAGACGAACATTATCCAATATATCGAGGAAGCCTGTTTTCAAAAGGCCCCGCTTTCGTATATAAACCCGTCATGGTCCCCTGGTCAGGAAGAGACGAGATCGTCCGAAGATGAGAATGGTCTCTGCGGTGAGGGCTCGGAATGTCATTGAATAGCGGGAAGTTTTTAGAAAGTTAAACCCATGGCCGCCGTGCCGGGAAACATTCTCTATATGCTATACCATGATAGGGTGCAGCTTTAAATCCCTTGATTTTCAAGGGGGAATTTGTTAGTTTGTCTCATAATTTAAACCAAAGGGGATGCACGATCTATGATTGACCTTCATACCCATACGCTTCTGAGTGACGGCGCGCTCCTCCCTTCTGAGCTGGCCCGCCGGGCCGAGGTGATCGGTTACAAGGTCATGGCCTTCACCGACCATGTGGATCATTCGAACCTGGACTATGTCGTTACGAGCATCCTCATGGTCTGTAAGGTGATCAACGCCAGGGGCGGGCTTCGTGTCATCCCGGGCGTGGAGATCACCCACGTCTCTCCGGCTCAGTTCGGGGACCTGGCGGCGAGGGCCAGGGCGCTGGGCGCTAAAATCGTGGTGGCCCACGGGGAGACCCTGGTGGAGCCGGTGGCCCCCGGGACCAACCGTGCGGCCATAGAGGCCGGGGTGGATATCCTGGCGCATCCGGGCCTGATCTCCGAGGAAGAGGTGGAACTGGCCATGGAACGGAGGGTTCTCCTCGAGATCACCACGAGAAAGGGACACTCGCTTTCCAACGGCCACGTGGCCAGGCTGGCTATGAAGCTGAAGGCCGGGCTTGTCATCAATACGGATACGCATGATCCCCAGGATTTGGTGGAAAGATCCATGGCCGAGAGGATATTGATGGGGGCCGGCCTCACCCCGGATACGGTGCATGCCGTTTTTAAAAATTCCGAGGCGCTGGTCCAAAGACTGAAATAAACAAATAAGGGAGAAAAAAGAATGTCCAAAGATAAAAAACTGCAGGAACCGGACGAGTTTCTTGTATCCCTGCGGCGGATCTACCAGTACACCCTGGAGAACATCAAGTTCATCTCACTGATCATCGGCGGGATCACGGCCGGGGTGTTGATCATCATCCTGGTTTTGTATCAGGTCAAGACGCAGAGGGAGAAAGAGAGCCTGCTTTCGACCCAGGCGATCACCGCCTATCATGAGGGGCGCATCCAGGATGCCCTGAGCTCTCTGAAAGGCCTTTCCGGAAGCCAGGGTGTTTCCGGGGCTATAATCGAACTGTACCAGGGGAACATCCTCTATGGAGAAGGTCAATATGAGGATGCCCTGAAACATTTCAAGAAGGCTCAGGACCTCGCCGAAGGAAAGAAACTTGAAACCATACGGGGGCTTGCCTCCCAAGGCCTCGCCTATACCGAGATGGCGCTGAAGGACTATGGCAAGGCCGAAGAGGCCTTCAAAGGGATGGGTGCGCACTTTCAAGATCTCTCCCTCCTGGAGTTGAGCCGGCTCTATGCTTCAAAGGGAGAGAGCAGCAAGGCCAAGCATCTCCTCGATGAGATGATCAATTCCTTTCCGGAATCCCCCTGGGTCCCCGCCGCCAAGGCATTGAAGGACCAGGAAACGGGCAAATCATCCGGTTGATCCCATTGGAATCGAGGACCCATGCATGGACCGCATAGGCGTTTTGGATCTGGGCACCAACACCTTCCGTCTTCTCATCGCCGGTCGGACGGCGAATCATCCTCTTGAAAGAAATCTGATGGACCGGCGGGTTGTCCGCATCGGGGAAGGGTTTGTCCGGAGCATGAGGATCTCTATTCCTTCGGTGAAGCGGGGAATTAAGGTCTTGAAGGAATTTGCTTCACAGCTTAAGCGCCATGGTGTGGACCGGGTTCTATCCGTGGCCACAGGGGTTTTTCGAGAGGCTGGAAATGCAGCCGAAGTCATAGAGGAAATCGAAGCCTCATGCAGGTTCCCGATCCGGGTCCTCACGGCATCCGAGGAAGGAACCTACACCCTGAAGGGTGTCCGGGCTGGGATGAACCTGAGCGGGACCCGTGAAGCCCTGATCGTGGATATCGGCGGAGGAAGCACGGAGTTTGTCCGGACCGGCCCGTCAGGCAAGGACCGGGTCCTAAGCATTCCTGCCGGCGCGGTCTATCTGAAAGAAAGATTTGAACCTTCAGCATCCTCTGAACCGAAAGCGTTTTCCGCCATGCAGCAATGGATCGAGAATACGCTGGAAGGCGTTCTTTCGAATGTCTCGGATTCCGATGCCATGACCTGCATCGGCACAGGAGGTTCGATCACAACCTTGTCCTACATGGTCATGGGACTCCGACGATATGACCCGGCCAGGATCCACGGCGCCCTGCTGACCCTCGATGAGGTGGATCGTCTTTTGGCAGAGGTCAGGACGGGATCATGCCGGATGATTCAAGAGCGTTTTCATCTTGAGACTGGGAGAGCGGATCTGGTCCTCTATGGAGGGGCCCTGACTCAAGGGATATTGAGGAGATTGCCGAGCCGGTCTTTGACGGTCAGTGACTACGGCCTTCTGGAAGGCCTGGCATTGGAGATGCTGGAAGACCGGAAGGGAGATGCCGCGCCCGGAGACACAGGCAGAGACTGAGCCGGAACAGGAACTTTTCATGTGTAGATCTGACCGTCCACCATGTGCACAATGCGGTCGCTCTTTCCGGCCAGATGCTCGTTATGGGTAACGATGACAAAGGTGACTTTTTTCCTCCGGTTGAGATCGCGCAGCATCTCATGTACCGACTCTCCGGTGGCGGTATCCAGGTTGCCGGTGGGCTCATCCGCAAAAACGATTTTCGGATTCATGCAGAGGGCCCTGGCCACGGCCACGCGCTGCTGTTCTCCGCCGGACAGCTCTCCGGGCTTGTGGTCGGTGCGGTCTGCAAGCCCCACGTCGGAGAGAAGCTCTATCCCCCGTTCCATGCATTGATGCCGGGGTTCTCCTGCGATCAGAAGAGGCATGATCACATTTTCCAGAGCGGTAAATTCAGGGAGGAGATGGTGGAACTGGAAGACAAAACCGATGACCCGGTTACGGAAATCGGCAAGTTTGTCGTCATTCAGGGAGAAGACATCGGTTCCTTCATACAGGACCTTACCGCCGCTGGGATGCTCCAGGGTCCCTAATATATGAAGGAAGGTGCTTTTCCCCACACCCGAGGCCCCGCAAATGGCCATCATTTCACCCGCGCGAATCCTGATGTTGATCCCCTTCAGCACGCCCAGAGATTCGGGGCCGGCCCGGAAGGATTTTCTTAGATCCGTTACTTCTACAAGGATATGGTTATTGTCTGTTGTCATAGCCTCTTTCTCGATCCTTTTTTTATCACAGGGCGACTGCGAAGTAAAGGGAAGAATCAACATGGACGATCTGGCCGTGAATCTCAGGAAGCACGTGATGGAACTCTCGGAGCGCATTGGGGAAAGAAATGCCGTGCGCTATGAGTCATTGAACAAGGCCGCGGACTATATAGAACAGCGCTTCAAGGCATTCGGATTTGAGCCTGCGAGTCAATTCTACGTTCTGGAGGGGAGGAGGTACAGGAACATCTATGTTACAGTCCCAGGGAAGCGTGCGCCGGAAGAGATCATCGTGATCGGCGCCCATTATGACACGGTCTTCGGGACCCCCGGAGCGGATGACAATGCCAGCGGGGTCGCCGGCCTCCTGGAACTCTCAAGACTCTTTGCAGGCGAATCCCAGGGGCGGACCATCCGGTTTGCGGCCTTCACTAATGAAGAACCCCCTTTTTTCCGTACCGGGAGCATGGGGAGCCGGGTCTATGCCAGGGAGGCCAGGGCAAAGGGGGAGAACATTCTCGCCATGCTCTGCCTGGAGATGATTGGATATTTCTCCCCGGACAAGGGAGCGCAGGGGTATCCGCTTCCTCTGATGAAGGCCTTCTACCCGAAGACAGCCGACTTCATCGCTGTGGTGGGAAATCTCGGATCTCGGTCCCTGGTGAACCGTGTGGCAGAGAGTTTGAAGAGCCGGCCCGGGCTCGGCGTGGAGTCCCTTTCCACATTCGAATGGGTTCCGGGCGTGGATTTCTCGGATCACTATTCCTTTTATCAAGAGGGCTATCGCGCCGTCATGATCACGGACACGGCCTTTTACCGGAACGCCAACTACCATAGGCACACGGATACGCCCGACACACTCGATTATGCCTCCATGTCGGAGGTTGTTAGCGGGCTGCGTCAGAGCATCCTCGACCTTGCTCGATAAGATGAAGAAAATCAGGGGCTCGGACCGCTCAGTCTGTTCGAATCATCACAGGATTTCCGGAAGGACACGGCCAAGGGCTGATCTCATATCTTTTAGTTCCGGGTACTTCCTCAGATTTTCCCGAACGTAGCCGAAGGTATTCGGGAGATATTTGAGATATTGGTCTTTGCCCTTGACCCCGGACATGAACCCGAAGGTCCCCGCGGCCTTGAGGTTCCGCTGGATGGATGTCAGGTCGAAGATGCGGCGGAAACGGCCGGTGTCGGTCTGTGTTCCTTGCATCCGGTCCAGTTCGGCGATGTAGAAGCCGATCAATTCTTCAACAGTCTCATCCGGGAGGACCACGTAGGAGTCCCTGAGCAGAGAGCAGAGGTCGTACTGCAGGGGACCGAGCCGGGCGTCCTGAAAATCCACGATCCCGATCTTGCCGTCCCGGACCATGAGGTTCCGGCTGTGGTAGTCTCTGTGGGTAAAGTAGCGGGGCTCTTCCGAGATGATGCGGCAGAGGTCCTCAAAGGTTTTGCGGATCTCAAGGCGCCTGGGGGACGGGATGTCACGTCCCAGGCGCCCTTCCACGGTCTGCTTGAGAAAGAAGTCCATCTCCCACATCAGCTTCTCCACATCAAAGGCCTGATGAAAGGCCATGCAATGTCCGCAGGCCTTTCGGGTCCCGATAATCTGCAGGGTCAGAAGTTCCCGGATGGCCTTTCGATAGAGCGGAATCGATGCCGGGAGTCCGAAGCGGCGGACATGGTCATTCAGCGTCATCTCCCCCAGGTCATCGAGGATGAGGATCCCCTGTTGCGGGGCGTACAGGTGGAGTTTCGGCACGGCGGCCTTGCAGAGGGTGAGATGGTTCAGGATGTTGATGTAAGGGAGCCTGTCCGGGTCTTCCGGAGAGGGGAGGTCCGTTCCCAACTGCATCACCACGCGAGTCTCTCCTCCGGGTATGCGTGCGCGGAAAAATCTTCTGTCCGATGCATCACCGTGAAGAGGGAGAATCTCAATCCGGTCTGGGGCCATGTTCAGAGACGAGGCAAAAAGGTTCTTTATGGTTTTGATCTCAGAGTCCAAAACAGATTCCGATCGGTCCGCGGTATGGCGGCGGACGTGTCTGTATATGGGTTTGCGTTCCGGCCTTCGCCATATTAACACCGGTCACATGGGGTGTCAAACAGACTCGTCTTTTTTAAAAGTGGAAAAAGTTTGGATAAAAGTGGAAAAAGTTTTCATAAAAATGGTAAACTTTTTCACACATCTCGAGGCCGGGAGACCTGCAGAATGTTCAGAAATGCGCATAAGTTATTCCAGGGAAAAAGGAAAAAATAAATCAGGAAAAAATAGACTTTTTGGCATGTTTCATGCAATAATGTTAAAATAAGTATATTCAGGAGCAGATATGTTTTTTAAGGGATTCCACTTATTCAGCGGCATCATCAAGATGGAGAAAGAAAAGACCCCGGCCCTCGATTTCCAAAACCCCTATCTCAAGGTTTCCGAGGAATTGAAGAAAAGCGCCGAGGACTTGAAACGGGCCACGCACAAACTTCAGCAGTCTTTTCTGACCCGCCAGAATGCGTTGAACAAGGTGGTCGCGGTTTTCAATTCACTCTCCATGAACCGTTCACGCTCTTATGCGGTTGCAGGAAGGAGTGACGGCCTGCTGAAAAGTAAGCCCCGTGAAGATAAAAGCGGCGCCAACGGGATCAGCGAATCGGGTCTCTTTGAGATCTACAGGGAGGCCTGCCTCAATTTTATTGAACCCGATAAGACATATTATTTCAAACTTCGCAGCCATTCGGTTTTTCTTTGTGCCATGTATAAACGTTGCATGGGGAACCTGCGCTATTATGACCATGAATTTCAGAAGATCGAAAATCCCGGCCAGTACCGCTTTACCGAGACCGAGGCCTATGTGGCCAACGAGGTCATTCAGGTCGTGAACCGGATCGGGAGAGAGCAGTTTGTACGGGAAGGGCATCAAACCCTGTACAATGATATCTGCTCCAAACTCCTTCCAAAAACCGCCGATCAGTAAGCGGCCCTATTGAATGCTGCGCGTCATCCGGCGGCCGTGAAGATGCCGCTCTCACATTTCTCCCTTGCCTCTATCGCCATTTATTCATATAATCCCATCATCGCGGCCGTTCGGACTGAATTCTGCCTTACGGTCCCCTTTTCGGGCTTGTTGTCAGCTCATGTCTGAGAGCCGGCCGCTTTTTTTGAAATGCATCTTCTCAGCGGAATGCCGAATGGCTGTTATCCTGAGGAGAGCCCGAAACCTTTTAAAGAACGCGTTTTTTAAAGGTCAAGATGAAAAAAATTCCGACACATCCCACTCACTCATGGTTCCTCTTCCTGATTCTCCTGCTGTTGATGGCAGGATGCGGAGTCAGAGACGGCGGAGGCGCCGATAACGGAGACCATAACAGCCTGAGCAGCCATGTGGATGTCGGAACCAACCGGCAGGGGACGTCTTCCGGTATAGAACAAGGATCTCCCTTCGGCTTTCATCCTGCGGAGGTTTCCAAGCAAGGGTATCAAGACAATGGTTATACGGATGCCCTCCATATCGGGGTCAGGTTCACCCGGCCTTCATTATATGCCTTATGGTCGGTGATCCAGCCGGATCTTGCGGTGAACGCCTTTGACTTTTCTCTGAATGATGATGAATATGGAAAGGTCCCGACAGATATCAGCATCATCGCGAATATCTCCCCTCAAGCGCGGATGGACCAGGGCCGATGTCTCCCCGGCTCATGGCTCCCCATTGATGAGGCTCAATATGCTGCTTTCGTAAAGGCAACCGTGGAACGATACGATGGCGACGGCTTAGAAGACATGCCCGGGCTTCTCAATCCGATCAAGTACTGGCAGGTCGGGAATGAACCCACGAACGATAACCGCTCGGATTTTGCCGGGTTGCAGATGATCACTTACCAGGCCGTCAAACAGGTCTGCCCTGACTGCAAAGTCCTGATCGGGGGCGCGACAGGTTTTCCATACAATTACATATGGGAATTTGACCAGTTCTACGCCCCTATTCTCGCTGAATTGGGAGGTCAATACGTGGACATTTTTGATTTCCACTGGTATGGCAATGCACTCGGTGAATACCGCCTGAGGGAGACGGCCGGCGGCAAAGATGTCCTCGACCATATCCGATCCACACTCACGACCGACGGCTTTCCATCCGATATACCGATCTGGATCACCGAGATGGGGGCCTACTCCGGCAGTCCCACGGATGAACAGCCCATGCAGACCGAGGCCCAGCAAGCCGGCGACTATTTCAAGAGATTCATCTACCCCCTGTCCCGAGGCGTGGACAAGGTCTTCCCGGCTTTTGGTTTGATGGAAGGATTTAAAAACCAGGACAGCTACTTTGATCACACCGGACTGATCTACGATGGAGAAGGCTCGAATGACCTGGGGCTGGGTATTAAAAAACTGGGCTATTACACCTATCAAAAGATGACCGAGAAACTGGGGGATGCGGACTGGAGCAGCCTTACGATTCTGCACGAAGGCACGGAGAGCGAGCATGTTTATGTTTTTCGTATCGAGAAAAACAGCCTGCCCATCTATATCGCCTGGTGGGATGACTTCGACGAACCCGGCTATCTCCCAGGCGATACGAAATCTTTGACTCTGACGGGTCTCACGGGTACAACCATCACAGCCACGGAGATCGTTCCTGCCGCCGAATTCGGCCGCAATCTATCCGATGATGACCAGGCATTCGCCATGAAGACCTATCCCGTATCCGGCGGCTCGGCGGACATTCTATTGAGTGAAAGCCCTGTGATTCTGGAGGGAAAATGAACGAACCGTCCGCACAAGTCATTGAAGAACTCAGTCATAAAGTCCTGGCATTGAAAAAGAAGCGGAACGCCGTGATCCTGGCGCACAACTACCAGGTGGACGAGGTGCAGGAGATTGCGGACTACACCGGCGACTCCCTGGAACTCTCCCGACGGGCCGTGGACGCCGATGCGGAGGTCATTGTCTTTTGCGGCGTCCACTTCATGGCGGAAAGCGCAGCCATCCTCAACCCGGGAAAGACCGTGCTCCTCCCGGCCTGGTACGCCGGATGCCCCATGGCCGATATGGTGACGGTTGAGAAACTGCGCAGGATGAAGGAGCAACACCCCGGCGTGCCTGTGGCGGCCTATGTCAATACCTCGGCCGCGGTCAAGGCCGAAAGCGACATCTGCTGCACCTCGGCCAATGTGGTGAACGTGATCAATTCCCTGGACTCGGACCGGGTGATCTGCATCCCGGACAAGAACCTGGCCGCCTATGCCCGGCAGTTCACGAGCAAGGAGATCATCGCGTGGAAGGGGTTTTGCATCGTCCACAATTTGGTCACCGTGGAAATGGTGAAGAAGGCCCGCACCGAGCATCCGGATGCCCTGTTCATGGCGCACCCCGAATGCCCCATGGATGTGCTCAAACTCGCCGATCATGTGACCAGCACCTCCGGCATGCTCCGCTATGCCGGGAAATCTCCGGCCAGGGAGTTCATCATCGGAACCGAACGGGGGCTTCTCTATAATCTCCGGAAACAGAACCCGGGCAAGAGGTTCTACATCCTCTCCGACGATCCCGCGCCCTGGGACCTTCCCATACTGACCTGCCAGAACATGAAGCGAACGACCCTCGAACTTGTGGCCCGGTCGCTCGAGACCATGGAGACCGTCATCACCGTACCCGAAGAGATTCGTGTCCGCGCCAAGGCGGCGCTGGACCGGATGCTCGCCATACCCAGGGAATGAGGGATGAAGCGCCGGCGCCTTTTTATTCTTTTTCTGATGATTCTCCAGGGCTGCATTCCTCTGCATCCCCCAAAAACCTCCGGGATCCCGTTCGCAAGAACGGATGCCTATCCGCTCATGGAAGATACCGGACACCTCGAGTCCATAAAAAGCGCCGTGCAAAATTCCCTTGAGGCCGTGTCCCGGCTAAAACCTCAAGATCAGGTCATGATCGGGAATCGATCCTGCACCGCAAGGGACCTCCAAGAGGCCCTCTCCTCTTTTCTCCAAATCCTCTCGGATGCCAAAGACGCATCCGAACTGAACGGCCGAATTAGACAGGCATTTGATCTGTATGAGGTCCCCGGCCCCATCTTATTCACAGGATATTATTCCCCTCTGCTTCAGGGAAGCTTGAAACCGACTGAACGCTTTCGCTACCCTCTCTACCGCAGGCCCGATGACCTCATCACAAAAAACAGTCCTTCCTGCCTTGGGTTCATCCCCTTTTCCTCGGCGAAGCAGGGTCATTTTACCCGGAAGGAGATCGACACCCAGGGGACATTATCCGGCCGAGGTCTGGAACTCCTCTACCTCGATGATCCGGTTGAGCGTTTTTTTCTCCATGTTCAAGGGTCCGGGATCATCCGCCTTCCTGACGGAAGCACGGTCCGGGTGCGATACGACGGAAGCAACGGGCGGTCCTATACATCCCTGGGCAAGGTCCTCATCAACCAGGGGAGGCTCGAAACCCATGAAGTCACTCTCCCGACGATTAAAAAATATCTTCGCCTGCACCCCGGAGAGCAGGAAGAGATCATGAACCGCAATGAACGGTATATCTTTTTCAAAACCACCGAGGCCGGGCCGCAGGGGGCCGGAGACATGGTTCTTACACCTTACCGCTCCCTGGCCACGGACCCGGCCGTCATCCCCACGGGAAGCCTCTGTTATTACAGCGCCCGTTTTCCCCTCTTCAACCAGTTAGGAGAAATCAATGGATGGCAAGAGCGGGGGGGATTTGCCGTGAGCCAGGATACAGGTGGAGCCATTCGGGGGCATCAGAGGGTTGACATCTTTCTCGGAGAGGGCGATTCTGCCGCGGCCACGGCAGGGCATCTCAAATCCGGAGGGAAGCTCTATATCCTTTTAAGAAAAGATCAAGATCCTGATCCAGGCGCGGAGATGAATACCGGTGACCTGCCGTAACGAAGAGATAGAGATGTCAAACGCCATTATGAAAGAACCTTGAGGACTTCCTTCAGCTCTTCCTTCACTTCATGGAGGGTGTCTTTGAGACCGGGGTTGGATACGGAGAGGACGTTAAGATCCTGCTCCGATTCGATCCTTTTCTTGGCGCCGGCGATGGTATATTTCTGCTGATAGAGGAGCTCCTTGATGCTCAGGATCAGCATGACGTCCTTTTTCTTATAGACCCGCTGGCCGGCCTTATTCTTTTTCGGGTGCAGGCTCTTGAACTCGGTCTCCCAATAGCGGAGGACATGCGGTTCAACGCCGGTCAGCTTGCTGACCTCGCCGATTCGAAAGAAGAATTTGTTCGGTATTTTTTGCATGGTTTAAAAAAAAGAATTCATCATCAATAGAAAAATACGTCACCGTATTTACGAATAGGGCCACTAAGCAGGTTCACCCCCCTCAGCCGACTCACCACCGGAGGGTTTATAGTTTAAGATATGCTCTTTCAGGACTTGGCTGGGTTTGAACGTCACCACACGCCGTGGTGTAATCTCTATTTCCTGGCCGGTCTTGGGATTCCGCCCTTTTCTGGATCCCTTGCTGCGGATCACAAAGTTTCCGAAGCCGGCTATTTTAACCGTTTTGCCGCCTTCTAATGTCTTTTTTATCGTTTCCATAACGGTTTCAACAACTTCCGCAGATTCTTTCTTGGAAAATCCGACTCTGCTATAGACTTCCTCTACAATGTCTGCCTTGGTCATTCATTTTCCTCCCCGATCATTCCGCACGGAAGAAACCATAAAGCCTTTATTTAAAAATACTATATCCTCCTGCAGAAAGTCAAGTTTTTTCGTTTTATTCAATACTTAGAGATTTTTGCTCATGCCCTGAAAAGGGGGCCTCCCCTATCACGTAAACGGGATACCTTACTCCTGTACCTTCTCCTTTACCTTTCTCTCTGCCTCGATCACCTTCTCTGACAGGTGTGCGGGGAGTTCTTCATAATGGTCAAAACCCATTTCGAAATAACCTCTTCCACCAGTGATAGACCGCAATGAGGCAGAATACTGGAGGGTTTCAGCCATGGGGATCAAAGCGGTTACCACCTGAGTCACTCCTCTGGTTTCAAACCCGAGGACCTTGCCCCGCTTGGAATTCAGATCGCTGATGACGCCTCCGATAAACTCATCCGGCACGATGACCTGAAGTTTCATGATCGGTTCCAGAAGAACCGGATCGGCCTCGGCCCAGGCCTTTTTCAGGGCCATGGAGGCTGCAATCTTGAAGGCCATTTCAGAGGAATCCACGTCATGGTAGGATCCATAGTAAAGGGCGGCCTGGACATCCACAATCGGAGACCCGGCCAGGGGACCGCTCTTGATCGCATCCAGCAGCCCTTTTTCCACGGCAGGGATATATTGCCTGGGCACCACCCCTCCCACAATCTCATCCTGGAACTGGAAGCCTCCCCCCCTCGGAAGAGGTTTAAAACGGATCCAGACATCCCCGTACTGGCCCCGTCCCCCGGATTGTTTCTTGTACTTGCCCTGGACCTCCACTTTTTTCCGGATCGTCTCCTTGTAAGGGATCCTGGGCGCCTTGAGGGTCACCTCCACACCGAACTTTCGTTTCAGGGCGGAAAGGATGACCTCCATATGCACCTCGCCCATGACCGAGGCGATCAACTCCATGGTCTCCTCATGACGATGGACCCTCAGGGTCGGTTCCTCCTCACTGATCCGATGGAGGGCATTGCTCAGTTTGTCTTCATCCCCTTTGGACTTGGGTTCTATGGCATAGGAAATGATGGGCTCAGGAAAAATGAGCGGAGAAAGTTTGATCGGGGCCTTATCGTCACAAAGAGTATCCCCGGTGGATGTATTCTTGAGTTTGGCTACGGCGCCGAGCTGTCCAGGTCCGATTTCATCCACGGGTTTCTGATCTTTTCCATACAGGCAAAAAAGGTGTCCCACCCGTTCCTTCTCGTCCCGGTTGGCGTTTAAAACCGTGGAATCAGAATGCAGGACGCCGGAATAGACCCTGAAAAGTGAAAGTTTTCCGGTGAAGGGGTCCACAATGGTCTTGAAGACCTGGGCGGAAAAAGGTTCCTCAGGGGAAGGACGCCGGGTCACCTCTTCGGAAGACCTGGAGTTGGTCCCTTTGATCGGGTTCACCTCGGCGCTTTGCCCTGGGGACGGGAGAAAGGAGACCAGACCGTCCATAAGCTGATGAACACCGATGTTCTTAACCGCTGAACCGCAATAAACCGGAACAAATTTGCCATGAAGAGTTCCTTTGGAAATGGCGGAGAGGAGTTCCTGGTCTTTGATCTCTCCCCCCTCCAGGTATCGTTCCAGGAGTTGATCGTCGTTCTCCACCGCAGTCTCAACGAGCTGCTCACGGTAATGCTCCACCTGGTCCTTCAACTCCTGCGGAACCTCGGAGGTCGTGCTGAAGGTCCCGGAGCCGTTTTCAGCATATTCACAGGCCTTCATGCTCAGAAGGTTGAAGACCCCCTTGAAACCTGCCTCTTTGCCTATGGGGAGTGTGATAACCAGGGGGGTCTTCTTCAGAATGGACTCCATGCTCTCCAAGGCCCTGTAAAAGTCGGCCCGGTCCCTGTCCATCTTGTTGATGAAAACCATCTTCGGGATTCCATACTCCATGGCATAACTCCAGACCTTCTCGGTTTCCACCTTGACCCCGGAAACCGCGCTCAGAAGAACGAGGGCCGAGTCCATGGCCTTGAGCACACCCTTGGTGTCGGCCAGAAAGTTGGTATAGCCCGGCGTATCCATGAAATAGAGGTCGGTCCCGTTCCATGGGACCATGGCCATGGATGAAGAAATGGTGCTTTTTCTATCGATCTCTTCGGGAAGAAAGTCAAGAATGGAATTGTGATCGTCAACACGGTTCAAACGGGTGGTGACTTTCGTATTGAAGAGCATGGCCTCACCAAGCGAGGTCTTACCTACCCCCCCATGCCCTATCATACCCAGATTGCGGACAGAAGACGGATCCAGCTTTGCCATAGATCACCTCTCAGCCAAAAAATTGCAAACGGACTTTAAAACCAGACACCGCTCCCCCGCGGTGGCGCAGGCAGGGACTACCAGATATCAGACTCTATATTCCCTCCCTTCCTGACCAGAATATCCACCACGGCATGATTGTAATAGTTGGTATGATCCGTAATCTCGGGCGCCACGCGGCTCCGGTAAAGTTCAAGACCCTTATCCAGATCCTCCTTCAGCAGATCGAAAAGATTGTCGTTTTTGATCCCTTTTTCAATCTTGGACTTGTTGTAAAGAGCGATATCCGAGAGGATCGTGCGGGCAAGCCGTTTGGCTTTATTATGATCTGTAATCTTCATAGAATTCTCCTCATGCCATATGGCTCAACAATCCAGTCACAGTCTAATTTATTTTTTCAACAATTTCAAGAAATTTCATGGGTAAAAACCGATTTTTTTAACTGCCGAAACCTGAAAGCACATCCTCATCTTCTCCAGGCTGCGTCTGGATTCAAGCGATAGGGTTCCTGAAATCAACTTCATCCCGTGATTCTCAAGCCATGGATCGGACGGAGAATCGCTTGCGAAACCATAAGAATCCGGGACAAAGAAAAAGGTGAGGCGCCGGCCCGCCGCATCGAAGCCGGGGCGGTTTTCGTCAACGGTATGGTGGCGAGCGACCCTCGGCTCCCCTTCGGCGGGATCAAGGACTCGGGATACGGCCGCGAGCTTTCCCACTACGGCATCAAGGAGTTTGTGAACATCCAGACCGTATGGATCAAATAGATTCGTTTTTTAAGTGGAGGCTGACGGCTGATCACTTGCTACCGGCCCATCGGGTTGTGGAAAAAAGTCATTTGAAGATTTGTCTTGACTGTTGAGAACTGGAACAATAATAATAACGGAGACGGAAGATCACCCAAAGAGCAGAAGACGGCCATACGGCTGCATGGATGAAATGACCAGAGACGCCCAATTGTGGATGGGAGGTCTGATTTGCTGAAATTTGATATCGAAAAGACTGTTCAATACTGGTTGGAAGGTGCAGAATATGATCTGGATGTGGCAAAGGCGCTCTATGAAAAGAAGAAATATCCATATGCCCTGTTTATCGGTCATCTGGCACTTGAAAAATTACTGAAGGCCCTTGTCGTCAGAACCACACGTAAACATGCCCCGTATACGCATTCTTTGCCTCTGCTTGCAGGCCAGATAGATACCGGGATTCCGCAAAAGATCATGAAAAAACTCGCGGCCTTCATGGAATTCCATTTCGAAGCAAGATACCCAAGGCAGCAAACGCGCTTTTATGAGAAATGCACGAAACAATTTGCCGACAGAAAAATGCAGGATATCAGAGAGGTCTATAAATGGTTGAAAAAGAAATTGTCAGAATAGTAAAGGCCTTTGTCACGGAACTGAAGAGACACAAGATTAAGGTCTCCAAGGTGATTATTTACGGATCGAGGGTTTCAGGACGGGCTCATGAGTACAGTGATATTGATGTTGCCGTCGTATCACCTGATTTCGGGAAGAAAGGCTATGCCGGGAGTGCCAAGCTTTTTGAAATTGCCAGCCAAATTGATCCCAGGATTGAGCCCGTACCCATCTCTCTTGAGTCTTACAACAATGACACTTGGATTCCTTTGATCTATGAAATCAGAACCAAGGGTATCGAGATGAAGGCAGCATAAGGGATTTTGAGGACCTTGCTTGGGACGGTTCTAAAGTAAAAACGTTCCCAAAGACATGCATACTAAATTCGGGCACAATCCATCCAGTTTTTTATTCATGGGTTCGCCTTGTTTATCCAAGCCAGTCCCATAGTGGTCAATTTTTCTATTTAATGATCACCTTCTTGTATCGCTTCGACATCGAAACTATGAATAGTCGGATCAACTCCTGTCATTGCCTTTACTCTGTACTCAGAATCAGCGCATGCATTTTCTTATCCATATATTTTCTTCACATGAGTTTCTGAGTGTTTCTGAGAGTCTTTAATGTTGACATAGTGTTGATAAACGCTTCATGACTTGTCAATATAAAAGATTTGACCCTCTGGCCTTCACTCTGGCCTTCACTTTTGACCCTCTGGCCTTCACTTGTTACGTGTTCAGTCAGGTAAGATGGGCGCTTTCTCTATTTTGCTTGAAACGGACTATGAGGACTGCCGAAGGACACGAGCTTCCATCTGTTTCTCTTCTTTCCCACGGTAAGGGATGTCCTGATATGGTTCGCAGCGGTTACGGGGTAAGTATACTCGTCACCGCCTTTCAAAATCATCCTGAGCGTTAATGGGTGTCCCCCAAAAACCAAAAAAAAGCGAAGATGAGTAGATCTAATCTATGACAATGGGTGAGTTGGTCTGGATCCAGATGGTCTGGGCCACCAGGCACTCCGTGGCATCGAAGACGCCGGAGACCTTGACTTTGTCTTCATCCTTCAGGTATTCAAATTCGACATTTCCTTCGGAGGAGGCCTGAATTTCGTCATCTGAAGGAATCAGAAAAATCAATGTGTCCATGGGAACCTTGACGCAGACCGTCTGGGTCGACGTGATGAGGTCAAAGCCCCGGTTTTCGTAGTCCACGTTCGAGGCTGTTCCCTGTATCTCTGTGAGCGGAGGCGCCTCGGTTGTGTTCAGGATGATCAAAGCGGCCTTGAGCAGGTCGGGTTCCGTGTCCGAGAGCACCAGGATGCCGTCTATCTTTGCGGACATGCCCTGCCTGATATCCGATGCCGAAAGTTCGATGCCTGAATCGGAAAAGATCTTTGTGCCGTTCTGAAGCAGGGCCTTCACCGGCCCGTTCAGAAGGAAGCCCTGTTCAGGACTGATGTCAAATTCAAAGGTCTCCGTAACATCGGGTGACGAGTGGATGGTCCCTGCCAGGCTGAAAAATGGGCCGATCTCGATCACCTCGGCGTCCAGGTCCAGCATGTGATGATCTTCTCCAGGGTCATCCTCCAAGGCTTGAAAATGGCCGATAGCCGAGACAAAGTCCCCATTCTTGATGTCTATGACGGGAGCGGGATCTCCCTCTGCGTCAAAGAGGGACGTCGTATCAGAAACGTGGACGGCCACGCAGCCCTCTGTCAACTGTTCCGGATTCCCATCGTAATCCTTGTTCTGCGGTACGGACTCGGCCCGGAAGCTTGTGTCGGACGGGCAGAGGTCAAAGGTCCGGTTTTCCGGGTTGAGTTCTTTGACCAGCCCTTCCACCCTCACGAGCTTTCCGGTATATTGCCCGCCGATGATATCGACGAAGACCACCGGGCGGAAGACATATTGGCTGCTTTCACCGGCATCAGTGATATGGATGGATTTCTGGGCATCTATGTCGATCTGCAGGATCAGGGTCCCGCCGGGTTCGACCAGAAAAGGCCCCCTCGGGTTCAGGTCGAGCTTTCCGTTCCCGGTCAGTTTGGGCTCGATCACCTCGATGATGTTGCCGTCCATATCTCTTCTGACCAGTTCCATTTTGCTCACATGAAGACGGATCTTGTTGTACCAGGCCGGCGGAACATCGCTGCTGACCGAGAAGAGGCTCGATTCATTCTGCAGTTTGAGCAGATCAAAGGTCTTTTCTCCGGAAAAAAGCATGACCTTGGCCTCATCCGAGAGAAGCTCAACCCCGGTGACGGTAATGTTGATTTCAGAGAACTCGTCCGTGGGGTTGTCCGTCAGGAGTACCGCCACGCTTCCGGCCTGGACCGTATTGGTCTGAAGCGTGGCCGATGGATTGTTGACTGTCCCGCCGCCGCCCCCGCCCCCGCCGCACGACAGGAGCAGCATCGGAAGCCATAAGGCAAAAAACAGAGAAAAAAACCTTTTCATCCATGTATACGAGGCCATGACCATTTTCCTTTTCAGATCTTGCTCATGTAAAATAAACCTTCTTCTTACGTTGATAAGCGTTACATTTCGGCTCTAAAATACAGGGTTATGAAAAAATTGTCAAGCATGAAGATGCTTTAATAACATTTTTTTATTTCAGGAACAATAAAAATTCGTTTATTGACTCCATCTGATGAAAGTTCTATGATTCATTTTATGTACCATCAGACCGGAATGAACAAGCTTCTATCCATCATGGACCAGCTTCGCTCCGACAAGGGCTGCCCCTGGGACAGGAAGCAGACCATGGAATCACTCAAACCCTTTCTGATCGAGGAGACCTACGAGGTGCTGGAGGCGATCGAAAGCGGAGACAAGGATCGGGTCAGAGAAGAGTTGGGGGACCTGCTCCTCCAGATCGTCTTTCTTTCCCAGATCGGAAGGGAAGAACAGGCCTTTTCCTTTGAGGATGTGGTTCAGGGGATCAACGAAAAGCTTTTAAGAAGGCACCCGCACGTATTCGGGGATGAAAAGGCGGAGAACGCCGAAGAGGTGCTCCACCGCTGGGAACAGATCAAGCGGGAGGAGAAGAAAGGCAAGGAGCGGCGGTCTATCCTCGATGGGATCCCGCAGGCCCTTCCCGCCCTGATCAGGGCGGGCCGCCTTCAGGACCGGGCCGCCCGCGTCGGATTTGACTGGAAAGAAACCTCCGAGGTCCTCAATAAGGTGGAGGAAGAGTTTCAAGAGCTGAAACATGCCTTAAAGAAAAACGATCCATCGGAGATCGAACACGAACTCGGAGATATCCTCTTCGCTCTCGTGAATCTCTCCCGGTTCATCCGGGTCAGTTCGGAAGACGCCCTGAGAAAGTCCACACAGCGTTTCATCTCCCGGTTCCAGTATATCGAAGAGTACGCCGTCCGGAACGAGTTGAAACTCCATACGCTTTCTCTTCAAGAGATGGACCGTCTCTGGGAGGAAGCAAAGAGCCTGGAAAAGAGTCAGTGATTATTATTCCGCTTTTTTCTCCTTGAAAATATGGATCAGGCGTCTCAGGGCTTTCTTATCAGGTTCCCGGATCTGGGTGATGCTTACGCCGATCTCGTATGTCTTATTCTTTTTCACTTCTTCCACACGCCTGACCTTGGCCTTACAATTGATGGGCCTCTTTCGTTCCGGCAGATTCAGGAAGAGATGGAGAATCGATCCCACAGCAAGGGCCTTCTGAAAATGGAAGAGGAGGCCTCCTTCGCTGATGTTGATGACCTGAAAGATATCACCGGAATCCGAGGCTACGGTGAGCCGGCCGGAGAGGGCAACCAATACCCGCTCGTAATCTCTCTTTTCATCAATATAAAACGCGACCTGGTTTTTTCCCCTTGCCTTGGCGCGGTAGAGGGCCTGATCGGCCTTCTTGATCAGCTCCGACGCTCTTCCCGCATCCACATTCAAGGTGGCGATCCCTCCGCTGATGGTAAATTTCTTAAGCGGCTGTTTTTCCCCTTTCAAAAAAGCGCTCCGTTCGACCTTTTCACGGATACGGTCGGCGATGACCAGCCCCCCTTCCTTGTTGGTCTCCGGCAGGATCAGGGCGAACTCCTCCCCTCCGTATCGGGCCACGACATCCACGTTTCTGACACTATTCCTGATGATCTGGGCAAGCCTTCTCAAGGATTTGTTTCCTGAAAGGTGGCCGTTGGCATCATTATAATGTTTGAAATCATCCACATCAAACATCACCAGAGTCAGCGGCGAATGATAGCGTCTCGCCCTCACGATCTCCTGGTCCATAGACTTGATAAAATAGCGGTAATTGTAAAGCTGGGTCAGCTCGTCGACAAGGGTCTCCTGTTGAGTTTTCTGAAATATCTTGATCTCGATGATCTTCGGATTCCTGATCCTCTTGTTGATGTCTATGAAATAATCGAGGAGGGCTACGCGGAAATCCATCTCTCGTTTTACATTCAGACTCATCCTTTCCCAGTGGCGCATAACCTCCTTCCAGTGTCTCTTTGCCGCCTTTTTCTCAAACTCGAGGTGGGCTGTGGTAAAGAACAGGGAAGGATAAAGATCATCACCCAACCGGGCGGCAAGATTTTCCACCTTTTGAATAAATTTCTCTCTGTCCCTGGATTCACGAAGCAGAAGCTTACCGATCTCGGATTGTATCTTCACCTCTCGGTTCTCAGCCATTTCTCCCCTCCTTTTTGAATCCGACGGAGTCTATACGACTCCGGCCTTTAACAGATCATGCAGATGGACCACACCTGCCGGTTCCTTTGAATGGTTCAGGATGACCAGGGAGGTAATGGAGTAGCTCTCCATGATCTGGACGGCCTTGGCGGCCAATGCGTCCTTCTCGATGGTCTTGGGGCTCCTGGTCATCACGTCTCCGGCCTTTTTTGAGAGAGGATCGGACCTTTTGCCGATCTCTTTCTCCAGGAATCTCCTTAAGTCCCCGTCGGTGATGATCCCCTTGAATTCACCCTTTTCGCTCACGACGGTCGTCATCCCGAGTTTCTTTGAAGTGATCTCATAAATGACGTCCTTCATGAGGTCGGAAACCTTGACCTTCGGCACTTCATTCCCGACGTGCATCACATCCGAAACCTTGAGCAGGAGTTTCTTACCCAGGGTCCCGCCGGGATGCAACAGGGCAAAATCTTCGGCCTTGAATCCCCTTTTATCCAGCAGGGCCGCGGCCAGGGCATCGCCCATGGCCAGGGCCGCGGTGGTGCTTGCCGTGGGGGCAAGATCCAAAGGGCAGGCCTCTTTCTTTACCCCGACATCAAGTACGATATCGCTCCGTTTCGCAAGGGTAGAACCGGCATCCCCGGTCATGGCGATCAGGACATTTCCCTGGCGTTTGATCAGGGGGAGGATCACGGACAACTCTTCGGTCTCGCCGCTGTTGGAGAGGGCCAGGACCACATCACCTTTAACGATCATCCCCAGGTCGCCGTGCACCCCCTCGGCCGGATGGAAAAACAAGGCCGGGGTCCCGGTGCTGGAGAAAGTGGAAGCGATTTTCCTGGCGATATGGCCTGACTTTCCCATACCGGTCACGACCACCCGGCCCTTGCAGTCGTAAATGGCTTGAACCGCCTGGCTGAAGCGCTCATCCACTCGGTCCATCATGGCGAGAATGGCCTCGGCCTCGATCTTAAGGGCCTTCTTCGCCGTTGCAATCACGTCTCGATTTTTAGGCTTCATTCCGCTTCCAGCCTCCTAAGGCAATATAGGTGGAGAGGTTTATAAATTCTAAATCCTATTTAGGATTTAATACCTCACAAAATCATCCTATGTTTTCCCTTCCTCTCCTGATCATATCATCAATCTCCTTGACTTGGGACAAAAGGTCCGGGAGGTCTTTCAAAGGGAGCATATTGGGACCGTCGGACAAAGCCTTATCAGGCTCCGGATGAACCTCCAGGAAGATCCCGTCCACACCGGCGGCAACGGCCGCGCGCGTAAGAAAAGGCACAAACTCCCGCTGCCCGCCGGAAGAGGTCCCCTGACCGCCGGGAAGCTGCACGCTGTGCGTACCGTCGAAGATCACGGGCACATCAAACCCGCGCAGGATCGGAAGCGCACGCATGTCGGCCACAAGATTGTTGTATCCGAAGCTGGTCCCCCGCTCGGTGATCATCACCCTTTGGTTTCCTGCATGCCGGATCTTCTCTACCACATTTTTCATATCCCAAGGCGCCATGAACTGCCCCTTTTTCACATTGACCGGCCGGCCGGCACGGGCAACCTGCATGACGAAATCGGTCTGCCTGCACAGGAACGCTGGAATTTGAAGCACGTCCAGGACCTCCGCGGCCTGATGGATCTCCTCTTGAACATGGACATCAGAAACGACGGGAAGGGAAAGCTCCTCGCGAACCCGCTGCAGGATCTTGAGCCCGGCCTTCAGGCCCGGCCCCCGGAAGGATGAGTAAGAAGACCGGTTGGCCTTGTCATAAGATGATTTGAAGATCAGGGAAATCCCCGCATCTTCGGCCGTCTTCTTCAGGGCCTCGGCTGTCTTCATGGTCAAGGCTTCACTTTCGATCACGCAGGGGCCCGCGATCAGGACCAGGGGAGCGCCTCCCCCGACGGTAACCGGCCCGATCTTTACTATAGCAGTCATATCAGTAATCCCCGCTTCTTCTTCCTTTCATCCTTGGTTCTTCTCTCTTTTAGTAGGTTAGAAGAGTTTGAGTATCTCAGGATTCAAGGATTCAAGTAGTTTGAGTGGTTCACTTGGCCCCTTGACCCCTCGGACCCTTGAACCCATAACTCTCAACCAATATCCTCGGAAATGACCCTCATTACTTGACACTCACACCCTGCCTCTGCTTATGCAGCAGAGAAGCCTTCACAAATGCACGGAACAGGGGATGCGCATTCATAGGTCTGGATTTGAATTCCGGATGGAACTGGCAGCCCACAAACCATGGGTGATCCTTTACCTCGATCATTTCCACAAGCTCCCCGTCCGGGGAAACCCCTGCGATCTGCAGTCCATGCTCCTTTAAAATATTCTGATACTGGTTGTTGAACTCATAGCGGTGGCGGTGCCGCTCGGAGATCTCCCGGCTCCCGTAGGCCTCATAGGAGAAGGACCCCTCGGAGAGGACGCACGGGTAGGCCCCCAGACGCATGGTCCCCCCTTTGTCCGAACTTTCGCTTCGTTCCTGAATGGAGTTGTTCTTAAAATCCCTCCACTTCTCCAAAAGGTAAATCACCGGATGGGGCGTGGCCGGATCAAACTCCGAGCTGTTGGCATATTCGAGACGGCATACATAGCGGGCGAACTCGATCACCGCGCACTGCATCCCCAGGCAGATCCCGAAGAAGGGGATCTTCTGAGTCCTCGCATAATTGACGGCGGCGATCTTCCCTTCGATCCCTCGGTCCCCGAAACCTCCCGGAACCAGAATCCCGTCCACGTCATGCAGGTGCATCTCGGCCCCGTGCATCTCTATCTCTTCGGCATCCACCCACTTGATGTTGACCCTCGCATCGTTGGCCGCACCGCCGTGGGTCAGGGCCTCGTTCAGGCTCTTGTAGGATTCACGAAGATCCACGTATTTCCCAACCAGACCGATCGTGACATTGTATGCGGGATGTTTGATCCGCTCAACCAGATCCTCCCATGCCGTCAGGTCCTGTTTCCCATTCTCCAGAGCGAGCAGTTCCATGATCTTGTCATCCAGCCCATCACGGTGCAGAATCAGGGGAACCTCATAGATGGTCTCCACATCCATGGCCGCAATCACCGCATCGTGGTCCACATTACAGAAAAGGGCGATCTTCTTCTTCAGATCGTCGGGCAGGGAGTGCTCGGTCCGGCAAAGGAGGATATCAGGCTGTATTCCGATCTGAAGGAGTTCCTTGACACTGTGCTGAGTCGGCTTGCTCTTGAGCTCCCCTGCCGCACGGATATAGGGGACCAGGGTCAGGTGAACATAGATCACATTCCGGCGGCCCACGTCCTGCCGGAACTGCCGGATGGCTTCCAGGAAAGGGAGAGACTCAATATCCCCGATGGTCCCTCCGATCTCCACGATCATCACGTCCACGTCGTGCGCAGCGGAGAGGATGGATTCCTTGATCTCGTTGGTGATATGGGGTACGACCTGCACCGTCCCTCCGAGGTAGTCCCCTCGGCGCTCCTTCATGATGACCGAATAGTAGATCTTCCCCGTGGTATAGTTGCTGTTGCGGGTCAGCTTGGCATGGGTGAACCGCTCATAATGCCCCAGGTCCAGGTCGGTCTCGGTCCCATCGTCGGTGACATACACCTCTCCGTGCTGAAACGGGCTCATGGTTCCCGGATCAACATTGATATAAGGATCGAGCTTCTGCAGAGTCACCGTGAGCCCCCGGCTCTCGAGGAGAGCCCCCATGGAAGCCGAGGCCAGCCCTTTGCCCAGGGAGGAGACCACCCCGCCGGTCACGAAGATAAATTTTACTGCCATAATAGAACTCCAACAAAACTGTTCAACCTGTTCAATAAACTCCTTTTGTCATTCTCCGGCCCCCTGAGCGCGTCATTCTCCGGCTTGACCGGAGAATCCATGGTTCGACAAGCTCACCATGACAATTGTCACCCTGAGCCTGCCGAAGGGTGGATCCCCCGATCGAGTCGGGGGATGACAACTGGATCGGGGAATGACATCGGGATCAGGGGATGACACCGGGGACCCGACAATGACGACTGAGGTCCTGCACCCTCCTTAAATCCTCCTCCGTATCCACGGAGATCGAATCGTACTCGGTCTCCACCACCCGAATCTTGTACCCGTTTTCCAGGATTCTCAACTGTTCCAGCTTCTCCCGAACCTCGAGCGGCGTCGGCGCCATGCGGCTGTACTTCAGCAGAAAATCCCTCCGATAGACATAAATCCCGATATGCTTGAAAAAGAGGTTCCCAGTCACATCCACTTCGATCGGGCCGTGATCCCGGTCATAGGGGATCGGGGATCTGGAGAAATAGAGCGCAAACCCGTCCCGGTCCATAACCACCTTGACCACGTCGGGATTGATCAGCTCATCTCTGGACTTAATTCTTGTACATGGGGTCGCCGCCGGAAAGGCCCCGCCGTCCATCATGGGGCGGATGCAGGCGTCTATGACACCGGGTTCGATCAACGGCTCATCCCCCTGGACATTGACGATGATGCCGGCCTTCAAATCCTGGGCCGCCTCGGCAAGCCGGTCCGTGCCTGTTACATGCGAAGGAGACGTCATCACGCACCGCCCGCCGAATGCCAGCACCGCATCTCGGATCCTGCGGTCATCCGTGGCCACGATCACATCTTGAATTAGAGAAGCACGGCTCACCCGTTCATAGACCCATTGAATCATGGGCCTCCCGCCGATTTTCAGGAGAGGTTTTCCCGGAAGCCTGGTGGACGCATAGCGGGCGGGAATCACGGCGGTGACGGTCATGTATTTAACCTGTTGATTTTTAAGGCATCTAATGGACGGAATGATATATTAGCAAATCCCGGCGAAGAGGTCAATATAAACCTCAAATAGACCTTAAATATAAATAAATATGATTTGACTTTACACATGGCTTTGTGTAGGATTTCACACAAGTAAAGTTAAGAACCCTGCGCCAATAGTGCATGCGTAAAAGTTAAATTCCCTGTTGTCATTCTCCGGCCTGACCGGAGAATCCATGGTTCGACAAGCTCACCATGACAATTGTCACCCTGAGCCTGCCGAAGGGTGAATCCCCCGATCGAGTCGGGGGATGACACCTGGGGTCGGGCAATGACGACTCATTCATAAGCAATTCATCTCTGTGCCAGGGAAAAGAGAGTTTTTATATGTTCATTAGAAATGTGGAGGTGAGAAAAGATGGCAACCAATCTTGCAATTGATGAAGAGCTTCTAAAAGAGGCGCAGAAGGTAGGAAATCACAAAACAAAAAAGGAGACGGTTAACGAGGCATTGAAAGAATATATTCAACGGAAAAAGCAGAAAAAAATAATTGAGCTGTTTCACACCATTGAGTGGGACCCGAAGTACAACTATAAGAAGGAACGAGAAGTGAAATTGGGTTCAGACACCCATTCGTAGAGAATGGGTGTCTGAACCCAATTTCACAACTTCCTGCAAAACTTCATCCACGGTGATGGCTTCCATGCAGGCATGAGTTCTTTCAGGACACGACCGTCTCAAGCAGGGAGAGCAGTCCATGTCTTTCTGGAGGACACGGTTTTTAGAGCCGTACGGCCCGGTCCTGACCGGATCCGTGGGGCCGAAGAGTGCCAGAACCTTAGTCCCCACAGCCGCAGCGAGGTGCATGGGGCCGGAGTCGCAGGTCACTAATAGAGACGACTTCTTGAGGAGAACAGCGAGCTGCAGGATGGTGGTCTTCCCGGCCAGATTGTGCACCAGCTCACCTGCGCCCGTTGCCAAACTCTCGCATTCCTTCGCCTCAGCCTGCCCCCCTGCAAATATGACCTCAGCTTGCAGTTCCGTAACGAGGCGCCCTGCAAGTTTCTGCCATCGCTCGTCAATCCATTTCTTGGTCTCCCATCGGGCATTCGGATTCAGAACAATCAGGGGCCGGTCTGCACGGGTACCCGCTTTTGAAAGCAGATTCTCCACAAAACCGGATGCATCATCAGAAGGCTTAAGGCCGTAGTCCGGATCCGGAATTTCAAGACCCATCTCTTTCAAAAAGAGCAGATACCGGTCTACGGCATGTATCCTCTCATTTGGAACCCTGACCTTCCGGTTGTAAAACAGCGGGGAAAATTCCCTGGCATTTTCAAAACCGAAACGGAGACTGGAGCCGGAGAGAAAAGATAAAAGGCCGCTTCGGAAGAGCCCCTGAAGATCAAGCACTTCATCGTAGTTTTCACGTCTCAAGGAGCGGACCAGACTGATCATTTCCGGCAACGTTTTCAGCATCCTCGATGATCTCACCCATTTCCCCCTGTCGAAAAAAAAGATCCTTCGTATAAAAGGGCGGCCCTCGAGGATCTCCGCATACTCGGGCCGCACCACCCAGTCAATGACAGCTCCGGGGAGCTGCCGGTAAATGGCTGTAGCCACGGGGAGTGCATGGATGATATCCCCAAGCGAACTGGGTTTGATGATCAGGATTTTTTTCATTTCTTAATTAACATCCAAAGTGAGGTCACGATCCGGCAATCCGCAGGTCTGTCCTCAATGGGATAGTGTTCCCAGGTTCTTCTTGAGAATGGGTCCCCAATCAAACTCGGAATGAACCCCTCGGGATTTCACGCCCACATAGATATCCCAAAGGGAGCCGAAATCAATGAGCCAATGTCTGTCTCCTATCAAAGGGTACAACTCATAGATCAAAACCTTGGCCGCCATAGATGCCGAAAATGAAAAAAGAAGATTCTTTCTGGACCGGGCGTACTCAAGAACCTCTTCTTTGATCTGGTCCACTTTCAGAAAGCAGTTTCTGGAAGGAACCTCAATAAAGTGCTGATAAGCAAAGACCTTTTCGCCGAGCCCCCGCAGGTGATCGGGGCCGACCATGACGATCTGCATTTTCCGAAGTTGTGCGATCAGGGGATAGAGTTCTCCTTTCATATTGGTATCATGGAAAACATTGCAATTGTACCAGGTAATATTGATGCCATGATCTTTCAGATATCTTGCTATAGTGATCCCATCCAAGGTCATGGCCTTGTCTCCAAAAGCATAGATATATTTGAGTGGTTGATGAATGGATTCTCGCAGACGGGCTCCCAGTTCCGGAAAGTACTCATGGCCGTCAATGTTACTCCCTTTCTTGTCCAAAATCGCATTCCATTCCCCGTCGTTGTACCGAGAAAATGAAAAGACTTCCCCATTCATCATCTTCCCGACGTAATACTCCATGGGGGTGTCCAGGAGCGATATTCTGCTCAGAAAATATCGCTTCCTGGCCCACTTGCGTAAGGATCTCCTGACCCCCATGAAATTCCTCTTCGCTTACCGATCCACAAAGCTTATTTGCGTCTTACTCTTTGGCCATGCCTTCGGAGTTATGAATCTTCATAGCTCCCGTAAGAAGCCCGAAGTAAAGCCAGAAATAGAAGGATACATATTTGGAAAAAAGCGGGATGCTCACAACAGAGGTCAGAAATAACATGACCGTTGAAATAAACAAATATGTGCAAATTCTTTCTTGGCGGAGATGTGTAATATTCAGAAACACCACTTTAAATATTATATATATGAATAGCAATAGCGCCAGGATACCCGACGTCTGCCAGATCTCAAGAAAAAAATTGTGCGGAAACGAGTAGAATATTTCATTGATTCTGACAGGTGAATAAAGATCTTTGAATGTGTCCAGCCCTTTTCCCCATAGGAAGTCCTGCCTTATGAGATGTGAGAGGGTTTGTTTCCAGATACCAAGCCGGTCATCACCATGATGGAAAAATGCTGTAAAGCGCCCCTTGATCCCTATGGGGTCATAGAAATATGGCAGCAGCATCCCCAAACCGAAGCTCAGAAAAAACCATATGGATTCTCGTTCCTTACGGGCAAGATATAAGATGAAAAAGACAGCCAGCGCAACAAAGCCGGACTTGGCTCCGGCAAGCATGAGCGTCGCAAATGAGCATAACAACACGGCGAAATAAACTATTTTAATCCATGCCTTCTTTGCCTCATGCAGGAAAAAAACAGGAAGAGGTACGGCCCCGGAAATAAAAAAACACAAGTAATTCGGATTGGTGAATACGGAGGTAGACCGTCCATCGGTAAGACCTACCCGTAGGATATCTTTGCCATGATAGAACTGGTAGAAAGAATCCAAACTCAAAAAGACCAAGAGGCCTGTCAACAAGAAAAGATATCTTCTCAAAATGACGGGGCGATACCCAATCCAGTCAATGAATATGAAAAAAACGCCCACGGCATACAGGATATGTTTTCCTTCCCTCCAGGTGTCAGCCGGACCGATCAGCGCGACCGAAGGGATAAAAACAGCCAGCAAGAAAAGAACCACGGGCAGGCTCATGGGCGAATCAAACCGGGGAGATCTTCTCTCAACGAGAATACTGATGAGATAAAGGCCGAAAATCGAGACGCAAATCGAAGAGGCATAGGACCATCCAAAGAGAAATGAAATCGGGAGGGCATAAAGCAAAACCTCAACCAGCCCATTAATCCAGGATGAAAACTGGTATTTATCTGTCATAGATGCCGTTTGCTCCAATACCCGGCCTCCTGTGTCAGCATGTTGAACGCGCTTGCAAGCAAGCCTGTACCTTTAAGTTTCCTGATCATAGGCTGAATAATCTTTTTGCGTACCATTTCATAAGATAATAATATCCGTGGTACCTGAATGGGTAAAACAAAATGGAACGGAAAAGATACCATGCAACAGAATGATCTTGATCGGATTGCCCGCTCTCCAAAAGACAGCGCGCATATTTATAGTATTCCTTCCCAAGCATCTTTTGCCTTAACAGGGGATGCCGTTTCATCATCGGCAGAGAAAAAATCTTCTCATAGGCGATGATCTTTTCCCTGTGGCTGATCACCATATCCATGGATGTATTGGTCACGTGGGATCTCCATGTAAGAAGCGGCTCGTCTATATACCCGACCTTGCAATTCATCAGGAGCCTCAGTTTCATCTCTTTGTCCTCATAGTATCTCATGGACTCGTCGAAATACCCGATATTATCGAACACCGGCTTCCGGAAGAGCAAGCTTGGGAAGAACATCTTGGTCTTCTCGAAAAGGTCACTGAGATTCTTTCTCTGCAGAGGATCCGGTTTTGATTTTTCAGGCATCATCCGGCGGGAAGAAAGATCTTCCTTCAGGACCAGGGCGTCGGAACAGACAGCGTCATAATCCGGGTTTCTTTCCAGAAAATTCACCTTCAGCTCAATATTCCTCTCATGCATCATATCGTCCGATGCCATCTGGCACCAGTACTTCCCTTTAGATAGCCTTATCCCAAGGTTCAGGGTCCGCACCAAGCCCTGATTCTCGTGAGATACAGCCCGAATCCTGCCGTCATATTTCTTACAAGCCTCCTCGATTTTCTCCCAGGTCTTGTCCGTGGATCCGTCATCAATCACCATCACTTCGATATTCCGGTAAGACTGTTTCATGACGCTGTCAATGGCCTCCTGGACAAAGGCCTCGTGATTGTGAGCAGGGATCGTGATCGAAACCAGCGGTTGATCGGTTTTAAGACCGGCCGTTCCTGAAGCTGCTGTGAGTTCCTTTTCCGGTTCGGTTTTTACAGCAAAGTCCTGTTGCAGGACTAAGCCCTTCAGCCCCTCGTACATCCGGGGAAAGACCCCTTGAACCGAATATGATTTCTCAACCAACTGCCTTCCCGCTATCCCCATTTTTATTCTTTGGTCCCGATGCTCTGCCAGAGACAGGATCCTGTCCACCCATTCCCTGATGTCCTTTGCGTGAAAACCATTCACCCCATCCTGCACAATCTCGGCATTGGCCCCGACCGGTGACGTGATGACAGGAAGACCGGCAGCCATATACTGCACCACTTTGGTCGCGCTCTTGCCGATGGTCCACAGGTTTTCCGGCAACGGCGCCAGCCCGATATCCAACCCCATCAGATCCCTGACCTCCGTCTCAGAGGACCAGATCTTCTTGCAGACCGGTATCCCGCAATCATCAAAGAAGGTGTTACAGATAATGGTGAGATCCATGGGAACCGACATTTGCCCGAGTTCCCGGAAAACCGGTTTCAGTTCTCTTAGGTACGGCAGGGTGCTTTGAGATCCAATCCAGCCGAGATGCAACGGTTCCTCCATACCGGAAGACTTGACTCTTGAAGCCTGGTAGCGATTCAGGTCAATGCAGGTCGGGACCAGAATCGCCTTCGCGCCCAGCCCCTGAATCACCTTCATGAGATAGGAATTCCCGGCAAAAACAAGGTCACTCTCTGCGATGGTGCGTTCAAAGCGAACCCTGCGACGCCTCGACTCCTGAGGCATCGCATCGGGCTTGACCATGATCGCATCATCCACATCGAAAACCAGACGTTTTGCTTTATTTCTGATATAGTGAAAGTCAAAAGCGCTGAAGAGTCTTTTCTGAAGCACCACCACATCAAACTCATCCAACGAACGGAAATCACGCAATCTCCGCATAGTGCCGCGGGGGATGTTGATCACCCTGGTCTCCACCTCTTGCTTGTGGAAAAGGGGCAGGTATTGCCTCACCCGATATCTCGTTCTGGGGGTTTCCAGCCCCTGGACCAAAAAAGCGATTCTCATATTGGAAATCCCAAACACATGAGAATATTAATCCTCATTGCACAAAATATCTGTGCAGTTGTTGGTCGTATTCCGTTTCACGTCTCGGGAGGATGGACCCGGATGATATCATCCCGAACCTCAAAGATCCATCCCGGTTGGAAACGGTGGATTACCTTCTTTAAGGTCAGCAATGTAGGATAATCATTCTCTCCAGTAAAACAGCGAGCATCATCAATAAGCAGGACATGCTCCATAACACACCTGTGTGTGAGTATGCATGCTAATTCATCAACTATAGGTGTCTCCAATTCTCCTTTCGCCGTATCTCCCCCAGACCAATGGGCATCCAGCCAGAATAGACATGGCCTATTGATCTGCTGTAAGATCTTTGGGAGCACATCACTGCTTTGTCCATAAAAGAGATGTACATTGTCATATCCGGCAAATCTTTGTCTGGCCTTTTGAAAAAGTGCCTCATCTAATTCAATAGAAAAGATTTCTTCGAACTGGTTCAACATAGAATAGATCATGCCCCCACGGTATGTCCCCGTTTCTATAAAAAAGGGCAAACCAAATCGTAGGGCATATTCAGAAACAACTCTCTTTTTCCCTAAATGCGGCATAGGGAGTATAGCGCCGTTTTTCTCCCAATCCGTATATTCTTTTCCCAGCCTTCTGAAACGTCTCCTCCTGGCAAGAGCTCCGAGAAACGTCTTCCGTTCTAAAAATGACTTCAATGATTCGTCCAAGAAACCCTTTCCCTCCCGATAATGAAACCCCTTACACTTTTCACACATGCGGATTTTCGGTCCCCATCAGATACCTGTTGCCGGGCAGATGATGGATACTCCATTCCATCCACGCAATATCCTGCCTGTCAGCTTGCCATTTCCTGAATTCTTCTGAATTCCGGACCTCGCCAAACCGATCCTGATAAGCCATAAGAAAGAAATTGAACCCGGCGAGAAGAGGCAAGACCCTCTGCCTCAGGTCGAGCGGCGTCTCACTGATCGACCAGGTCGCTATAAACAAGGAAGAGCCCACATCAGGATAATGCAACAGCATCTCCCTGAGCAGATCGAGATCCGAAACGCAGAAGGCTCCGCCTGTTTCTTCCGGGAACCTTTGAACAGGATGCACCGGGACACCTGAAGACTTGAGATAGAATTGTTGCAAAGCAGAGAAGCCAGGGAGATCAAAAATCAGATAAGGCCCCTGAAAGCCTAAATTGTGAAATAATCTGCACAGACTTCCGTAGCCGCCTCCGAATTCAAAAACGAACTTTATGTCATGAACGGCGCTTCCCGTTTTTTCTTCGAATTGCGCCACATGACAGGCATGATGGATCAGGTTTCCGCTGCTCCTCGGATACTTCCAATAGGGAATCGGATGACCCACCGCAGATTCTACGATGGATGGACTCCAGCGTGTTTTCCAGTCGGGACGCGTTTTCAAGTAATCAAGTTCCTGTTGAATATAGCCTGCAAAGGCCACGGACATGGTTTTTGAGACCACATCCCATCGCAGAAATTCCCGGGGGTCCTCATGGAGGATGCACTCACACAGACGCTCATGCGTCTCTAGCCACTCTTTCTCCGAAGGAGGTGCATCCGCCTTTTCGAGAGAAGGACATGCGCGAATTCTATTTCTCATCTCTTCGACCCCATTCCGTTCCCTTTCTGACGGAGCGGGCAGCGGCCGATCCAGAATCCCGGTCACAGACTTTATGAACACCCGCCTTCCCTTCCTGGCCATTTTTTTCAACCCCATGTCATTCTCCGAAGACCGCCCTCCCTCAGCAGTTCACCCTCTCATATTTTACCAGCCGGAAATATTCCGGGCCCACATGGGTCACCTTGGGTTTATTCTCCACAATCGCATCCAGGTCCACTCGGAATCCTTCTCGATACTTCTCATTTAGGATTTCGACCGTATGTTCCTCCGTCCTTGCGATGGGATTGTGCGTTGTGGCATTCACCGTGTTGACCTGTATGGCACTGGCACAAAGTTTCTGGAAAAAGAGATGCCCCGGCAGCATAGCCTTGTGCTTCTTGCACCACCGGTAACAGTCGCTTTCAAGGGTGTTGGGATTACAAAACGTCTCTATCCACCGGTGAAAGTCCTTCATGGAAGTGAGAGGCCTGAGTGTCCTGGCAAAGGCTGAATCTTTGCCGAACCATCTCGCCAAGTACGGACGCTCCTTTGTAACCCGTGAGACAATTTCCTGAACCAGAGACGTCCGGTACACAGTGCTGTTCAGCTCAAACGGATAGCGGGAGATGCTGCTCCGGCCTTCTTTCCAATCCAGCCTGTAAACCTTTTCGCCGCCTATATCGACCTCCCGGAAAACATCGGCGCTCTCTGCAGCAGTGAGGGGACTAAGGCGAAAGGAAAAGCCGAAGATTTCCTCCGGGTACCTGCTGAAGATTGTGTCGACAAGCGGAAAAGGCACGCTGTCATAATACACAACATCGTCGGTGCCAAAGAGAACATAGGGAGTCTCAATTCCCATGATGAGATTGGTAAAATCAACATGGAAGTTCTCTTCCCGGATGACCACACAGTGAGGCATTCGGCGGAAGAGTTCTATATATTCCTCGTCGAAGAGGTCCTGTTTGTAAAGGATGTAGGTTTGAATCACTTCTTCCGGCAGATGGCGGACAGAACTCTGAAGGTATGCCTCTAATTGGAGGGGCCGGTTCCGCGTAAATACGATATTGCTTATCTTCTTGATCATTCTTTTACCTTCTTTATGTCAAGTACCATACTGCCTTTTGCATCCCTTTAAAATCACCAGTCTCTCCGTAATGTTAAAGGTTCCTCTCTCATTGATTATCTACAAACCTCTTTTCGTTCAATACCTTCCTGTAAGCCTTGGTCGTTTCCACGGCATTTCTTTTTAGGGTGAAATCCTGCACCGTCTCAGGCGCCCGATCAGCCATTCTTCGTCGGCGTTCAGGATCATCCATCTGCAAAATGGCATTGGCCAGGGCTTCGACACAGTCCGTGCTGTCGAGTACAAAACCGGTCTCTCCTTCTCTGACGACCTCAGAGCCTCCCGCCATTCTGGTCGTAATCACAGGCAGACCGCAGGCCAGCGCTTCAAGATGCACATTGCCGAAGGAATCATAGCGGCTCGGAAGGACCAGGAAATCCGAGGCGCCGTAAAACCGCTCGGGATCAGGGACGGACCCATGAAACAGAAGACGATCCTCCACTCCCATCCTTCTTGCCTGCCGCTGGTACGGGGCGGCCTTTCCCCTCCCGATCACCAGAATCCTCGGACGGTTCTGTACCGGAAGAAGCGCAAGCGCCGCAATCACGGCATCGAGCCCCTTGCGCTGGAAGTTATTGGCAGAAAAGAGCCCAACAAGTTCGGAATTCCTGATCCCCAGATTCTTCCGCACCTCGTCTCGGAATTTCTTAACACCGGGATGGAACTGCCGATGGTCCACACCATTGTACACCACGGTGATCCGGTCTTCGGGATAGTCATAATATTGCATCAGGATCTTCTTTTCAAGTGCAGAGATCGTGATGATCTCACCGGTATTCTTAAGGTCCATGATCTTCTTTTCAAAGTGAAGATTCAGGATATAGGCCGGACTGAAAATGAGTTTTAATACCCTTGCAAGCGGAGAGGGGCACCGGATTTTCAACCATTCCCTCTGCACCTCTCCACCCAGGCGGAAGAGATCGCACGGATAGACCATGGTCAGTGACTGCACCAGATCCAGCCGGTCCCGATGTTCATGGATCATCCGCCTCGCATTGATAAAAAAACTCAGGAGTCTCAGGAAGGCCGGCTTCGCTATCATGGGCGCCCGGTGGAAATGAATGCCTTGTTCCCCCGGCTCGGTGAATACGGCCGCAAAGACATGGACCTCGTGCCCCATCTTGGCAAGGGTCCGGCTCAGATTCACAAAGTACCGTTCGGCCCCTCCCTTGCTGCACGAATAGTCCCGCATCACAAGGGCGATCCTCAATCGGCTCTGTTCATGCTTGGTATCCACGGACGGTCCTTCCTCCTGCTTCATGCCCCATATCCCATAAGGCCGAGAAACTCACCTCTCTTCAAGGCCACCGCATGGCCGCGCGCCTTGGCATGCTCCTTCAACTTCCTGATCACCTGTTTCTCCACCAAACTCAGGAGGCGGATAGAATCCGGGGAGGATGTATGCCTTGCGTCAAGATAGGACTTAAGGAACTCCTCCATCCCCGGACTGCGGCTCTCCATCATTTCAAGAAGATCCACCAGGAAACGGCAGAGGTCCATGGCCATCCTCCCGTCCTTCATGAAGCCCATTCTCCCAGCCCCGTCCAGATCCACCAGCATTTGTATCCCTTTGCTTTCTTGTGAAATTAGGATATTAGACCACTTGAAATCCCCATGATAAAAACCCTTGGCATGTATCCCGGCCAAATCCTTGCCGATCTGGGCGAGAAGGCCTTGTCTCAAGAACGACTCATGACCTAATCTGAAATAGATCTGAGTAAGCGTCTCGAGTCCCGTATGAAATGCATAGAGGAGAAAACTTTCGACCGGCATGAAATATTTCTCTCTTTCCAGCAGAGAGAGCGGCTGAGGCGTGGGAATGCCGTATTGAACAGCCATCCTGGCCTTGGCCATGGCTTTCCTCCCTCGGCTCCCCCGGAAGAGCCCCATAAAAGAATGGAGCCAGCCCCGGAACCGATAATGTTTTAAAAACCACTCCTTTCCTTCCGCTGAAAGCCTCAGGGTACGGGTGTTCCCGCTCTGTTTCAGGATCCCGGCATCGGGCTTCAGAAAGAGGTCGTCCGGATCTTTCAATAGATTCTGGATGAACGCCGGGTTCAGCTCCGGAGAGACAAGGCCTCTCAACCTGCCGACCCGGACAGGGGTCATTCTCATATCCGTCTCAAGGGGATTTTGGTCATGATGATCCGTCCATCATAATGAGATAAAGGTTCTCTATATCCTTCACCATCCTTTGTACGTGGAAGCCCTCCTCTACGCGTCTCCGGCCCATGATCCCCAGCTCAGCAAGCCCCTGCTCTCCTCTGGAAAGCAAATCAAGAATGGCCCGTGCCAATCCGGCAGCATCCGCAGCCTCGACAAGGCGCCCGCAAGGCTGCCCATTGAGTATCTCGGGGATTCCACCTACACGAGAGGCAACCACAGGAAGGCCGGTGGCCATGGCTTCCACCACGGCCAGTCCAAAACCTTCTGCCAGTGAGGGGAAGACAAACAGATCAAGCTGTTTGAGAAAATTGGATACCTCACTCTGAAAACCGAGAAAGTGAACCCGTTCAGCGATTCCCAGTATTTCAGCCTCCTTTTTCAGGTCATTGAGCAGAGGCCCCGCACCGGCAAACAAGAGGCGTGCCCCGGGATATTTCTTGTGAACCTGCGAGAATGCCTGAAGCAGATAGGTCTGCCCCTTGGTATGAACGAGCCTTCCGACGGTACCCAGCACCGGCCATTCCTCCCTTTGCTCCATGAGATCCCGGAATGGAAACCTCTCCAGGTGAATACCATTATGGATCACGACAACCTTTTGAGGATCCAGAAATCGGTTAAACCGGAGGACATCCTGACGCACCCCTTGGGATATCGCCATGATTTTTGTGATCCGGGGAAAGATCAGCCGGTTTGTGATCCTTCTGTTCAGGGTTCTCGACCGCCGCATACTCCCTACCCTTGCGATCACCTTCAAATCCCTGCCTCTGCACATCATCGCCGCCAAGGTCCCATATAGAATACTCTTATATTTATGGCAGTGCAGAATATCAATATCCTTCTCAAGCATCAGGCGCTTGAGTTTCAGGATAATGAAGGGATTGAAACCCTTGATCTCCTCAGGACCATACCCAAGAAAGTGGAGCGAGAAGCCTTCAGGAATGAATGTCTGGTCCGGCGCCCGCCCCAGAGAACAGAGTATTGATTCAAAACGGCCGGGGTTCAGACTGCCGATATAATCATGGATGACATCTGTAGGCCTCCCCCACTTCGCTATTAAATGCAGGATACGCAGCTTCTTCACGAGAGCGGATACCTCCCGGTATTGATTTTCATATCTCCCTGGATCCAGTCTTGATCACAAATCACAGAACCCTCCCTGCAATGCCGGAACCGAGATAGACCTGCTCAAAATCCTTTGCCATTTTTTTTAGAGAAAAAGCCTCTTCCACCCGCGTCCGGGCAGAAATCCCCATAACCCGCAGGGCTTTTTCTCCCATGGATAAGAACTTCAACATAGCATTTAGAAGGGCATCCGCATCAGCGGGCGGAACCAGCCGCCCGAAAGGGACCTTGTCGAAGATCTCCGGAAGGCCGCCGACGCTCGAAGCAACCACTGGAATTCCGGTTGCCATGGCCTCCAGCAAAGAGAGGGTCAAGCCTTCAGCAAGAGATGGAAGAATAAACAGGTCAATGCCGCGTAAAAAACCTGAGACGTCCTCCTGGAAACCCAGGAAACGGACTCGAGACCCAATGTTTAACTTTTCCGCTTCCCGTTTCAGATCCTTCAATAACGGTCCGGTCCCCGCAAACAGTAGGAGAGCGTTTGGAAAGGTTTTCATGACTTTTGCGAATGCCTTCAGCAAGTAGATCTGTCCCTTGGTATGGACCAGTCTGCCGACAGTCCCAAGGACCGGCCATGTCTCCCTTTGCCCTGTTCCGGTCCGGAGCGGGAATCGATCCAGATTGATCCCATTGTGAATGACCACGATTTTCTCCGGTTCCAGGAAACGATTCGACCGGAGTACATCCTGGCGCACGGCCTCGGAAACGGCGATGATTTTAAAAATCCTGGGGAAAAGAAGACGATTGGTCAACCTTCGGTTCAAGGTTCTGGACCTTCGCAGGCTGTGAATCGTTGCAATCACCTTCAGGTCTTTTTTTCTGCTCAGCACCGCCGCCAGAACCCCATAGAGAACACTCCTGTGCTTGTGGCAATGCAAAATCTGTATATCCTGTTTTAGGAGCAGACGTTTCAGATCCAATGCAACCCGTGGATGGAACCCCTGAAGGCTTTCGCGGCTATATCCCAGAGAGTGAAGCAAATAAGCTTCGGGTTTGAATCCATCCTTGGGCCCGGCATCCATGGAACAGAGAATGGATTCAAAGCGGTCCGGATCCAGAGATCTTATGTATTCATTAATTAAATCATTCGACCGGCCCCATTTCGCGATCAGATGAAGGATGCGGATTTTACGATTCATGATCTTTATATCTCTATATTATTATGGCTCTTCATGTAATCAAACAGGGCAATTTTGTATTCTAAGTGGCCCTATTCGTAAATACGGTAGCATTCGAGTGCCGCAGGGCGGTCTCCTCGGCGTTCCGCTCCTTGCGGTGTACCAGAGGGGTACGCCTCAGTCGCGCGCCTTGATGAGACCGCCCTGCGACCCTCTCGGTACGTCACCATATTTACGAACAGGACCACTAAGTTCCCCCTCTTTGAAAACTTGTCCTCGAATGATTTTATCGGGGAAGAGGGGTGAGGGGAGATTTGAAAAGTCATAACCCATTTCATATCAATAAGCTTTTTCAAATCCCCTTTGGGTGTGCGACAAATTTATGGGAAAACATTTCTCTAAGAGCGTCATTCCCCGACTGGATCGGGGAATCCAGACAATTAAGGAACTGGATTGTCCGGTCAAGCCGGACAATGACAATCATTATGTAATCCTGATGTGTACCAATCCCCCGATCCAGTCGGAGGACAGGCATTTTTGTCGCAGACCCATCCCCTTTTCGCCCCTTTGCTAAAGGGGGAATAAAACGGGATAATACCTATTTTTTCACCCATCGCCCTTTACCGATCAACCTGATATGGGTCTTCCGAAGGACCTTTTTGATCCAATCTTTTTTGAAAGAAACCAGATCCGGATTCTCATCGAGATAGGCATAAAAAAACCGGAGCCGGTCGGTCAGGGTGATCACCGGACTCCGGTTCATGTTCACCTGAACCAGGTTTTTAAGGCGCTTCCGGTCGGGGAGCCTTGCATACCGTCTCGTCCTTTCATTGTCGATCAGGTAGATCTTTTGCGGGTCGCCCTCCTGCACCAGGACGTTTCGTTCCCTGAGGTCTCCCTGAAATATGCCGCTCCTGTGCATCCTCCCGATGGTTTTCCCGAATTGGGATATGAACGTCCGCTTCCCGAGAACCTCCTTTGGATCATCGTTTCTGGAAAAATATTTCTTTATATACTTCTCGATCTCCATGGCATCCGGAAGACCTTCCGTAACCAGAAAACTCCGTTTCACAATCCCGAGCACACGCTGCTCACCCAGACAGACAGGCATTGCCGTATGAAGCTCGTGATCCGTCAGAATGCAGGCCCCGGTCCAGGCCCGCTTTGCCCTGGATTCCCTGAACAGAACGGAAAGCCGGTCCCGGAAGTTTCGAAAAAAAAACTCCTTGTAGAAGAACAAGCGTCTTTCCCCCCGGCATGGGGCATCAAATGCCAATACCCGGGCGTATGCCGAGCTTTGAACGGGTTTAGTCCCTTTAATATTCCCGGAGAAGATCTCAAGGATCCGTTCTTGAAGATCGGAACATGGATAGGTTGGATGGAATTGCAATTGCAAGGAAGGACTATAGACGGATTTCATTCCTTTTTAATCTTATTCAGAAATTTCTTCCACCTCTCCGATAAATTTCCGGAAATCATGGTATCCACCCTTACAGTTTTTCAAAAGCAAAAGTTCTTCTATATCCCGCGTATCGGCAAGGATCTCAAGAAGATATTTTCAGAAAATCCTGCTTTCATGAATGCTCCGGCAAGTTTTTCCTTAACGTTTACTGAAACCTGAAAGATTGCTCCCGTTGTATTGAGAAAGAGGAAAATATCAATATCCCGGAAGGAGGATTCCGTAAGAAAAGAGCCATATAAGTAAGCGAACACAATCCGGCCATCAGCTTGAAGGGTGTCCGCTATAATCGTCGTTATCCTTTGTTTATCTTTCATCTCTTTTCTCATCATGCCGGCCATAATGCCACAGGGACTATTTGAAGTCAAGAAAACCGGAGGAATAACCCCTCATCCCCCCTCCTATCTCCCCCCTTAGTCTAAGGGGGGACAAAGGGGGGTTACTCAGTCCGCGATCCTGCAGTCCCTGCAGGCCGGGATCCGATCTTTTCTTCTATCCAGGAACAGCCTGCGCACCTCACGGAATTTTCCCCCATTCCAGATATCATAGAGGCTTTCTTCATGCAGGTCTCCCATGACCATTTTCCGTTTGTAATCCACGCAGCAAAGGACCACCTTGCCGTCGAAGGTGATCACAACCGTATTGAACGGCCTCTTGCAGGCATCATAGGGGATCAGGTTCCCGGCAGCGATCTCTTCATCCGTTTCACCGCTCCGGTTCTCATAGGTCAGCACCCGGGCCTTCACCCCCTTCTCCTCCCAATAGGCCAGGGCTTTTTTGATCTCGGGCTCCACAAGGGTGGTCCGGACCATGGTCACCGTGATTTGAGGGCGGCGTTTCCGCCGGTTTCGGACATAGTCTATCAAATGCTCCACGTTCTTCTTTGTCCGATCAAAAGAGAGTCCGGGCATGGACTGTTCGTACACCTCTCTGGAGATCCCCTGGAAGGAGATATTGATCTCATGGAGCAGGCCCTCGTCCACAAGGATTGCCGCTTTGTCCGGAGTGAGGAGCGAGGCATTGGTGGTCAGGTTGATCCGGGTTGCGGGAGCATTTTTCCGGATGTACCGCAGTCTCTCGATCAGTTTCGTATCCAGCAGGGGTTCATTTAAAAAACAGGGGATCAGGTTCTTTGGTTTATGCTCGGTTAATTCTTCTACAACCTTCCGGAATATCGATTCCTCCATCTCCCCCTTGGGGAGTGTATCCTTCACCTCGTCATAAGGACAGAAGATGCAGAGGCCGTTACACCCGGAACGCGTCTCCAGCAGAACCGTTTCCGGGAAATCCGGGACAGGACGGAAAAATATTTTTTTTAGGAAACCCGGGTTGGTCTCAGGAATAAAATATCGTAGTGACATGGGGGTTTTTAGGTTCGCGGGGCAAGACACAGTGCGCGACAAATTTACGGGTAAATAGAGTGTCATTCCCCGACTTGATCGGGGAATCCAGACAATAAACGACTGGATTGTCCGATCGGGCCTGTCCTCCGATCCCCCGCTCGTAGTCGAGGGCAGGCATTTTTGTCGCAGGCACGGAAGAGTCTTTACTTTTAATTTGCAAAGGTCAATTATGAGTATAAACGAATCTATATCTCATCGGTCGAACACTTCCATGTGTGTTTTTATACGCCCCGCCTTATAATCCTCTCTGGCTTCTTTAATGCTTGCAAGATATTCTGGGAAATTTGACTTACGTTGCCATATATGCGCACTATTGTCAAATTAATATGGGGAACTGGTTCAAACGATTTACTAATAGCCTCGAAATAGTGTGGACATAGGACGCCCTCTCACCCTCTTCTCCCCCGCGAGCGGGGGAGAAGATAAAGGTGAGGAGGTTCCACTCGTCAATACTATTATTCACACCTTAATAAAACGGGCGGGCGTTCACAAATCAGAGAAGCGGCGGGACTAAAACGGCGCCTTGGTCCTGCTCTTATTTTTCATCCCCAGGGACGTCTGCCTGATCGGCCTCTGATTTACCCTTCTCGCAAGAAGTTTTTTTGTATGGGAGGATATGCGGCGGGTCTTTTTCTCTATGCTTCGAATCAGATCTTTTTCAGAACGGCCGAGGCGCTTTTTCCCCAGATAGATCTTAAGAAAACGCAAGCGGTCCGTCCGTGTCAGGCAGGATAGCTGAGAAGCAGAAAAGTTGATCTGGGCGAGATCCTTGATCACCATGGATCTTTGAAGCCTTTTATACTCCCGGACCCGCTGCAGGTCAATCAGATGCAGGGTGAAATCTTCCCCTTGGCCCGGCTTGATAAAGATATGCCCCAGATAGAAATCCTGGTGGTGGAAGCCGGCCTTGTGGAAGGTCCTCGCCCATTTCCCCGTTTCCTTAATGATCCTTCTCTTACGAGTGATCTTGTCCCGGCTTAAAGCCCCCTCGCCGAAATGCGAAGGCAGATAATCTTCCAGCTTCTCCGCGCCGTAGAGATGCTCGGTCAGGGTGAGCGCTTGATAAGGCAGGCCCCATTTCCGGAACGCACCAAAGGCGACCGGCGTCATGGTCCGAATCCCGACCTCTTCCAGCCTCAGGATCTTTCCCCACTCATTCTCCGCGCCGTCCTTGATCCGAAAACCCGTGAATACCGACCGGATTCGTGCAAGGAGCGGCGGATGATGCCGTTTCAAATGAAAGATGTGGGACCGGCCGTCCTCCCCTTTCAGGTAAATCCTGACTACGGAACGGTAGCGGTTCTGCTTGAAAAGCTCGCCGCCGGAAAGATCATAAAGCGCGTCAAAACGATTAAGGCCATGCCCTTTCAGAAGGGCATGGTAATCCCAGTGGATCCAGAGGCACCCTTCCTGAATAAACTCAAACCGTTTCATTGCCTGCCTTGTATGGGTCTTCGCGTAATATAGCGGGGCAATTAAACCTCTGTTCCCCTCTTTGGAAACTTGTCCTCGAATGATTTTATCGAGTAAGAGGAGTTGGGGGAGATTTCAAGAATCTCAAGCCGTCAATATTGTCTATTTACCCTTTCTCGTCTCTTCTTCTCGTCACCCCGGCATGATTTTAGCCGGGGTCCAGGATGATTTTTAAAAAAAAATCTCTGGATTCCGGCTTAAAACGTGCCGGAATGACGGTGCGGAACCATGCTCACCGCCGGAATCTCAGCCAGTCAGCACGCTCCACGGCACAGCCACAATCCGCTCATCCATGCGGCGGATTTCGTTGCCATTATAGACCAGCAGCCCGCAGGAAGTCTCCGGATACTCCTCCATAAAAAGTTTCAGGCCCTCAATATCCGCATATAGCGGAACGGACGTCAGCTTGACCTCGACTGCCAGAAGCTTCCGCCCATGCTCAATCACAAAATCCACTTCTTTGCCGTTCACAGTACGCCAATAATACACACGCGCCTTAGGAATGAGAAGATCCGACAGCACACGCAAATGCTGCAAGATAAAGGTCTCAAAGAGAGCCCCTGCCTCTCTCGCCGACCGGACACTTGCAAGGTCGTGAAATCCTGCCAGGAACGCGGCAAGCCCGGAATCCAGCCAGTAGAACTTCGGGGCCTTAATCAATCGCTTGGTTCTGTTCACATGAAAAGCCGGGAGCCTCTCCGCCAGACAGGAAGTCTCAATGAGGTTGATGTAACGGTGCACAGTGGATTGACTAATGCCCGCGTCCCTCGATATCTCAGTCTGATTCAGCATCTGCCCGCTCCGCAATGCCAGCATCTCCATCACCCGCCTGAAATCCGCCAGGGATTCAATTTGTGAGAGTGCCCGAAGATCCCGCTCAAGATAGGTTGCGACGTATCCCTCCCACCACATGGTCACCGCATCAGAGCGGTCCAATGACATCAGGGAAGGCATGAAACCCTTGGAGATCTGTGCAAAGGGATCATTCTCTTCTTTCTCGACCTTTCCGTCAGGGGGAAGCTCCCCAGAGAAAAGTTCGCTCACAATGGATGGAACGGAACGTCCCCTTATTTCTCCAAGGGTCATGGGATACAATCTGAGATACACGGCTCGTCCGGCAAGGGTTTCGCTCACCCTCCGCATCAGGAGCAGATTCGCCGAACCCGAAAGAACAAACCTGACCCGCCGCTTCTTGTCATCCACGGCCATCTTCACAGCGGAAAGAAGAAGCGGTGAATTCTGGACCTCATCAATCACTATAGCGTCCGCTCCCGCCCACAGCGCTGAAGGGTTAATTTCAGCCTGATGACGAATGTCAAAGTTGTCCAAAGTTATGTATCGCCAATTGCAGACCGGCTCGGAATACTGGAGAAAAGTGCTCTTGCCCGTCTGCCTGGCCCCGGTCAGCACAATGATGGGATGAATGGGCAGGCAGGCCTCGAAAAAAGATTGCAGACATCGGGGCTTGTAAATGAATTCGTGTCTTGAATGATTATCATTCATAGCATGAATTATAATACATCAAGGCCTTATGTCAAGATAAAATTTAAGAAGGCACGTTCACAAAACCTGCTGTTAGAAAATGTTTGTCAAAACTAAACGCCTTTTCAATCTTTTGCCTCTTCATAATAACAAAGCTTACAGCATCGGTATAACTGAAATCCTGATCATGATATTGTTTCAAGATCTTTTCAGCATCCGCCTCCACATCTTCGCTGGAATAGACCTTCATAATTCTCGGGCTTGTCTTTACCTTCTCCAGGAAATCCAGAGCAGGCTGATGCCCCAGCTCATTTAGAATAAGAATATAGACCTCAGCTATTACAAAATTACTTGTAATCAAACCCTTATGAGATGTCAGGAGTGATGGATATATCGAGGCCGCCTTTTTATGATGGGCATCATCTCTATCTGCAAGAGCAACCCATGCGCTGGTATCAACAAATATATTATCAGAAGATATCATCGCTTCCTGGAAGCAGCATATCTTGCAATATAGCGATCATGCTTGTCAGCGAGATCACTTTTACCTGAACCACCAAGTCCAATTAGCCCCATTGCCGGATCTTCTTCTATGGGGAGTTCCTTTAAATATTTCTCTATGCTTTCCCGGATAATCTCAGACTTCGAGACACCCCGCTTCATAGAAAGGATCTCTAAAATATTTGCCTGCCCTGGTTCTATATATATTTGAATGGGTCTTTTCTTTAATGTTCTCATATCATCATTATATACATCACAGAATGTGATGTGTCAATATTAAACTGAACCGCTTCCGTCAAAAAATAACTTTGAAAAACACCTTGACGGGTTCATGAACAAAAAGTATGCTTTTCATGAAAAGAATACGGGAGCGGGTCTCTGATAGGGTGTGCGACAAAAATGCCTGCCCTCGACTACGATCGGGGGTGGGTACACATCAGGATTATATATGGTTGTCATTGTCCGGCTTGACCGGACAATCCACTCTTCGATAAGCTCAGGGTGACAATTGTCATGGTGAGCTTACGGATACCATTATTTTTGTCTTGAAAGGTCACTCCACTCATTGGCTTTCTCTGTGCTCTCCTCATATAAATTCGGAAGATGAGCTGCATGAGAGGTCAGCGTATAGGACGGGACCAGATCCATCAATAAATTCCTGATCCAGGCCCACTGCTTTTGCTGGATAAAATCTTCAAACAATTTTACTTTTTCGAGCACGTTTCCATGGTTATTGGATGAGTCCCTGCCCACGAAAATCTTCGGGTGATCTGTAGGCTCGACGCCCTCCGAATCCGTCAGCAGTTCCTCATAAAGCTTTTCACCCGGCCGGATACCGGTATATATAATCTCGATATCCACGTCCGGCTCCAGGCCGTTCAGCCGGATCATCTCACGCGCCATGTCCACTATCTTCACCGGGTCTCCCATGTCCAGGAGAAAGACCTCCCCACCTTGTCCCATGGCCGCCGCCTGCAGGATCAGGATAGACGCCTCGGGGATGCTCATGAAATACCGCCTCATCTCTTCGTGGGTGACCGTCACCGGACCGCCTCTTCGGATCTGATCTTCAAAAATCGGAATCACGCTTCCACGGCTTCCCACCACGTTTCCAAAACGGACGGAGATGAATTTCGTCCGGCCCGAGGCATTCAATCCGTTGACGATCTTCTCCGCAACCCTTTTTGTCGCACCCATGACATTCGTCGGTTTGACCGCCTTGTCTGTCGAAACCATGACAAATTTTTCAACTCCATAGTCATTGGCAACCTCTGCAACCGTCCTCGTCCCCAGGACATTGACTTTGACCGCCTCCTCGGGGTACTTCTCCATCATGGGGACATGCTTGTAGGCAGCCGCATGAAACACAAGGTTCGGAAGGTATGCATTGAAAACCGACTCCAGCTTATTTCTATCCTGAATATCCGCCACCACGGAAAAGAACTCAGCCCCCAGCCCGCCCCTGCCTGTCTCCAATTCAAGATTGAAAAGCTCTGTCTCATCAATATCCAGGGCAATGATCTGCTTGGGCTCAAATGACAGAACCTGCCGCACCAGCTCC
>Ga0210021_1000370_pt1 | contig 52032 bp, 53 predicted proteins | sample CryGeymeta201517_FD_183981 | JGI IMG/M metagenome (GOLD analysis project Ga0210021, IMG submission 183981) | Groundwater microbial communities from Crystal Geyser aquifers in Utah, USA - Crystal Geyser metaG 2015-17 (SPAdes) (version 2) | ecosystem: Environmental > Aquatic > Deep subsurface >... | reverse complement strand
CCATAGATATAGGGAGGATGTAAGGTGGGCATCATACATAAACCCCAGCTATTTAAATAAAAGAAAATATCCGAACAAAACATGTATCGCTTTATACTAACTAACCAATGAAAAAAATATAAAAACTTAAAAATTCTACCAACCTAAATTGTGTCAGCAGCTAACACAATTCAATTCAAGTATTTATTGCTATAACAACAAAACTAAAAAATACCTTGTATCCTTTATTCCTTATGAATAAGGAAGGAATAAAATTATCAAAGATACACATTTTAATAATGTTAGAGTTACAAGGGTGTGTGGAAATTATATTAATGCAAATCTTAAGTCTGTATAATTAAGTGATGATCAATAAACAACTCTCTATCGATTACATAAAGCAACATGCAAGACCTCTTGAAAAATCTCTCCTTGGCTATTACTTTAATAACGAACAAAGCACATCTGTAATAAAAGAGTTGTCAAAGTTTCAAAACGAAGATGGTGGTTTTGGTAAGGCATTAGAACCAGATGTAAGGCTGACTGATTCATCTGTATTAGCTACTACGATTGCATTTCAAAAGTTTAGAGAGTTAAACATTCCAGCTTCGGAGGAAATTGTACAAAAAGCATGTCGATATATTCTGAATACCTACGATAATACTAATAAAATACGGCTCAATGTCCCTGCCAATGTTGACGATGCATCGCATGCCACTTGGTGGAACTATAACGGGGATCCGGAGAAATTTTTAGGCAATCCAAGAGTTGAAATCGTAGCATATTTTTATGATTACCCAGATCTATTTCCTGAAAACTTGAAACAAGGATTAACAATAGAATTACTTTCTCACCTTAATTCGTTAAATGGCTCCATTGAAATGCATGATTTACTCTGTTACACAAGGTTAGTAGAAACAAAAAATCTACCTATAGATATAAAAAACAAAATGGTTGAGATACTAAAACCATTGGTTATCTCTACTGTTGCAAGTAACCCTTCGGATTGGAATAATTACGGATTAACTCCACTTACAATTATTACTTCTCCCGAGTCAATGTTCTATCCCGAGCTTAAATCTCTTGTCCCAGCTAATTTAGAGTACCTGAGTAAAAATCAAACTACAGAGGGATATTGGTCACCATCCTGGAATTGGGAATCTGTATCAAAAGAGGATTGGGCAAAAGCAGAAAAAGATCTTCGAGGAATAATTACACTAAATAACCTAATTTTATTTCAAAATTTTGAGGAAAAAAATGGATCAAAAAATTAACAACTTTCTGCAAAATTTAAAGCTATTTGCACCCACCCAACTAGATATTGTTAATGAAATTAGAGATATGTTTAAATCACATTGCAAAAACCTTGAGGAAAAGTTTATATACGGAGGTATTGGTTTTTATATTAATAACCAACTTATAGGGGGTGCTTATGCCTATAAGAATCATGTTTCAATAGTATTTGGCAGGGGGAATGAAATAAATGATCTTTATTCACAATTAGAAGGTGGTGGCAAATTCAGACGACATTTAAAAATCTTTGAACTAAAAGATTTAACGACTAAAAAAGCAGATTACTATACAATACAAATTGTTAAGCTAGAAACTAAAATACGAAAATCCTATTAAAAGGATTTGATCAATAATATTACATGGATTTAAATGAAAATAAAATAAAATTAAAAGATGGCAGGAGCTTAGGTTATGCAGAATACGGTGATATAAATGGAAAGCCTTTGTTCTTTTTTCATGGTTGGCCAAGCTCACGATTCCATGCATACAGAATAAGTAAACTTGCAACAGAATTGAATATCAGAGTTATCGCAATTGATAGACCGGGCATGGGATTATCAGATTTTATGCCAAATAGAAAATTATTGGATTTTCCTGATGACGTTATCGAGCTTGCTGACTACCTGAATATTACAAAATTTTCAATTATTGGAGTTTCGGGCGGTGGTCCTTACAGCGCGGTTTGTGCATATAAAATTCCAGAAAGAATTAACAAAGCTGGGATTATTGTAGGTCTTGCTCCAACGTATATTAAAAATATTTGCAACGGAATGGCATTAATCAATAAATTATGTTGGGAAAACTACGGGAAATCCAGCTTACTTAGAAGCTTGGCAGGTTACACCATTTATTTCGAATACTTACTAGGTAACTTAAATCCTGTTTCTCCATTTTTATCAAAATATGATAAAAAAATGTTTAAGCCTTCATTTAGTCAATCAATGAATAAAGATTTGGCGGAATCAATAAGAAAAGGTTTAAATGGCATAATCCATGAACTAAAAATCTACTCTACGGATTGGGGGTTTGAACTTAGTGATATTAAAACAAAGGTTTATTTATATTATGGTAAAGATGATAAAAATGTATCTTTAGCAATGGGAAAATATTACAAACAAAACTTACAAAATAGTGTTTTAACAACATACGAAGGAGGGCATTTCTCTTGGCTAGAACATGCAGAAGAAATCTTGAGAACTTCAGTTAAGTAAGTCGTGTAAATATTTATCGAGAAAATCAATTCTCATAAACTGAACAGTTGTTGGTCTAGGTGGAAACTTAGTCCACCAATAATCAGTTCTTGTCACATATATAGAAATAATCTTGGGGTCTTTCTTTATTGGCCATTTTAGAACTTTTGCGAAAGTTGAGACATTTTTACTAAGCCATAGTTCTCTTTTTTCTACTTTAAGTAAGTTCCCAGGATTCTTAACTTTTCTTCCTTTTTCTTGTTCTGACCTAAAAATTCTATTTCGTACTCTTCTTGCGTCTTTTAAGCAAAAAGCTCCAATAATATCCTTACACTCGATATTAAGTAATATATTTTGTTGAGGCAAATAAGCTAAAACGTCATATTCTCCTAAAGATTGATCGTGTGTTCCTCGACCATAATTTATTCGTTCAGCATGAGGCGTATGTCTTTTTGATATTTCGAGAGCTTTTGCTTCTAGATCCTTTTCCAAAGTTACCTGGTTTTCGTGTAATACTTTATTAACATTTGGAGCTGTCAAATTCGCTGGCAAGGTTCCGTTTGTCGTGATATTTACCCAGACCCTACCACTTCTTTCAGCAGAATGAGGGCCCCAATAGTATTTTCCACCCATATTAAATAAGGGTTTGATTGTGTACCTATAAAGCCTGTTACGGTGTTCCCAAACAGGTAAATCATCTGCGGCTTTTGATGAACCCAATATTGTTAACATTCCTTCCTGTTTCAGTGTCAAGAAGTCCAATATTTTATCTGTTTCGAACAAATCGTAACCTTTGATTGCTGTTTCAGCAGATTTCCCGATTTCTTCTTTGGTTGCTGAATAATATGTAGCTTCTTTTACACCCTTCATATAACCTGGCCACATAGACAACACCTGAAGAACGTTGACCATATTCCTTACTCCAAATCCGAAATCTTTCTTAAACGCCTCATCAAGCTGTGTTAGGTGATCCTCAATGGGGATACTTGAATCAACTCTATCTAATTTATTTCCGTCTGACCCGAGCTCAATCCTGGCCTGACCAAGGCCATACTTTTTCTGCATCGAATCTAAATCGTCTTTATACTTAACTTGAAATAAGAAATCTCGATCAATGGTTAAACCAACAGAATAAATTTCGTAGTTTAGGTTGTCACTGGCACTATATATTTCAGATATCTTATCTACCAAAGCAACCAGATAACGAAATGCTTTATCGTCCAGTCTTTTTGTACCCTTTGGGGTAATTTGGACAAACTTTTCAATAAGATAGCGATAATCTTTGTGTTGTGAGGTAAACTTTTCGTGGGCCTCAGAGTATTGTTCCTCTCGAACGAAATCAACTTCATATTTAAGTGATTCCTCAAGTCTCAACTTTTCAACTACAAAATCATTTATCAAGGCATCTATTCTTGTGATCAGATATTTAATATTCTCGTCATAAGAATATAGAGCTACTTCTCTATCAATTCCCTTCACCATTTCTTTTCTAAGATCATTCATTATGTTTTTAGCTTTATCGAGTTTATATTTTCCTGGCTTTATTCCATGTCTTAATGCAATTTCAGCTTCAGTTTTTCTCGAAAGCTTGTGATCATGTAATGTGGGTATCTCTGGGTTTATAAATTCTGGGAAGGCTACGCCTTTAGACATATGAATTGTCTTAAATCTTGGACGTGCACCTTTTATTTTTTCAATTTCTGAAATGTACTTAGGTAAACTTGGATCGTGGTTAAACTTATCTAATTGAGTTATCACCTCAATCAATAATTCAACTTCTACATCGTTTTTCGTAGAGTCCTTAAAGATTTCCAGAAGTTTCTCATTGTTAAATACAATTCTGACTCCTGGGCAAGCTGGTTTCGGATATCCTGTGTCACTTTTCCAATTCTTATTGCTTGGATCCAAATGCGACAGATGCTTGAATTTATCTTCCTTTAATAAAATGTCTGGGAAAATGATTATTTCGAGTTCTGTATATGTCCGAAAAAAGCTGTGTTTTTGTAATATGCTTTTAAATCTAGACATGTAATCTTCTAAGCATTCCATTAATAAATTAGAAATAGAACCTTGGATGTACTCTTGCTCGTCTAAAGGTGAAGTAAGAAAAATATTAGTATCTAATATTTTTAATTGAATGGCACAACCGAGATAGCTTTTAGCGGAAAGCCTAACTCTACTAGGCGTTTCCTGTTTTACCCTCCAACTTCGCGGGTGATCCATAAAGTCTATTTCTGGATAAATAGACCAAAAATCTTTTAACGATTTATACCTAAAATCCGTACCCCACTGCAAATCAATCATTATCATGTTTGGTTCATTTGCACCTGGAATTAATACACCCGAAGAGTCCTTAAAAGAACCATATTTGTCTAACAGGGTAGTAATTGGGGCACTGATTCTGCTTTCTACGCTTCTCAAATAGTCAATGAATTGTGAGAGCTCATCGTGTTCTTCTATTTCATCCATAACCCCGAGAAATTGATCAATAAAAGCAATATCCCCAGGCAAATCTTTTGGACCAGCAATTCTGATCATTTTATTAGTTGCTTGTGGCAGTATGACAAAAAGTTCAATCTTTAATTTTCGATCTGGAACTGTTGACTCGTAAACTACATTTTTTCTTTCAATGTGTAACCCTAATGTAACAGGTTCCCTATTTATTAACCTTAATGTCTCATTTAGCTTTGGAGTAAGTTCTTTTAGCTCTTTTTCGATACCTTCTTCGGTATTAAATGGCTTTACCACATAAAACAAGACTAGTTTGTCCTCAGATAATGTATAGCCAGAAAAAGTCAGTTCGTGGGGTTTGCCATCGTCCTGTATAGCGCTAACAACTGGATAGAATCTTCCTTTATGAAATCGCTGTTGCAAATAGTTAGCAACCTGAAAAGATAACTCTTTTTGATAATCAAAGTTTCCCTTTTTTATGGATAAGCCATATTTCGAGAATAGATTTGACCATTTATCTATCAATATTCCCGAATATCTTCTTGGTAATATTGGGAAGTGCTTGCCATCAAAACTTATAAAATAACCAGGTATTAAAGAGCCTTCAAAGGCTCTTTTCCCAAATTCGTCAACACTTAATGACTTTTTGGGAACAGTTCCCAACTGGATAACGTAATCTTCCTTCCCAGACAACTTGCTATAGTCCGTATTACTCAGTGTGTCGAATATACGTTGTGCTTGGGTCCAAAATTTCTTAGGTGCAACTTCGATATGACCCAAGGATATTTTAGTCATCTTTTCTTCGGATGGTTGACTGTCGATGTGCTCGATTATCTTGTTTTGAATAGATAGACACTGCCTTAATTCTGTGCTTGGCGATCGTCCAGACAAAGTCTCATACTCTTTATCGAAGGATTCATAAACAAGTTGGAAACCCATTAAAAAATCGTATATATGGCTGATCTCTGTTCCGTAAAAGATTTTGTAATTTACTTTATTATGATGAAATTTAACTGTGCCCCAATCAAAATTGGGGATATAGTCCTCCATTGAAGGAAAACTCGGAGTTAATTTATAAAGATGCTCGCAAAACACCTTAAAGTCTTTATATTCGGTTATTTTGTTCTCTATTGAGAAAGATTCAATCTTTAATGAAGCCAGTATTGTAGTCCACAGCAGGTGTTTTATTGTACTTCCATTGTTAGGTAACCAGAGACTTGAAATAAAAAGACCAGTTGCTATATCTTCAACAGAATATTTTTTAAAAAATTTAGATATTGTTAATAGTAAATGTTCCCACTCATTCTTATTTTTTTTCATATCGCTAAATACTTTCAGATTACTGGTTCCTTGTAATCTTTAACAATTTTATTTTACCCCATAGCAAACTCCTAATCCTATTGTATTAAAAAAGCCATCCTAAAACATAGAAGGATTTTTTATTTTTAACCTTTGCTACACGGCTACATGTTACCGACTATTTCCCTTATTCATTTATCCCTCCTTAAGGTTCACTTTAGTAGAGATTCTGGAAAGTAATTTAAATTACAATTAAATTTTGTAATGTTATACTATCCTCATATGCTTAATCCTCAAGATGAAAAAGTTATTCAAAATATTACTGCAAAAATAAAGAAGTTAAGGCTTGAACAGCGTTTAACACAAGCTGAGCTTGCTAAAAAAGCTGGAATTAACACCAACTATTATGCAAAGATGGAAAGAGAGAACCCTAGCTTGTCAGTAATCACTTTAAAAAAAGTTTTATCTGCACTTAAAGTTAAATCCTCGGATGTTTTGCCTTTTTAGTTTACTTTTAGCTTTTTCTTTTTTTGTAAATCCTCATACATCTTTTTGAGTTGCTCTGGATCATCGTGAGTCATGTTGTGATATGTTGCATGCATATACTCAAGAAGCTCTATAGCCATTTCAGGTGTTGCGTTTTCTGGATCAAAGATCTTGAGATAATTTATCACACCCTCAATATCTTTTTCATTCATTTGATATTTTTTCATATCCATATTATACAGCTTTAAAATTTCTACGACTAATAAATAAACTTTTCAAGCTTCAGAAACTTAAACATACTACTTGCCAAAGTTTTACTGCTTATTCTTCGCATTAATTCTCGACTATACGTTTGAGAAAGAATATTTAAACTTCCTTCCCAAAGTATCTTGCGATCAAGAATGGCAACTTTTCTGTGGTTATAATCTGTGTTTATTACTACTTGAACACCTATCATCTCAAAATTTCGAATTTCTGCCTCTGCCTGTTGTTGCATAGACAAGTCGTGATCATAGGGATTACGGGTAATTATGTAAACCTTAACCTTTCGAGCAATTAAAGCTTCAAAATGTCTTTTTAGAGTGCACATTCTTTGAGTTGTAATGTAAGGACTTTCAATAATTACTTCATTTTTGCAATGTTTAAGATCTGCAACAAATTGCTTGTAAAAAGTATCTTCGTCAAACAATTTTGAATGGGTGAAATCTACTGATATTACATTGAACTTTTGCAATAAGGTTATAAGAAAATCAATCATTATTATTCACCCCCTTTCCATTTGGTAATTTTGTTGGGTGAATAACAGAAACTTTCCCGTTATAATAAGTAAAACCTAAGGCTTTAAGTTGTTCGAATGTATTTAGTAAACTAGGGAGAATTTGGTTCCACCTATGGGCAACCTCGCCAGCCAGTAAAATGTTTAGTAATCAAAGGTTAGTAAATATTTTATTGTTTGTGCCAAGGAGTCGCCGCAAGGTACTTAACCGCAGATATAGTAAATCGCCCTACCTAGAAATAAAAGAGATTTGTAGGGTCTAATTTGAAGTTTTGGATTTTAAAAAAGAATATAAAAAGTTTTTCATTAAATATCCGGTAAATACAAAAAATGCTATATAAATCAGAGTCCCTAAGAAATCTGGGGTATGTTTATAAATAAAATCATATCGATACATTAACGGCCATTGAACTAAATAAATTTCGTACGAGTACCTACCCAAGATAATTAATATATCTGATTGAACTCTCATTAATATAATAATAAATACTAAGGAGGCTGCAGTAACTAAACTAAGTAATGCCTCTGAAATTATTTTTTCTCCAATACTAGAATGTATGGCGGTATAAGCAAATATTATTGATAGTATTGATATTAGTGTAAGCCTTAAGAAATTTCTTTTAGGCGCAAGTAAATGTATCATTCCTAATCTATTCTTTAGTTTTAGTACATTATTTTTATTAAATATATAAGCAAGTAAAATTCCAAATGGAAATGCGAATAAGTGAAGTTTGTATAGTTTAAGCACATCTTTAGTTACAGGTAAATTTAGGTTAACCATAAAATATCCCGCTAGCAATATTAATAATGCAGATAAAATTGGTCTTTTTTTTCTATAAAACAGCGGAAATATCAAATAGTAAAATAGTATTAATGTAAAATACCACAAAGGAGAATTGATTGAGATATCAATATCCGAATTGGGAAAGAATCCCAAAAAGTTCTGCAGTACTAAGGTAAAACTATAGTTTCTACCCAGTACAAAGTGATCTAATAGTAAGAATACTGTAAGAACAAGCCACATTGGGATAAAAATACTCTTTAATCTTTTTTTGTAAAATTCTAACGTTGATTTACTTAACAAATTCTCTGAGCTTGCAAGTCCAAACCCGGATAAAAATAAAAATATATTAACTCCAACACCACCCGCAACAGAGAGGGGGTATAGAAAGTTATGGTCTAAAAATAAAAAATAACCTATGTGGGAGAAAATCACCATTAATATAGCTATGCCCTTAAGCTCATAAGTATGTAAGTGGCTCATAACATTAGAATTTCTATTTTTTTTGGCAGTTAAGACGACAAGGGATACAAAAAAGGTTAAAAAAAGAGCAGTTTGAAAATAGGAATCAGGATAACTAATATTCATTGATTAAATTTCCCCATATTATGTACCCTTTACCTGACGGATGAAATTCATCAGAAGAATAGTAGTCTGGGTCTGATTTGGAAGTTAGATAAGTACTGCTATAAAGATCTATTAACTTAATACGGTCTTTATCTTCAATATTAGTAACTACTTTTTTTATAATTTCATTAAATTGTTTTGTTCTATAGTTAAGTATGAGATTAAATGGGGGATAAACTACTTTACTTGAGCCCAAGTAAGGAATATTTAACACGGTAACTTTTGCTTGGGTCTTTGTGTGTAATTCACTTAGTATGTAGCTGTAGTTATTTTCAAATTCATTTTTTGTTTTTTTGTTGTGTACATCGTTTGTGCCAATTAACAACGTAATGTAATCAGGATTTTGCTTAATAGCCTCTGGGAGTTGGTTATTTATTACATCAGTAGTTGTACCTCCTGGTTGTCCTAGATTTGTAAATACAACTTGTTTATGTAAATTTGTAAGATTTGTTGCATAAACGTACGTAAAGGTGTCAGAAATTTCTAAGCTACCAACACCGGCACTTAAGCTGTCTCCAAGGGCAATGTATAAAACTTTGTCATTCTCTAGGTTATTACCCAATGTTATAGAGTTAGTATTATAGGGACTTTGCAAATTCGTATAACCAATATAATGATAAAATCTTACATACGAAAACAATAGATAAAAGAACGGTAAAGAAAGTAATGTTAGAATTTTTATAAGTTTCACTATCTAATTATATAGAAAAGATTTACTTTTGTATTATCTTACTTTTACAGGTTTTAATCACAATTTATACTAATTTTTGTTAATATTAAATATATGAAAATTAAAAAAAATAGGTGCAATTCTAATTTGGTCAGAAAATTTTATAGAACTGGCTAAGTGGTATAAAAATATGCTCGGAGCAGGAGTAATTGAAGAAATTAATCACCCAGATGACACGGGAGTTGGTTTATCTATTGGTGAGTCATACCTTTGGGTTGGTAAACATCCAAAAGTAAAAGGAAAAAATAAAGATCCATACAGAATAATGTTTAATATATCTGTAGATTCCGTAACTGACTCTTATAAGGAGCTAAAAGAAAAAGGTGTAAAGTTTATTGCTAAACCTTTTAAAGCGCCCACATTTGATTCGTATTTTGCAACATTTACTGATCTAGACGGAAATATAATTCAGTTTATAGGTGAAAAGTAGGTAAGCCGAGTACTCAGGTTAAAATTTACGCATTACTATAAAATACAAAAAGCCCCTGCTAAATAAGAACAATTACAGATTCGATTTCCATTTAGATAACGCTGCGGAGTCTTTAGAAAAAGTTGTTTCTGCCTAGGGGCTTGTATATAACCAACGCAAAAAACTTGTTCTAGTATCAAATAATAATAAAACATGGACACTACCCGGAGGGGGTATAGAACCTGGTGAAACCCCGAAAGAAGCACTTATCAGGGAAGTTTATGAAGAGACATCGATAAAGGTTGATCCTGCCACTATAAAACTTTTAGGGTATTTTAGTTCTTACAAAAAAGAAGAAGGTAAGTGGGTATTTTACGCGAACCAACTAATATACACAGGCAAGGTCTTAAGTGTATGTGAGTTTGTAAAGGATCCTGGGGGTAATGTAAAACATACGACGTATCTAGACTTCGGCAATTTGTCCCAATATGTTTCTTGGCTAGATGAGAAATTTTTACACGAGTTTAGAAAAACTTGTGAACTATGTAGTTAGAGAATTGTATTTTTCCTGCCTATACAACACCTACTTACTATTCAAACATAGTTTTGTTAGTATATTTTTATGGGACTACTATTTATAACCGGAAACTCTGGAAAGTTTCAAGAAATTAAAAAACTTTTGCCTAGTGTCGAGCAACTAGATATAGATCTTTCAGAGATACAACATCTAGATTCCCAGACGGTTCTAAAAGCTAAGCTTCTTGAGGCGCAAAATCACACAAGCGATCCTTTTATAGTTGAAGATACCTCCTTTACTCTCACGGGGATGGGTGGCCTTCCAGGACCCTTAAGTAAGTGGTTTCTTAAAAGTATTGGAAATGCTGGAATAGTAAAACTTTCAAAAACTTTTGGAGCCGAGGCTGTGGCAAAGTCAATCATTGGATTTTCAGACGAAAATAAGAATATTTCTTTTTATGAAGGCGTATTAAAAGGAGAAATAGTAGAGGACAAAGGTCAGGTAAGCGCAGGATTCGGGTGGGATCCTATTTTTAAACCTAACGGCCATAATAAAACGCTAGGCGAAATGTCTCAGGATGAAAAGAACTTGATCAGTATGCGAAAGATCGCAGTAGAAAAATTTATTGCAGCCAACTAACTTAGAGACTTATTATATATTGTTACTGTTAGCCATGTAACCAAGATAGCAAAAAGGTAGTAAATACTATTTAACCAAAACGAATAGGGGAGTGGTAGGTAAAAAAAGCCAAATAAAACTGTAGATTGAACAATATAGGTGCGTAATGAGTTTTGTCCCAAGGTTAAATACAACCAACCTAAGTATTTAGTAATAAAAGTTTTATACTTTTCGATAAACATATAAAAAACTGTAAACCATAGTGCAAAAATAATAATTCTTCCTATTCCTAGTGTTTCGGTATTAAACAACAAGTCTGAAGGGTATTTGTAGTTATCAGAAATATTATTTAAAACACTTAATAAAACGGTAATAATAAATAACAGAACAATTGAGTATTTGATTAGTCTAAATTCTTTAATATATCTGTATAACTTAGCTAGATTATCTTTATAAAAGCCTGCTAACATTCCTAGTACAAATATTAGTTGCCAAGAGGTAAGCTCAAAAAAACTTACACAAGCTAGGGTACAGTTTGTATTTTTAAAATTTAACGACCAAATAAGTACAGATAAAGCTAAAACCAACCAAGATAATCTTTTTTTAAATAACAGTAAAATTATGGGTGCTAATAATAGTAGGGGAATATAAAGTACTAAGATATCTGCCCAACCATAAACGTGTCTTAGTATTAAAGTATTAAGTACTAAGTCCTTTAAAATGGATACACTGTCCACATTTAAAGTCATTGGGTACCTATTTGTATTTAATGCAAGCGCTGTGTAACCTAGTGTTAAAAAAATACTCCATAGGTAGAGATTGCGTGATTTTTTAAAAAGAATTTTAAAAGTATTTTTTACAGCTCCGCCTGCAAGTTTTGGGTAATAAACGTAGCTGACAAAAAAACCAGATAAAAACACAAACCCTTCTGCCGCCGAAACCCATAAACGGCCGTTACCGTTGTAAAAAGTAAAAATGGAGTTGCCTGTGTAGTAATTAAGGTGGTCAACAAGTATCGCTAACAAAAAATGCCCTCGTAGTATGTCTAAAACTATGTTTCTTTTTGTTATATTTTTAGTGATTATCTGTATAAGCTATACTAATGTTAGATATACGTAAATAAGTACTAAAAGCTTTGCCACCATTTAAAAATGAAAAAGCCAAAATATCTTTACCACGCTTCGCAAAATAAAAATATTGAAATATTTGAACCAAGAGCGAATTCAGTTCGGAATAAAGAAGAGGGTCCAGTTGTTTTTGCGACTACGGGCGAACAATATGCATCCAAATTTATTGTTCCATGTAACGACTCCTGGTCAAATTTGGGAAGATTTAACGGAGTTAGTTATGCTCTTTACAGTGATAAAGAAAGATTTTTAAAGGAGGACAAGGGCGGGGCTATCTACACTTTACCCTCAACAACTTTTTATCACGAAACAAAATACGGTGGCACTAAAGATGGGTGGGTTAGTAAAGAACCGGTCAAACCTCTTTCTAAAAAAATATATGAATCCGGTTTAAAGTCTATGTTAAGTCTAGGGGTACAGGTTTATTTTGTAGACAAAACAGTTTTTGAAGATATCGCTAACTCTATAGATCAAGGTTTTTCACTTATAGTCACTTTAGAATCTGAAAATATGTTAAGAAAAATAAATTTTATTAAAATATCGTAGAACTTGACTATCCTGTAGTATTAGATATGTACCAAACTTTGTGCTATAATACTCTGTGTTAAGACAAATACCCAGTAGTTAAAAAGATTACTTAGATGTTTTTTAAACGATAATCCGTTTTTTACACACCCGCTTACTCTACAACAAACTACGTACCTATATTTATCTATTTACAGATATCTATAATTTTTTTATTTATTGATATGTTGTCATACCAAAAATTATGAACAAAATTGCTAAACTTTCCAGTCACAGTGCTCAGATAATATTAGACACTTTAGTTAAAGAAGGCATAAATGTTACTGTTGTTTCTGCAAAGTATAAACTTTTAAAAATTATTCACGAGGGCAGTACTTTTTTCATAAGGGGAACTTCTTTTCCAGTTAACTCACAGCCAACCTGTATGATAGCTAATAATAAGTACTTAACTAAAAAAGTGCTAAAACTTGCTAAAGTTAGAATTCCAAAAACATATTTAGTTAAAACTGCTCTTCAGGCTAAAAAATTAATTAATACTAAAAATCTTTACCCCTGTGTTTTAAAACCAACAGTTGGGGCTCATGGTAATAAGGTTTACGCAAATATAGAAACCGAAGCAGAACTAGATGAAATAATGCCACACATATTCCCTGCAACTGGAACTAAAAACGTACTAATAGAAGAATTTATACAAGGAAAGGATTATAGAGTTTTTGTAGTAGGAGATAAAATATCTGCAATTATGGAGCGAATACCTGCTCATGTAATCGGAGACGGGGTAAATACCCTACGTCGTTTGATCACTATTTTTAATAATAACCCCCTAGTAGGTGTTAAGTACGAAAAACCAATGTGTAAAATAAGGCTAAATGGTGAGGTTAAAAGAAATCTAAAAAAGAAAGGGGTTAATTATAAATATATACCTAAAATAAACGAAATATTCTTTTTAAGACAAAATTCTAATATAAGTACTGGGGGGATAGGCAAGGATGCTACTATTGAGGCCCCAGAAATAGTAAGAGCAACAGCTTTAGCAGCAACAAAAGCCTTAGGAATGGGCGTTACTGGAGTTGATATTATCTATAATAAAAAAACAAATAAAGCCTATGTTTTAGAGCTTAATGACCAGCCCGGAATAGATATCCACCATTTTCCCGTAATTGGCAGAGCACAAAATGTGGCTTTAGATATTATAAATTACATTTTAAATAGACCCACCCCCGAAATGACAATCGCGGGTTTAGAAAAACTACCCTTAGAAACCCCTACTTTAGAAAAAATACTCCCTGCTATTTAGGACAGTTATTGAATCTAGCCTAGAACTCGTCTATTCTTTGTATGTAAAATGAAACACTACACCTACCTTTTAAAATGCTCGGACGGTACCTTTTACTGTGGTTATACAATTGATTTAAAGCGTAGAGTTTTAGAACATAACGAATCTAAATTAGGTGCTAAGTATACAAAAGGTAGACGTCCTGTAGAGCTTTATTACTTTGAGGAATTTGACACTAAACAAGAGGCACTACGTAGAGAATTAGATATAAAGAAACTCCCACCTTTAAAAAAATCCCAACTTAAAATACCTGGGGGGTAGGTATTGACACACACAAAAATAAGTCTAATATAATTCATATGTCCAAGATTTTATTATTTATAATTCCTATTGCCTTTATTGGTTTTATTTTCTTTCTAATGTCTGGAAGTTCTCAAAATAATACTTCTAATAATTCTGGAAATGTTAAAGGTGCCACAATGCAAGGGGATACACAAATTATTGAAATAGTCGCAAAAGGTGGCTATTCACCCCGTGTTGTTAATGCGAAAGCTAATACAAAAACAACTTTAAATATGAAAACTATAAATACCTATGACTGCAGCTCAGCACTTATTATTAAAGATTTAGGCGTAAATGACTCACTTTCGCAAAATGGTATTAAAAGCTATACAATACCTCCCCAAAAATCCGGGACTGTAATATCTGGAAATTGTTCTATGGGAATGTACGGTTTTAAAATTAAATTTAATTAAGCAATAAGCAATATGGATAGTACTAATAAAAAGGCTAGAATCGCCTTAAAAAAGGCCAAAACAAGTTTAGAAAAAATTATAAAAATGATTGATGACGATGTTTACTGCATAGACATACTACAACAAATACTTGCAGTAAAAGGGTTGTTAAACAGTTCAGCAAGTAAAATTTTAGACAATCATTTAAAACACTGTTTTTCACAGGGTTTTAGAACAAAAGATAAAGAGTTAGAAGAAAAATTAATTAGTGAGTTAATTACTGTTATAAATATTAGAGAAAGGACAAAATGAAAACCTCTTATAAAGTAAATGGAATGCACTGTGCTAGTTGTGCTCTTTTAATTAAAAGTAGATTAGAAAAAGATGAAAATGTTGAAAAATGTGAAGTAAGTTACGCTACAAACAAAGCATCTATTACGTTTAAAAACTCTGAGAAATCTATAGAAGAACTTAATAAACAAGTTTCTAAAATAGGATATACTTTAGAAAAATTCGGCCAATCTAGCCAATCTAAAGACTCTGCTTTATTAGATTTAGCTAACTTAAAGCTCAAACTGCAAGTTACCTTACCTTTTACAATAGGTATTTTTGCTTTAATGCTAATTGAAATTTTTCATAAGTTATTTGGAACTCCCTTATTCATAAATATCCCTATGATGTTTTTAAATCCTTTAATGATTGTTGTATCAACAATTAGTTTATTTTGGGTAGGAAAAGATTATTTGAAGGGTGTGTACAGATTTATTAAATATGGTGCTGCTAATATGGATACTTTAGTTGGTATTGGTACCTCTGTAGCCTACTTCTATAGCCTGGTAGTTTTCTTTTTTCCAAACTTGGTAACAAAATTAAATCTTTCTCACGCTCTTTATTTTGATGTCGCCATAGTTGTTATTGGCTTTATCACCTTAGGAAAGTATTTAGAGATTAAATCAAAACTTAAAACAGGTGACGCTATTAAGAAGTTAATGGGGCTTCAGGCCAAAACTGCTTTGGTAGAAAAAGATGGAAAGGTAGTGGAGCTTAGTATTAGTAATATAAAAATAGGAGATATTCTAATAGTAAAACCTGGGTCTAAAATCCCCCTAGATGGAAAAATTATTAGCGGTTCTTCTACTGTAAACGAAAGTATGCTTACAGGCGAGTTTATGCCCGTAAAAAAAGGTATTAACGATACGGTTATTGGTGGAACTTTAAATAAAAACGGACACTTTAAGTACAAAGCTACAAAAGTAGGTGCTCAAACAATGCTAGCTCAAATAATTAAACTTGTTGAGGAGGCACAAGAAAGTAAAGCACCTGTACAAGCCTTGGTGGATAAAATATCATCCATTTTTGTGCCCGTAGTTTTAGTTATAGCAGTAGTCTCTTTTTTACTATGGATTATAGTTGGCCCTTATTTTATGCCCTTTAATCAGACATTAGGTTTTGCCCTGTCATCGTTGATTGGAACTTTAGTTATAGCTTGCCCCTGTGCACTAGGCCTTGCCACACCTACAGCAATAATTGTAGGAACAGGAAAGGGAGCTCAAAACGGAATACTAATTAAAAATGCTGAAAACTTAGAGCATCTAAACAAGGTAACTGCTATTGCTTTTGATAAAACCGGCACTATAACAAAGGGTAAACCAGAAGTTGTTTCATTTAATAACGTTTCTAAATTAAAAGATTCTGAACTAACTAATATAATATATTCTTTAGAAAATCTATCAGAGCATCCTTTAGCCGAGGCATTAGTACAGTTTACAAAAGGCAAAAAAGCTAAAGAATTAAAGGTAATTGGGTTTACCACAATAGAAGGGAAAGGCCTAAAAGGATTTATAGAGGGCAAAAGTTACTACATAGGAAACCTTGCCCTAATGAAAGATCTTAAAATAGATATTGAAAAAGCAGTTATGACCACTATTACTAATCAGGGAGGTACACCAGTCTTTGTATCCGATGGTAAAAGTTTAATTTCATACTTTTCGATAAGTGATACCTTAAAAGAAAACTCCGCAAAAACTATTAAAAGCTTACATAAGTTGGGTATAAAGGTAATTTTATTAACAGGAGATCAGTTAGAAACTGCAAACTTTATAGCTAAAAAAGTAAATATTGACCAAGTATACGCTCAGGTTTTGCCAAAAGACAAAGCTGACGTTATTAAGCAACTTCAAAAAGACGGCCACATTGTTGCCATGGTAGGGGATGGTGTAAACGATGCTCCCGCCCTGGCCCAGGCTGATGTTGGAATAGCTATGAGTACGGGAACTGATGTCGCAATTGAATCTGCTGGAATTACCCTGCTAAAAGGCGACCTATCTAAGGTTTTAAAGGCTATAAATCTATCTAAAAATACTATAACTACAATTAAGCAAAATCTATTTTGGGCATTCATTTATAACGCTGTTGGAATTCCTTTGGCAGCCGGGGCATTTTATCCATTTTTTGGAATTTCGCTAAATCCGGTTTTTGCAGGAATGGCCATGGCCTTAAGTAGTGTTAGCGTTGTTTCAAATTCCTTAAGGTTAAAAATCAAATCCATATGAAGGACTCAATACTGTACATAAAAGGAATGCATTGTAAGGCTTGTGAAATAGTTATTAAAGAGAGTGCTGAAGAAATAGAAGCTATTAATAGTGCAAAGGCCAGTAACGCTAAGGGGGAATTACATGTAACAACAAAAAATGGGGCAAATTTAGACTTAACTTTAAATCAACTAAATAAAAAAATAGAAAGTTTGGGTTATACCGCTTCGTTAACTAAGTTCTCAGAAGACGTTAACTACAAATCTTTACTAATACCTTTTTCTGCCGCATTAGCTTTTTTTGCATTATTTATTTTACTTCAAAAATCTGGGATTCTTACCCTATACAGCCCTAACAATATTTCGGTTGTAGCTGTATTTGTAATTGGTGTTATAGCAAGTTTATCCTCCTGTATGGCCGTTGTTGGAGGGTTAGTTTTATCCATGTCGGCAACATTTGCTAAAAATGATACTAAAAAACCCTTTATTCCTATTACAGCTTTTCATGCATCTAGGGTAATATCATTTTTTTTATTAGGTGGTTTAATTGGTCTTTTAGGGTCGGTTTTAAAGGTTTCTCAAACAGGAAACATGCTTTTAACATTTGTACTGTTTTTTGTAATGTTAGTTTTAGGATTAAATATGTTAGACACCTTTCCCTTTGTTAAAAAACTACAACTAGCATTACCTCACAGTAAGGGATTAAAAGGTAGGCTTAGAGAAGATCACATTTTAACTCCCATAATACTAGGTGCTTTAACCTTTATATTGCCCTGCGGTTTTACTCAAAGTATGCAATTTTATGCTTTATCATCTGGAAGCTTTATAACTGGTGCAACTACTATGCTTGTGTTTTCTTTAGGTACCTTGCCCGTATTAGCAGGTGTAAGTTTTGCCTCCGTAAAATTTTCAGAGGGTAAGCATAAAGCAACTTTCTTTAAAACAATGGGGTTTTTAGTTATATTTTTTGCATTAATAAATTTAATATCTGCCTTAACCTTGGCGGGCATAATTGATCCTATATTAGGGTTTTAAAGGGGGTGTTTACAAATGATGTATGAATACGGAGAGGGTATGATGCAAAACTGGTTTTTTGGAGGGTTTTTAGCTTACTTACTAGTAGTTACTTTTTTAATTTTAGGTATAGCCTATTTCATTAAAGAGCTATTTAAAGATAAGAAATAAAAGGTTACTTAACTATCTATAATTACTTAGCATCTTTTACTATTATTCTTTTATTTTTTTTATCTAAGGCAAGCTCCAGCATTTGGTTTTCTTTCCACTTGAGATCCCTTAAAAAATCTCTAGGGATAACGATTACTTTGCTGTACTTACCTAGTTGTAGTATTTTTCTTTTTGCTTTTTGAGCCATAGATATACTTGAAATTTAGTAGTATATACTAAATATATACCAGAGACATACTATCGCAAGAATTAGTTTAAGGTAAAATTTAACGAATCGGTGTAGTTGCACCGGCATATACCTAAGGTATAAAATAAGTTTAGTGAAATTAAAAAAACTTGAGAATATTTTAATAATTGTGCTAACAGTGGGTACTTTTGTTGCTTTTTTTGCAGTCTATCAAGACTTTTTAAGATTTCATGATTTTGAAGGAGTTTGGTTTAAATTTAAAGATTGTACAGCCGTTCATCCTTTTTTAACCCCCTGTTTTTATGGTGCTTTTGCATTTTTGGGGTCTTTAATTTGGGCTTTAATAATTAGTACTAAAAAGTTAGGCTATCAATTTAAATATTTATTTTGGTTTTTAATTGGGGGTGTTATTTTTGCTTGGAGTAATTTTGGCAAAGAGTTATATAAGTTTTACCAAGCTTCTGGTCAAGAATATGTAGGCTGTTCAGGAGCTAAAGTTTTAAATCCCTTTGTCACTCCCTGCTTTTATGGAAGTTTTTTATTTTTAACTGCCCTGCTTGTTGCCTTTTTTATTAACAAGAAGATAAGTATTAAAAAATAACTACTTTCCTTAACATTTTGATTACAAAAAGGAAAATTCTATTAAAGTTATCTGAATCGAAAAAACTGATAAGCTCTTTAGTCTGGATATTTAAACTTGGTTTTTTTCAGAACACCTACTTTAATGTTGGTTTTTTGCTATTTATTAGTCTTACTGCCCTAGTACCGTTAACTTACTCTTACTTTTGGGCAAAAATTATTGACGCACTAACCAATGCCGCTAGTAATCCTTTAGACACTAATTCCTTATACTTCTACGTTGGTGCTTTTTTTATGATAGTTGTATTGGACAAAATTATAAATTCTTTTACGAATTATTTTGAAATAATAAGTCATTTAAGAATAAGCAGAAATAATTCAATTATTCTTGCCAAAAAGTTTTCGCAATTAGAGCTGCAGGCCTATGAAGACCCAGAAGTAAATAAATTAATTCAAAAAGTGGATGAAAATTATTTTAGGGCAAATAGCATCATAGATAAGCTATTTTGGAGTATATACGATTTCACATCTCTGATAATTTCTACAGTGATTTTATTTTCTCTATCACCTATAATTCTTATTCTTTTACTCTTAGGTAATATCCCCACTCTGATAAATCAAATAGCTTTGGGCGATAAAGCATGGGGTATCTGGGATGCTGAGTCTACTACTAGAAGAGAATTTTGGTCTACGAGGGCGTATCTAAAGGAATTAAGTTATTTTCAGGAGGTAAGGGTTCACAATCTTACAAATTTCTTATTAAACAAGTTTACATATTTAAACGATAAGTTTTTAAACAAACAATTAAAGCTGGAAAAAAGAAGGTTATTCTCTGAGGTTTTACTTGGTTTTTTAAGTTCTGTTTTCTACATATTTAGTTACGCCTTTTTAATTTACAAGGTAGTTGGGGGAATAATAACAATAGGTTTATTTACATTCTACTCAAGTAGGATAGAGACCGTTTCCAGATCTTTAAAGAGTATTTTTAGATTTGTGGGAAATATGTATGAGGATAGCTTGTTTATCTCTGAATACAGACAGTTTCTTAATTTAAAATCTAACCTTAAAAACGGCACAAGATTAGTAGGGACATTTCCAAATTCGCCCCTAATAGAATTTAAAAATGTTTGGTTTAAGTACCCCGGTACAAAAACTTGGGTTCTTAGGAATTTTAATTTCACCATGGGCGTTGGTGAGCATATTGCGATAGTCGGAGAAAATGGGGCTGGAAAAACAACCTTAATAAAACTACTTTTAAGGTCTTACGATATAGATAAGGGTGAAATTTTAATAAACAATAAAAGTATTAAAACTTTAAACAGAAAAGACTGGTTTAAATACTTATCTCCCTTAATGCAAAATTTTGCTACTTTTCACTATGATGTAAAAACAAACGTTGCATTAAGCGATTTAAACAAAAAAGTAAACTTTGAAAAAGTTGTTAAGAGTACTAAAATGTCTGGTGCACACGAATTTGTAGATAAGTATCCTAAAAAATACAAACAGCTACTTAGAAAATCTTTTCCAAATGGAATTGATCCAAGCTGGGGTCAGTGGCAAAAAATAGCTCTGGCTAGGTCATTCTATAAAGATAGTCCGATACTTATACTAGATGAACCAACGAGTGCTATTGACCCTAAAGCAGAGTATGAAATATTTCAAAAATTATTTGATTTTGCTAAAAACAAAACGGTTATAATAATTAGTCACAGATTTAGTACGGTAAGAAATGCAGATAGAATTATAGTTTTAGATAACGGAAAAATTGTAGAAGAGGGTAGCCATGCTCAATTAATTGCCAAAGGTGGTATGTATAAAGAGGCCTACGATCTTCAGAAAAAGGGGTATGAGGATATTTAATTTTGTAAAAAATTTCTGCTTTTAATTTTCCATGCATCATTACCTATTTCGTCTCTAACTAAACTTAGGATACTAATATTGTCAAAATAAGCATCGAATATTTTCTCTTTTCCCCTTAAAAATTCTAAAATTTCATCACACTTACCCCCGCTATCTTTTACCAAGGTTATATGAAAATTTAGATTTTCTTTATCAAAATCTCCCCAGGTAATATAAGGTAATTTTTCTAAACTTGTATAAAAATCTTTATATAAGTTTTTGGCAGATTTACCCAAAGACACTTGAACATAAATCACTTTACCTTCTTTAAATGTTTTAATGTTTTTTATAAATATCTTTTCTTTTTTTCTACTTTTGACAAAGTTACCCACTAACTTATTTACCTCGTTGTATTCTGTAGTATTAAATTTATATTTAATCGTAAAGTGAGGTGCCGAAGAAGGTATGCAGACATTAAATCTATTTTTTACTTCCTTAGAAAGTTTTAAAAAATAATCGCAAGCCTCCCCTTGGAGAATATTTTGTATTAGCAACGTTTCCATTAATTAAATTATAGCATTAGTGCCTTTGTTAAGGCATTATGTTATAATTAGCCCTATGAACGCCTTAGTAGAGCAACTTGCAAAAAATAATCAAGATTTAAAAGTAGCTGAGATTGAAGGTGTTTTATACTTAGTTAAAAAAGAAAACACTAAAGATATTTCTAAAATAGTTCATTTGACAGGACTACCCTCTAGTACTGTTTCTGCTTTAGTTAAAACAATTCCTCAAATAAAAGATCTTAAAAATTTAGATTTTACTGCTTATAACTGGAGTTTATTTAGTATTTCTGACCCTGAGTTAGAGGAGTTCATTACATGTGTCAGAAAAGAGTTTAAATTGCCCTTTGAAGCTAACAAAAGAGAATACGATCAATTTTTTGCACTGCCTCAAACTAGTTTACAAAAAGCAGTAATTTTGGATAAAAAAGGTTTAATTAGTAACAAACATTCCGTCGCACTAATCGGTGATGATGACTTAGTTTCTATAGTTTTGGCTAAAAAGTATCCCGAATTATTAAAAATTACGGTATTAGAGTTAGACGATAACTTGGTTTTAAAAATAAAACAAATTAGTGAGAAATATAAACTAAATATAGAGGTACTTAAGTACGACGCTAGGGATAAAATACCCCCACAGCATTTTGGTAAGTACGACTCTGTTTTAATTGACCCACCCTATACTTACACTGGTATAAAACTTTTTATAGACAGATCTTTGCAGCTATTAAAAGGTCACACTGACTTTAGTGGAAAATACATCTTTTTAAATTATGGAAACAGTTTTAAATCTCCCGAAAAAACTTTAGCTATTCAACAGGTAATAGGGGAATACGCTTTGCTAATAGAGGATAAAATAAATAATTTTAATAATTATATTGGGGCCGAAAGTATAGGCAGTGTTAGTTCCTTGTATATTTTAAAAACTACGCCACAGACAAAAATAAAAGAGTTTAAAGTAAAAAATATTTATACTTATGAAATTATCGAAAACCAAAACTTTCCTTATATAGAGCAGTATTCAATTAAAATCCTAAAAGTTGAAAAGCAAATGTTTTATAAAAATGCACTAGACCATTTAATTAGACAGTTTGCCAAATCACATAGTTTAAAAATAAAGGACTTTATGTTTACAAAATTCGATGAAAAAGGTGGGGAGACTTTTACGTATGTATTACAAAACAGCAATTTAATAGCTCATACATGGCCAGAATTTGGCAGTATTCATATAGATTTAATTACTTGTAGCAAAGTAAAAAACAGCAATTTAATAGCTGAAACATTAAGTAAATTACTAAAAACAGATTATATAGAAGTTAAAAGGGTGGAGTAGTCAATTTTAATAGTCATTCTCTACCCACATTAAGCCCTGCGCACCTTGGCCTAAATCGTTAGCTCTATCGGCCAAGTTGTCTAATCCGGTTCTATACATTCTTGCATTCAGAGGATCTATAAAAGATACCTCATCATGTCCAACACCACACAAAACTATAGCGTGTTCTTTGGGTACATATTGGTTTTCCCAAACACCTACTCTACTTGCACAGTGAGTCCAGGCCAATAGAGGCATGCCTTGTCTAAGAAAACCTTTAACTGTGCTTTTATATAAATCTTTATTTCCCCCAAATCCTCTATTATTGTCGCCGTTGAAACCGAAACTGTCAGCATAGCTTAGCCAAGGAACGTCACTACTCATTTGATCCCAAATCGGTTGGGCATATATCCCGTAGGCATAGGGTGGAATTTGGCCCCACGCAGGGTTGCCAGGAGCATTTAGAACTTTATTAATGTCTGGGTGAATACCTTTACTAGGATCTATGTCCTTTCTTAAAAAATTGATCATCTCATCCTCAGTTCCTATATTCTTGTTGTTTAGAGTACTTAAAATTCTTAAACCGGCCAATTCACAATCTAAAGCGTATTTCTGGGGTCCGGACTCCTTTATAGAAAGTTCTCTCCAAGCTACCCTATCTATTACTGGGTGATCGATTGTTTGCTGATCTTTATAGGCTTGAAACCATATCCAGGAGGCTTCATCGAAGTCTACATTAAGACGTGTTTGAATTTCCAGTACTTGAAGATACAGGGCTGTTCCCCCGGTTAAAAACAAAGCGGACATCTGAAGAAAAAGTCTTCTAGAAGGAATAAAATTAGGCAAAGATGTATCTATGGAAGGTGTACTAAGATTTTTTTTTGCCCTAAAATTTAGGTCTAAAACACCCATCTTTACTTTCGGGTTTTATTTGGTAAAATTATTTTAATAAAAAATAACTATTTACTTGTTGATTTTATTTTTAATTTTAGCTACTAAACCCTTAAGAACTATTTGTAAGCTAGCTAAGTTTAATTTTATTTGTTCCATATTAAGTATGTAATTACTACACCCTAATATATCACTATTTCTAAAAACAGCAATGCCCTACTACAGTAAAAATACTATCACCAAAGGAATAGATGTAATAGTGGTATTTAAAGCTCGCGCCATTAAGACCCATATCTATAAAGTAAAATGCGGTACTACTGAGTACTTAATAGATAAATTAGGGTTTAATTACGACAAAAAGATTGGTGATACCCGGTACCATATTTTTGGCGTTCAAAGTGGTAATACCTTTTTAAAACTAAGCTTTAATACCCAAGCCCTATCTTGGCAGTTGTTAGAAATAAACTTTTTCTCGTAACTGTGCACACAAAATATACTCTTAATAAAGGGGGACTTGGGGTCAACAAAAGTCTTCCTCTAATGATGCATGTAGATATGAATAGTTTTTTTGCCAGTTGTGAGCAACAGGAAAACCCCTTACTAAGAAAAAAACCGGTGGGAGTTGTTCCAAGTATACATCAAAGTTCTACTATTGTTGCTGCGTCAGTTGAAGCTAAAAAATTTGGCATTAAAACTGGTACTAAAGTAAGAGATGCTTTAGAAATGTGCCCTAATATTATTTTTAAAGAGGCGGATCCTGCTAAATACAGATATATAAACAAAAAATTTATGGAGGTGTTTAGTGAAATTTGTCCAAATGTGACAGGAAAATCTATAGATGAAGCCGTTTTAAACTTTTCTAGGGATATCCGTTTTTTACAAGGAGGATACTTGGCCAAGGATACTCCTTTAGAAGAGTCTAGGGTAAAGCATAAGGATAAAATGTCTGAGTTAGCAGAAGATATAAGAAAGGCCTTGCGGGATAAGGTAGGGGACTACTTAAAATGCTCTATCGGTGTTGGTACAAATTATTTTTTAGCCAAAGTTGCCAGTAATGTAAATAAACCTAACGGATTTTTTTACGTGGACTATACAAATATAGAAACATTTTACGACATGCTAAAACTACAAGACCTTCATGGAGTAGCTAGTAAAAATGAAGCTCGTTTAAATAAAAGGGGTATATTTACACCCCTAGAATTTTATAAGACTAATTTACAAACATTACAGTTTGAATTTGATACTTTCGGAACTTATTGGTATTTGCGACTCAGGGGCCATGAAATTGATGATTACATTACAAAAAGAAAGACAATTGGACACTCTTACCATTTACCCAAATTTACAAATTGCGACGTTGAAATAAAGGCCATAGCGCTTAAATTAACAGAAAAGGCATGTAGTAGACTTAGAAAACATAAACTAAAAGCACGATGTTTTAGTTTTTTTATTCTATACAGTGATGGAACTAGTTGGAACAAGAGCCACAGAATTGTAAATTATCTAGATTCCACTTCCGAAATTTATAAAGAATTAATTAAACTTTTTAATCAAAGGCAGTATCCAAATAAAAAAGTAAGAATACTTGGAATTAGCACTAGTTACTTTGCTAAAAAAGACTACGAACAAAAAGACCTATTTAGTTTTGTAGATAATAAAAATAATTTTTATAAAGCTTTAGACACTATTAACCAAACTTTTGGTGACTTTACACTTATGCCGGCCACCCTTTTGCAGTATAAAGAAACTGCTCCCGATAGAATATCCTTTGGTAACAAAGAATAGGCAATAATAAAATATTTCCTATTGAGCAAAACATAATCTGTAGGTTATAGTGGATACGTTGTTTTAAAAAAAACAAACTCCGTTATGAACTCAGTTTTTGAATTAGCTCTATCGTTTGATGACGTACTACTAAAACCAAGGTACTCTCCGTTAAGTAGTAGATCAGAGGTAGATTTAACTACAAAAATATCCGATAAACTTACGCTAACCAACCCCCTTATTCCTACAAATATGGACACAGTGACTGGTGTAAAAATGGCTATAAGAGCTGCGGAACTAGGTAGTATGGCAATAATACCTAGATTTGAAACAGTACTAGAACAAGCAAAAAAAGTAGAGACGGTAGCCGAGAAGGTAAAAGTTGTAGCAGCAAGTGTTGGTGTAAAAGAAATAGAACTAGAAAGAGCTGAAGTTTTAGTAAAGGCAGGAGTAACAGTTTTAGATATAGATGCAGCTCACGGACATCTACAAAAAGTACTAGATACAACAAAAATATTAAAGCAAAAATACGGTAGTAAAGTTACAATTTTAGCTGGTATTGCCGCTACCTATGAAGCAGCCTGTGACTTATATAAGGCGGGTGCCGACTGTGTGACTGTGGGTGTTGGTGGGGGGTCAATTTGTACAACTAGAACCCAGACGGGCTGCGGGCTCCCTACTTTTGCCTCACTTTTAGAAGTAAGTAAAGCAGCTAAAAAATATAATAAAACCTTTATGCCTTTAGCAGGGATTAAAAACAGTGGGGATGCAGTAAAATCTTTGGCAACAGGCGCCTGCGCAGTAAGAGGGGGTAACTTGTTTGCTGGGGCGCTAGAAACTCCTGGAGATTTAGTTACAATTAGGGGTGCACAATATAAGCATTACAACGGATCTACTAGTTTTTTAGAAAAAACAAAACAAGTTAAAAAAGATTCAAAAGGAAAAACTAAAGAATACACAATTCATATTGAAGGGGTTGCCGGGTTAGTAAAGTATAAAGGGACATTAGACGAAATTTTTAATAATCAGCTTGCAGGGATAAAATCAGGACTATCTTATTGTGGTGCTAAAAACTTAAAAGAATTGGTAAAAAATGCCCAATTTGTGCAAATAAGTGGGGCGGGAATTACCGAAAATAGGCCGCATGATTTGGCTTCTTTTTCTAAAAACTAATTATTAGTATTCTCCTTTAATTTAGAACATTTTTCTTTTAGTGGATTATAAGGCTCTGTAACTGGTGGTTTTCCCGCTATTTTAGACATACCTTTTATCGTATCAAACATTTGGTAAGTATCTCCATTACTTTTAATCCAACTGAAATGATCAAAAGGTGGGTCATATTTAATAGTAAAAGGTGTAACAGCAACAACCCTGTTATCAGTTAACCAAACGTTTTCAAATGAACGTTTTATATACTGTGAAACAGTAGACTCTTTTTCATAGTTTAGATTAATATTTTTACCTTCTGCGTGTGGCCAACCTGTTTCTGTTATAAATACTGGCAAATCCTTAACCCCGTAGCTTCTTTCTAGTATCTCAAGCTCCCACTCATAGGCACGAATACTGTTTCTTCCGGTGTCCTCTGGGGTTCCTAAATAACCATTTATATGAGGATAAGGGTGGCTAGCCCAACCGTCTAATTTACTAAAGATTCCTGGAACACTATTGTCCATTCTTAATAAAAAGGTATCTTCACTTAAATAACCGGGCCCTGTAAAGGCGCTTGCATTAAAAGCCCCATTTAAAATAAAAAAGTCGCTATTCTCATTTTTATAGATATCTATAGTTTTATCTAAAACCCAGGCGTATTCTTCGGGGTTAATTCCCGATTTCCAAAATCTTTCGTCATTAACCTCGTTGTAAACGCTTATATATCTATTTTTAATTGGCCAATTTAAACTATTTAAGAACTGGGCAGATTTTTTAGTATCCCTAAGCATATCTTGGGGATCCTTACTGATATCCCAGAGTTGTATGACTGGAATTAAATGATATTCTTTTAAAATGGCAAAGAAACTGTCCCACTTTTTGGAATCATATTCTGTAACATTATAAGGCACTAAAACATACCCCCAATCTCCTCCATTACTATTTACCATTTCCGCGGCTTTTATTGCAAAATCATCCACTCTGTAGATGTACAGGCCAAACTTATTATTTTGATAACCAATGTTACTCTGAATGTTCAAGGATTCTTGATCAACATCTTTAGTATCTTCCGCTTGTAAAGACTTACATAAATCAACATCACTTTTACCAAGTACATTTGATACTGTAGTGTCTGTCGGGGTGTCTAGAGTTGTATTCTCACCTAGAACCTTAGGTGGACTATTTTTTAAAGAAAAAAAGACAACAACCAACCCCACAATACCCAAACTAATTATAATTTCAATTGCTCTAAAAAATTTCATATTGGTAGTCTATTATACAGGTTAAAAGCTGTTATAGTAAGAAAAAAGCTATCTTAGGGTAATTGTTTTTGAATATTGAATAGGTTTTTTGATTCTAATCCGGCCTTTCGTCCAACAAATACCCCATATTTCATCAATTCCAGGTCATTTACGCTGTGTGCATCGGTGCTTATTTGTATTTTACAACCTTGCTTTACTGCAGATTTAACTAAGTGATAAGGCAAGTCTTGTCGAGCAGGGTGCGCATTAATCTCCATTACAATACCCTTTTCGGCAGATTTTTGAAAAACAGACACATAATTAAATTCAAATCCGGGCCTTTGGCCAATAATACGACCTGTAGGGTGACCTATTATAGTAACTACAGGGTTATCTAAAACGTTTAAGTATCTATCTGTAGCCACTTTTAAGTCAACTTTAAGACTAGAGTGAACACTGGCTACGACAAAGTCTAATTTTTCTAAGTAAGCTTGGGTAAAATCTAAGTCTCCATTTGGCTTAACATTTACTTCTGCCCCGGCTAAAACCTTAATTTTATCTTTGTATTTTTCTTTTAAAGCTAAAATTTCATCAAAATATGCATTAAAGCCGTCTTCTTTAACGGCGTTTGCAACGTAAAGATTACCGAAGTGATCAGTAAACCCCATGTTGGCATATCCCAAGTCTATACACTTTAAAACCATCTCTTCCATTGTGTTTTTGCCATCACTGTGGGTACTGTGCATCTGCAAATCACCTTTTATATCGGCTAGATCAATAAGTTTAGGTAATCTACTATCTATGGCTAAATCTAGCTCATTCCCGTCTTCTCTAAGCTCCGGTTCAACATAATTGTTAACTAAAACCTCGTATATTTCTTTTTCAGTTTTACTCGCTACCAAGGTGTCGTTACTTTTTCTAAATAATCCGTACTCACTTAATTTTAAACCCTTACTAATGGCAATTTTTCTAAGTCTTACATTGTGATCTTTACTGCCAGTAAAATACTGTAAGGCGGCACCAAAGTTACTGTCGTTTATAACTCGTAGATCAACCTGAATTTTTTGCTTTAACCACACACTACTTTTTGTGTCTCCATTTCCTAAAACTTTTTCTATTTCTGGGTATTCTACAAACACTTTAGAAGTAGCAACAGGATCTTTAGAAGAAACCAGTAAATCTATATCTCCTACTGTTTCGTTTCGCCTTCGCAAGCTTCCCCCGTAATTGATTTGAACAATATTTGTATCCTTACTTTTTAAATAGTCTATATATTTTTCTGCTATTAAGAGCGCATTATCAATTCTTGTTCTTTCTTTATTAACAATTGCAAATTGCAGATTTTCTATAATACTTGCTTGAGATTTTTCTCCAAACCCATCTAATTTGGCTATATTACCTGCCTCCGCGTGTAATTTTAAAGATACTAAATCTGTAACACCTAACTCTTGGTATAGTTTTTTAATTCTTTTTGGGCCCATACCTTGTATTTTAATAAGTTCTTCTAGCTTTACAGGGGATTTTGCTTTTAGTTCTTCGTAGTAGGGGATTACGCCATTTTTTACATACTCTAAAATATCTTTTGCAGTACTATCACCAACACCCTTAATTTTCTTTAAATCGTAGATATTTAAACTAGCAATATCTTCTGGGTGGTTTTCAACTGCGTCTGCGGCAGCATTAAAGGCCCTAATTCTAAAAAAATTATTTTGGCCCTCTTCCATATCAAGATAATTGGCAATGTTTCTAAATATCTGTGCGATTTCTTGATTAATCATACTCAATACATTTTATAGCATTTTAGACGCATATACATTAAATAGAAAAATTACTTAATTTGTTTATAATCAATATATGAAACTACTTATTTTTGCTGGAGGTGGTGGAACAAGATTTTGGCCTTTAAGCAGAGAAAATTTGCCCAAGCAGTTTGTACCTATTCAAAAATATTCTTCAACGCTACAACTTTCGGCTAACCGGATTAAAAAGATATATAAGTGGAAAGATATTTACATAAGCACCAATGAAAAGTATGTTAAGCAGGTCAAAAAACAACTTCCAAAACTTATAGATGAAAATATTTTTACAGAACCAGCTCGAAGAGACGTTGGGCCTGCCGTAGGTTTGGCTTTAATTAGGCTTAGAAAACAGGGTTATGTTGGCCCCGTATATATTGGCTGGGCAGACCACATTATAAAAAAAGAAGACCAATACCAAAAATTACTAATAGAAGCAGAAAAATCCATTATAAAAGGCGATTATAAAGCTATTATGTGGGCAGAAAAACCCACCTTTGCAAATAGTAATTTAGGCTGGACAAATTTTGAAAAAGGTAAAGGACATGTACACAAACTAAAGGGTCATGTTTATAGACCTAATCAAAACGACGCAGATAAATATTACTCTTCTAATAATTGGTTTATCAACACTGGTTACTCAATCTCCACAGTTAAATATTTACTAAATATCTACGAAAAATTCTCCCCCAACATTTACAATGACCTACTATTAATTGAAAAAGATTTAGGCACAAAAAAAGAAAAATCTACTATAAATAAAATTTATCCTAATATCGAAAAAAAGTCTTTTGATGCGGTAGTTTTAGATAATTTACCTAAAAAAGATGTAGGAGTTATAACAAGTAATATGGGGTGGGAAGATCCAGGTACTTTATTTGCCCTTAAAAAGTTCTTAGAACCTTCTAGTAAAAACTATATTAAAGGAGAGGGTTTGTTACAAAATTCTAAAGATTCTTTAATTTATAACGATCAAAAGCAAAAAATGGTTATTGGCGTAAATTTAAAAGAAACCATAATAATAAATACAGAAGACGTAGTTTGCATAACTAATAAAGAAGGTGTAGACCAAGTTAAAGATCTTTTAGAGGAGTTAAAGAAAAAGAAGAAACATCAAAAATTACTTTAAAAGTCACACCAATAACTTATTCCTTGGTCGGGGTGGGCGGATTTGAACCGCCGACCTCGTCGTCCCGAACGACGCACGCTACCACTGCGCTACACCCCGATAATTTAAACACAATCCATTTATAATCTTAAACCTGGTATAATCCACAAATGCTTTTTAAAAGACTTTTTCCTATTATGTTACTTTCGTTTGTTAACACAATAGGTTTTTCGTTACTTATTCCTGTTATGCCTTTTGTAGTAGAAAAATATGGGTTAGGTGCAACAACCTACGGCCTACTAATTTCTACTTATTCTTTATTTCAATTTTTAGCAGCACCCGCCCTTGGAAAATTATCTAATATTTATGGACGAAAAAAACTGTTAATAATTAGCCAAGCAGGAACATTACTTAGCTGGTTTATTTTTGCTAGTGCATATTTTATAAACCCTAATGTAAAAGTCATTGGAATATCTTTAAGTATTTTTATTATTCTACTATCAAGAGTTACCGATGGAATTACAGGGGGCAATATTTCAGTAGCAAACGCTTATGTATCGGATATAACAGAACCGCATGAAAAAACAAAAGCTTTTGGGCTTATAGGTGCGACTTTTGGCCTGGGTTTTATGTTTGGGCCTGTTTTAGGGTCTTTTTCTAGCACGAGCAATATTGGTTATTTGGGAACAGTTATTTTGGCAATTTTAATATCCACAGTAGCCTTAATACTTTTATTTAAGCTTAAAGATACTGCTATTTTGGAAACAAAGGATAATTTTTCATTATTTAAAACTATTTACTCTAGACTCAACGTATTTAAAAACTTTTTTAAATATAAAAAAGAACCCTTAGTATTTAATTTATTGTCCTCTAAGTTCTTTTTTGCAGCCGCCTTTACTGCTTATACTTCGATAATTAGTTTATATTTAAAAAACTTTCAGCAATTAGATCCTAAACAAATTGGAATTGTTTTCACTATAATTGGTTCTTTTTTAATTATTAACCAGGGGTTTTTAACACCTAAAATTTCACAAAAAATCGGATCTGTTAGTTCAATTATTTTAGGTCAAATACTTTTAATTATTGGCTTTTTAATGCTGCCCTTTGTTAATACATTAGTTCCATTTTTAGCTATTTCTTATTTAATAAACATTGGGATATCGCTAAATTTACTAAACACCAAAACTATTTTAGTCAACAGTACACAAAAATCTGAACAAGCCGAGGTATTGGGGTTTGACGAATCTTTTTCATCGATTAATAGTAGCTATATACCTTTAATATCTGGTGCAGCATTTGCACTATTTAGCAATAATGTTTTTGTGTTTAACGCAGTTTTAGCAGGAGTTGCCTTGTACTTTGGTTTAGTTACTTTAAAAATTAGCAAGAAGAACTAAGTATTCTATATTGCCAGACTTGTTACCTTTAATAGGGGATTTAGTTACCTCTTTAACCTTTATTTTAAAAGTATTTTCTATATCACTTACAACTCTGTCTTTAGTTTCCTCCGCTTTTACTGGATCTAAACCTAACTTTCCTAAATGTTCATTGGGGTTTAAAGCAGTGTACTCATAATGGGGTTTTAATAAGACAATTATAATTCCATTTCTTTTTAAGTTGTTTAAAATATTTGGAATAATTTTAGATAGGGGAGTCCACGATACGTCTACAGATATTAAGTCAATTTTTTCGGGTAATTTAACATGTAGAGCATTTGTTCTTTCCATTACAACAACTTTTTGGTTATTTCGTAAATTCCAATCCAAAACTCCGTATCCTGTTTCTACGGTATAAACTTTACTAGCACCGTTTTGTAGCAAGCAATCTACAAAACCCCCTGTATTGCTTCCGAAATCTGCACAAACTAAGTTTAGGGGAGTAATTTTAAATTGTTTAAGTGCAAAATCTAACTTTTCACCTGCACGGGATACATATGTACTCATCTTTTTTAAATAGCGGAAATATGGTGGGTGATGAGGGATTCGAACCCCCGACCTCTTCGATGTAAGCGAAGCGCTCTAACCAACTGAGCTAATCACCCTAGATGTGGTGGTAAGGGTGAGAATCGAACTCACATGGCCGGTTTTTCAGACCGGTGCCGTGACCAACTTGGCTACCTTACCTACAAATTAATGCAGTAACTATATCATTATTAAATTACAAATTCCACCGTTATGAAGCCTGTAAGTAACGTGACATAATGAGTTTACAAGTTTATAATTCCTTCATATTTTTTAAGTAAGTTAGGCCGAGGTGGCGGAACTGGTATACGCGCTGGACTTAAAATCCAGTGGACTTAACTCCATGCGGGTTCGATTCCCGCCCTCGGCACCAACCCACACTAAATATACGGAGGGCAAGCCAAGTACAAAAACCGAGTTGGGTAGTTATCTTTAATCGGGGTTTAGCGCAGTTGGCTAGCGCGCCGCGTTTGGGACGCGGAGGTCACAGGTTCAAGTCCTGTAACCCCGACCATTAAAAATATGAATAATCAAATTAAATTAACAATAACTCTTCTTTTATTTATTGGAGCAATGTTGATAATGGGGTTTTTTATAGCTAATAAGGATTATCTTTCGCAAAACAAACCACAATTTATTAAAAATATAAATATTTCAGGATCAAATAAATAATATTAATAAACCTATAAATTGCTGGACAACTCCAAGGCGTCTAGGATTACTTGTTTAATATTAGGTAGTAAATTGTATTTATCTAAATTGTCAACTTTTACCCATTTAGGAATATTTTCTTCGGTATTTTTAGGATCACCTTCATAGGATAAGCACAAATATGCTTGCAATGAAAATAAGCGAGTAGGTTCGTTTTTTCTTTCTATTACAGCCTTATAAAGATTGGGTAAGGGCAATAAGTTTTCTTTTTTTACTTTTAAACAGGTTTCATCGTAGGTTTCTCTAATTGCTGTTTCGATTTCATTTTCACCTGGATCTAATCTTCCTGCGGGTATACCGTAAACTCCAGTTTTGTGTTTAGCTTTTTTTGTATGCGAAACAAGCAAAACCAAATTATCTTTAAATATTACTACCCCAGCTGTTTTAGTTATTTTAGACATATACTTTGTGTACTAAATCCATTTTACCACTGCACATCAAATACTAGGAATAATAACCACAGATAAAGGCTTTTGCTCGCAATAAGGGCGTTTGTAGTATAAAATACTGCTACATGAATTTTTTATCTAAAAACCAGTACAACTATTTAATACGGCTAACTAAAAACGCCCATTTTAGAAAAAAAGAGGGAAAAGCTTTAGTAGAAGGAGAAAAAGTTATAAAAGACTTAGTTAAAAATGCCCCTCAAGTAATTGAATACGTAATTATAAGCCCAAAAATACAAAATAAATTTAAGTTTAATAAAACGCTACTTATCAAAGAAAGCGGAATACACAGACTTTCTAATAGGCGTAATGGATTTACTGCAGCAGCACTTATAAACTCTAGCGATTTAATGACAACAGATATTTCTAAACTAGAAGAAGGTGTTTATATAGCTTTGGAAAATATCCAAAACCCGGAAAACATGGGAATGATTTTTAGAACAAGTGTAGCATTTGGTGTTAAAGGTATTTTTTTACTAGATAGCTGTGTTAGCCCTTTAAACCAAAAAAGTATTGATGCCAGTACCGGAAGTGTTTTTAATATGCCTTATATGCAGGTGAACGATATTAAGGATATCATAGAACTTAAAACCGAAAATACTGAATTTATAAGCACCACGGTTGACTCTACTAAGTCTTATAAAGATATTAAAAAAGGCGGAACTAAAATAGTGTTTTTTGGTAACGAAGGATCTGGAATAAATACAAGTACGTTAGCTAAAATGGACTATAACGTAAAAATCAGCATTAAATCTATAGACTCATTAAATGTTGCAGTTAGCCAAGGTATAATTCTGTCGCATTTACTAGATTCATAGACTCTTACTTCTTCAAATTAGCCTCGACTTAGAATATTACCTAGATTAGAATAAAAGTGTTTAAGGCCACTTAACTCAGCTGGTAGAGTGTCACATTCACATTGTGGAAGTCGTTGGTTCAAGTCCAACAGTGGCCACCACATTCACACCCTTTGATTGGTATTTTCTAATATTTAAATGTAGAATTTACATAACAGTAATTTTTATATAAAAATGGCCGGATTCTTTCTTTTCTTACTTATATTCCCACTAATTTTAATACTCTCGTTTTTAAAACAAATAAACGAGTACGAAAGAGGATTACTTTTTACCATGGGCCGATTTACAGGTATTTTAGGGCCTGGGTGGAAAATTGTAGTTCCAATATTTCAATCGTTTCAAAAAGTAGATATTAGAACAAAAGCAGTAGATTTATCCGATCAAGAGGCAATGACCAAAGACAACATTTCTATTAAGGTTAGTGCAGTTATTTACTACAAAATAGCGGATGCAGCAAAAGCAGTTTTAGAAGTTGAGAACTTTTATTGGGCAATAAGTAACCTAGCTCAAACTACAATGCGAAACGTAATGGGCGAGGCAGATTTAGACTATCTACTAAGTGCTCGAGATAAAATTGCAGAAAGAATCGAAAGTATTATAAAACCCCAAGCTGAAGAGTGGGGAATAGAAGTAATAAGTGTAGAGTTAAAAGACATAATTTTGCCTGAAAACATGGTACGAACCATGGCTAAACAGGCAGAGGCAGAAAGAGAAAAAAGAGCAAGTATTATAAATAGTGAAGGGGAAGTAATCTCTGCTAAAAATTTGGCAGAAGCTGCTAAAACATTATCTCAAAATCCGGGAGCACTTCATTTAAGAACTTTAAACACTTTAAATGACTTATCTAGTGATCAGAGTAATACCGTGGTATTTGCAATACCTATTGAGGCATTACGAGCTTTAGAAGGAGTGGCAGATTACACAAAGTCTAAATCCCACACTTAGTACTTTAAGAAGGGGAGAGACTTTTACAAGTTCTCCCCCTAATCAAAGGTATAACCATTAAATAATTTACGAACTTAGTGAAAATTAAGAAAATTTCTTCCTCTCCCAGGGCAATTTTAAGCATCTTAGTACTTGCAACAGGTGTTGTTAATTTAATCTCCAGTCTTTATCCAAGTGTATTGGAACGTAAACAATTTTTATCTGAATTTTTAAGTGTAGAAGCCCAATACGGTGGAAGGCTTACCGCCTTATTTCTCGGGATGGTGTTAATTATGTTGGCCCCTGCAATACACCGAGGAAAAAAGACTGCTTATTTCGTAATTGTTTTTACGCTAGTAATTTCTGCCCTTGTGCACTTAATTAAAGGTTTTGATTGGGAGGAATCCTTATTTAATTTTTTATTATTAATCCCCCTACTAAAATCAAAAAATCATTTCAGTAGTAAATCAAATCAAGTTAGCCTTAAAAAACTTCCTGTAAGAATGCTTTCCATTTTTTTAGTTATTTTTGCTTATGGGATTTCCGGTTTCTTTTTATATTCTAAATCTGTTCACACACAGATTCCTATAGGAGGGATACTGTCCAATATATTTTTTACAGCATTTTTGTTTTACAACCCTAATTTAGTTATGTACCTCCACCAAACAAGGTGGTTTATAGAATCCTTATATTTAATGGGGTCTTTATTTTATATCTACACCCTTTTTTCTTTACTATCACCGGTTTTTATTGAGAACAACCAGAGTGACTCCGATAGAGAAAGAGTAAAAGGTATCTTAGGTAAATACATCGATTCACCAATAAGTTCTTTTGCTTTTGATAAAAATAAGAGGTATTTTTTTTATAAAAATTCTGTAATTATATATGCCCTTTATGGTAGGTACTGCATAGTTCTAGGGGACCCTATTGGCCCTAAAAACGAAAAGAGACAGGTAGTAACAAAATACACTGTTTTTTGTAACACTAATGACTGGATAATGTGTTTTTATCAAATAAAGGGTGAGTACACAAAAATCTATAAAAATCTACATCTGAGTGTAATTGGAATTGGCGAAGAAACTATTGTTAAAAGCTCTGATTTTAAATTAGAGGGAAGTGCTGGCAAAGAATTTAGAAATAACTTAAATAAAATCGAGAAAATAGGATTTTATATGGAAAGTTGGGGTATGTTTAGTCAGTTATCTCAATTTCAAATTTCCAGTCTAAAAAGAATCAGCGACACATGGTTACAGAGCAAAGGAACCACGGAAATGGGCTTTGCTATGGGAAAATTTGACAGCGAGGTATTACAATATCAGAAAATACTTGTTGTGAAAGACCCTTTAGATCAGATTATAGCCTTCATTAGCCTAATAGAGTTATTAGATATTGAAATAGCAGTCGATTTAATGAGACATACTAAGGAAGTTCCCAATGGAATTATGGACTACTTGTTTACCCAAGTAATCTTATACGCGAAGGACTGCAATATAGAAAGGGTTAATCTTGGACTAAGCCCATTGTCAGGTGTGGGAGATAAAGATAATGACCCTATTAGGAAAAAATTATTTAGGTCTACTATAATTAAGTTGAATAGGAGTTATAATTTTCAGGGCCTCAACTCCTTTAAGAAAAAGTATAGACCTACCATGGAACCTCGTTTTGTAGCCTATAAACCTACAAGTAATTTGGCTGGAATAGGCTTAGCACTTAAGAAGGCTTTGACAGTTTAGATGTTTATGTATTATTCGAGTAAAGTAAAGATTTGCAAACGAAGGTTATTACGGCGGCAATTTGACCAAATAATGATATTATATTATTAAAGTAAGCCGGGGTGCTGGAATGGTAGACAGGCTACGTTGAGGTCGTAGTGCTCGCAAGGGCGTGGAGGTTCAACTCCTCTTCCCGGCACCATATTATAAATTGTGTAGAAAAAACCTTATCTTAGCTTATATCTTTACCATCTTGATAAACTAATCTCTTTGTTACAATGTAAAACTTATCGTTTGGTCTAACTTTTTTATCTAATACAAAAGTAAAACTAGTTCCTTTTTTAACAGTTTTAACTACTTTTTCATTTACCACAATATCTTTAAGGGTTTCTGTAACTGCACCAGTAGTTGGCCCTGTTATTAAAAACTCAGCACCAGATTTGATAGGTATATTGGCTTTAACTTGTACCACTTTAATTTTAGAAAAATACTTTTCAACATCTCCAGCTAGTTCTTTTTGCTTTGTAGCTTTACTACCGTAAACCTTTGCCCACTCGTCCATTTTTCTACCCATATAAAAGTTTTGGGTAAAACCCCTGTTAAAAACTGTTCCTAAATCCTTGTTCCATTTATCAACTTTTTTACCATTAAAAGTACCCTCGCTAATACTTTTTAACGCCTCTTTATAAGTAGAAATTACTGTATCTACGTATTCGGCAGGCCTTCCTCGACCTTCAAACTTTAAAACTTTTACCCCTGCTTGCACAAGTTGTGGAAGCATTCCAACTGTACATAAATCACTGCTACTCATTATAAAATTGTTATCCACAACTAACTCTTGGTTGGTATCTATATCTGTAACTTTATATCTGTGTCTACAAACTTGAGCGCATTTTCCTTTATTAGCCGAAGTGTTGTAACAATGTAAACTCATAGCACATCTTCCACTTACAGCTACACATAAAGCTCCATGAGCAAAAACTTCTATTTCAACTAATTTACCTGTTGGACCTTTAATTTTTTGTTTTTTAATATCGCTACAAATTTTGGCAACTTGTTCTAAATTAAGTTCTCTGGCTAAAACAATTCTGGTAGAAAACTGACTATAAAATTTAACACTTTCGGTATTACTAACAGAAAGTTGAGTAGAAATGTGTGCCTCTACCCCAACTTTTTTGGCATACATAAGTGTAGCTGTATCACTAGCTATAATTGCATCTACCTTATGTTTTTTAACAGCATCAACAATTTGCTGCATTTTTGTAATTTCGTTATCAAACAATAAAGTATTTATAGTTATATAAACCTTTACGTCTTTTTTGTGGCACTTTTTTACAATTGTAGGTAAATCTTGCAGAGTAAAATTACTGGCTGCACTAGCGCGCATATTAAAGTCGGCTATACCTAAAAACACCGAGTTACACCCTGCGTTTAAAGCAGCGCTTAACGATTCAAAAGAACCCGCAGGTGCTAGTATTTCGATATGGTCTGTATTTAGTTTCATAAGATAACTAATATATTAACACGTTGTTAATTATTATTTATGGAAAAAGAGCAGTACAAAGACTTTTTAGTATTCATTTATGAGCTGTTTTAGTGTAAAATTTTGTATATACAAACCGCGGGTATCGTATAATGGTTATTATATTGGCTTTCCAAGCCAAATATGGGAGTTCGATTCTCCCTACCCGCTCCAATAATTTCTACCTCTTAAATGATACCTAAAGTTAGAAGACTATCTGACAACCAGCTTAGAGATTTTGACAAATATGGAACTAAATATAGCTCCTGTGCTACGACTGTTCTACAAGGAACTTATTTGAAAGAACTTTCAAATTTAGGAGTCAAACCAAGGAGCAAAGAATATGATATTTTAGGTTGTGTAATAACACACCCTTCTGGATCGGAATTGGCAATTGAGACTGCTTATAATAAACCAGGGAGGGCTATAGACAAAGGCGACCTACACATAGTTAATACACGTAGTAAGACTTTAACTAGCTACTACAGAGGTTGGGGTAATTGGGAAGGGTACTATGGAGACAGGCATTGGGATCATAAAGACTATTTAAAAAAATAAGACAAGTTAAAGACCCTCATTAATCTCCACACCAATATAATCCAACAACGATAAAGCCTCGGGTAAGTTAAATTTAGCTCCTTTTATATCATTTATAGCAGGGTTTATCGCGTAATATCTGCTTCCTCTAAAATCTGCCTTTTGTAAGTTTGTACCCCTAAAAATACTTTTAAGTAATTCAGATTTACTAAAATTGGCACCTTTTAAGTCACACTCCGAAAAGTCTACTTCGTTACAAAAGCATTCTGTAATAACTAAATTTTTAAGCTCTAAACCATTAAAACTTCCTCTGTTTAAAGTGCACTTTTTAAATTTTAACTCTGACCACTCGGGCCATTGAATTAAAAACCACTCTATACCTACTAAATCGCAACTATTAAATTCACAATTTATAAGTCTAGAGTGGGTAAATTTAGTTAACGAAAAGTCACATTCCTTAAAAGTACAGTCGCTAAAAACACAGTTTTCTAAAACAGATTCTGTAATTTTGCAGTTAACAAACTTACAAGTTAAAAACTCTTTGTCAGTAATTTTTAAATGTTTTGTATCTATATTTTTAAACTTTTTTTCGCTGTAGGATTTTTGTAAAAAAGCATTATTTAGCATAAATATAGTTTAGCATTTTAAATTTTTAGTTAAGATACATTGACTAATATCGATATGTTTGCAAAAATTAAAGTATGTTTACACAAGCCCAACTACCATACGATTTTTCTGCACTAGAACCTTATATTGATGCTAAAACAATGGAAATACACTATACCAAGCACCATGCTGGTTATGTAGCTAAATTAAATACAGCTATTGAAAGCTTTCCAGATTTAGGATCAAAAAATATTGACGAGCTTTTAAAAGATATAAATAATGTCCCTGCCGAAATAAAAACAGCTGTTATTAATAATGGTGGGGGACACGCTAACCATAATTTATTTTGGAACATTATGAGCAACAATGCTGGCGAAACTCCAGAGGGAGAATTAGACGAAGCATTAAATAAAACATTTAACAGTTTTGAAGAATTTAAAACCTTATTTACCAATACAGCAACTACCAGATTTGGAAGTGGCTGGGCTTGGCTTGTGGTAAGTAACGGTGGACTAAAAGTTTACTCAACAGCTAATCAAGACAGCCCCTTAATGGTAGGGGACACACCTATTTTAGGTTTAGACGTTTGGGAACATGCCTATTACTTAAACTACCAAAATAAAAGACCAGAATACATAGAAAACTGGTGGAATGTTGTTAACTGGAAAAAAGTAGAAGATTTATATAAAGAAACTCAAGCCTAAATGCAAATAATCGTCAGTGTGCTTTAGAGTCATTGCGAACAAAGTGAAGCAATCTTATTTCATCGACCACGACGACCTTATTTATTAAGAGAAAAACATTTTCCAGTACTACTTGTTAATTAAAAGAGGGATTCCTCGTATACTCGGAATGACACCAATAAAAAACCTTACTGAGAATCAGGCGTTGGAGCTTTAGCAACTTCAATAATTTTAACTGAAGTCATAGATACAGGCTCTACTGGGGTAGATTTTTCTCCAGATCCACTATCTGTTGTTTCGACTGTTGCAATTTTATCTACAATATCTAAACCCTCAGTTACCTGGCCAAAAATTACGTAGTTTAAAGGTAGGGGATTAGACTCGTGCATTATAAAAAACTGACTTCCATTGGTATTAGGACCAGCGTTTGCCATTGCAACAGTACCTTTTGTGTACTGACCATCAAATTTTTCATCATCAAATTTATAGCCGGGCCCACCAGCTCCGGTTCCAGTAGGATCACCAGACTGGATCATAAAACCCTTTCTAATTCTGTGAAAAGGAACATCGTTGTAATAACCACTATTAGCTAAATATACAAAGTTTTTAACAGTTTCGGGTACTAAATCTTCAAATAAATCTATGGTTATATCTCCCATACTGGTTGATATAACAGCTTTGTAATCTGTATCTTTTTTTAAAGTAATGTCGGGTACGGGCGTATTTATCTTACGCTTTATATCTGCGTCACTATAATCTTTTAGAGGAGTTGCAGTAAATTTTACAGCTGTAGGTGTGTCAGAAACTTGCATGTTATTTGAGGGAGAACCTACTTGTAATTCTGGTTGCGTATCCTTAGATGTTTGTAAACCTAGGGTGTTGCCCGCGTCTTGGGTAGCAGGTGCAAAAGGATTAGAAGTAGAATCCTGTGTAGGGTCTTTTTGTTCGTTAGCGTTATAACTTACCGCTACAAGAAAAAAACCAATTAATAATAATGAGATAAAAGTAAATTTATTCACTTTTTTATAATATAGGATAGACGTTGACAGAGCAAATGGCTGAGGAATTTAGCAGGCAGTAGTTAGAGAAGTCGGGGGTTAATAACCAATTTTTTCTAAATCCAAAATCCTACGTTTTAATTTATATTATCGATCTCCGTTAAATATTGATTAACACACTTTGCCCAAGGACCACCTTTATCAACACTAGGAGGTGCATACTTTGCCATTATTTCTTCTGGGGTAACTAAGCCTTTATCAATATAGCCTTTTTTAAGTCCTCTAGTTACTGTTTCAATAGCGGATTCCCAAGATCCTAATCTGTAATTTCCGCTTTTTTCTGCTAAATCTTTTTCGCTGGCGGCCCAACCCCAAGTATTGTAAGAATTTTCGGGGATTTTTTTACCACCATTACCCTCACAATAGCCAATGGCGCTTACTAATTTCCAATCTACCCCGTATTTATCGGCCATTTCTACTATATAATCTGAATGGTCTGCCAAGGGGGCGTTATACTTTTCAAAAAATAATTTAACTTTTTGGGCTCTAGCGTCTTTAGTTTTAGCGTCTATATCGTAGGTTTTTGTGTCTTTAACATTATTAGCGTAAATACTGTAACTATCTTGTGTAGATTCTCCTAAAACCTTTCCGGGTCTATATATAAAGGTGTAATAACCAAGAATCATTAATACTAAAACAGGGGCAAGTATAAAAGGTGTATAAACTAAGTGTTTTTTACTCAGATTAAAGTTTAAATACTCTAACCTTATTCTTTTTAAATAAAGGCTAGCAGACTCAATTATACTAGGTTTTTTTGCTAGTGAATTTATTTGAGTACGTGCAGGTTTGTCGTTTAAAGTGAGACTAGTAATAGTCTGTTTCATACCTAATTATTATACCACGATCTAAAAAATGGCAAAAAAAGTAAATAATTTTCTAATATAGGCATAAAGGGTAGTATAATAACAAAATATAGCGCCCGTAGCTTAACGGCTAGAGCACTTGTCTTCGGAACAAGGGGTTGTGGGTTCGAATCCTACCGGGCGCGCCACAAAATAACATTTTTTAAACTTTAACCAAACAGCTACCCCTAATCCAAGTATAACCTATAGTTGACACAATGAGTTTAATTTCTTAGAATAGCGGGGCTTAATTTTAAATATAAATGTATATAACACCTAGTAAAGGAACAAATGAACTGGCAGAAAGGGCTATCATAAGTAGTATACTTGCTCTAGATCCTATAGGTATTACTAGATTACTATATGATATTAATACCACTCTACTTTATCATAAAATAGCAATCGAAAAGTTGTACATAGTTAGCACTAGCCCCTATTTAAATGGAGATCGGTCAAGGGTAGAAGTACAAATACAGCAACACAAAGCACAAAAGTCACAATTGGAGGGTTCTTTTATAACGCAAGCAGCTCGTGATCATTACGACTCTAATGGTTTAGATTTAGCAGATCTTGAACGCGATGGACTTACAAAAATGGCAGTGGAGATAATGTTTGCCGATAAAACTTTTTACAGGGACCCTTATTATTTACAACCAACTCAACCTTATATTTTACAAACAACAGCTCAAACGGCTAATAATCTATTAGCGGAATATGGTTATACAGGTGCCTTTGTACAATCGGGTAATGACCTAAACATAGCATTTTACTCTCACCAAAATTATTTTTTGACGGATACCTCAGAAAGCTAAGTACTACTAAGTAACGTAAGTTAGTAGAAAATTAAGGATAAAACGTCTAAAATAGCAGAGATAGACCACAATGTACTGAATTTAGGCGCCCGTAGCTCAGTGGCTAGAGCAGTTCCCTTCTAAGGAGAAGGTCGCAAGTTCGAATCTTGCCGGGCGCGCCATAATTATATTTGGTAAATTACTCTTGCTCAGGCGTAGCATTTTTACCTCTATTATTCATTTATTACTTTTTTTAGTGTAAAATCTTTATTGTTAACGCGGGTATCGTATAAAGGCTATTATATTGCCTTGCCATGGCAAAGATAGGGGTTCAATTCCCCTTACCCGCTCCATAGCGAAATGGTTTTGTGTTTTCATCAATTTTCCTCAAGAAACCAACATTATCCCGAGTTCTAGCCCCTATTTTTAACGTTTTGTCTTTAGCCTAGAAAAATCTTAACTGGATACCGGAGTCGGACCTAAGTTTTTATTTGATCACAAGAAGTTTTTCATCTAGCTGTGAGAATTCACCACACCAATCTCTAAAGGTAAACTTACTATTCCACCAACATTTTCCGGTTCGTTGAGCCCACTCCCAGACAATAAGTCGGTCTATAAGCACATAAATAGGAAAACGTTTTTCAAAACCAGGTCTAACTTTGTGTTTGGACAAGTAGGAATTAAGGAAAATATAAGCCAGATTCATATCCTCCTCGGCATATGCAATAAACATACGAGGCAAATCAGATTCCCCATCACCGAAATAGTTTTCCATCAAGTCAAAAACGCCTGTTACTTTCCACTTGCCGTCAATTTTATCAACGACCATATTGCTTTCTTGATAATCGTGCATGACAAAAGTGGGAGTGAAAACCACTCTCATAGCTTCTACTCCATCCTCTATGATTTTGTCTATCCATTCAATATCTGTTTTGGGAGTTTTATCGCCGTATGTAGAGCAAAGATTGGCTAATTCCTTTATTCTGTCAATAATCCACTGGTCGAAAGGTTTATCGAATGCTTTAATTGAACCGGTTTGTAAATCATACTGTCCTGAAAAATCCCAGGTTAAAGTTTGCATTTCGGCCAGATTTTCACCAAATGCTCTTGCGATATCTTTTTTGTCTTCAATTGTTAATTGATCTTTAACACTTTTATCTTTTAGTTGTTTTCCATTCAATCTAGGCATAATTACGTAACCCCAACCAAAAATATCGGTTTGTTCATCAACTAAATATGGGTAAGGCACTGGAGTCTTTGTCTTTTTATGAAGGAGGTCAGCCATAAACTGCTCGCTCTTAAACTGCCAGGCATAATGTGGTTTACCTCGAAAAACATATTCTCCAATTGTAGTAGTTAGAAAAACATTTTGACCAAAGTTTCCAAAGGGTATACTCTCAGCTTTAATTAGCTGTCCGAGCTCGAATCGATCGAGAGCCTTTTGAAATTGCTCATCGGTGATGTTACCTAATCTTTGAGAGTATTCCATACTTTATTCAGTTTCTAATATTTTTAAGATTTCGGTCCCTGTAGCCAAGATGGATCAGTAATTAGCTGCCAACATTCGCTCCCTTAAAAGGTACTTTCACTACAGAAACCATTAGGTAAGCAAATATTAGCATATTTTTCGATCTTTGCGTCGTTTACCAAATACTTCCAGAAACAAAAACGGATTTATTTTCTCAAGATAGTCTTCGAATACGTTTAGTTGTAAAATCATATCAGCAGTAACCCAATAGCGAAGGCCGATTTTTATCTTAAAAATAAGTGGCAAGTCGGGGTCGAGTAGATATTCTTTGGTATACTCGTCCTGGCTAAATAGGTCCGAGCCAATTACGGTTACCAGCTCCATAAATTCCTAAGTATAGGTACTTCTTTAACAGTGGTATAATCCCTTCATGAAAAAAATAATTCTTAGTATAATACCTGTTCTATTTTTACTATCCATTCCTTCTAAAGCCTATGCTTATTGGCATTTTGCGGGCATGTCTATACCAACTTCTTTTACGGAAGTTAAACAAATATTTTTGCCATCTAACTCTAATAAAGGGGATAATATTAAAATAGATACGAAAGAAACTGAAGTTAACACGGAAAAAACAGAAACTACCGACCAGGCTACCCTAAAAGAAATTAATACAGAGGATTTAACAGCAGTGGATGGAGATAAAACAGTAGATAAATCTTGGTCTTTAGCTATTTCTCAATCAGAGTTAAATAGGTATATAAACAGCTACTTAATAGGTCAAACTTTTGCGGGTTATACAGTAAACAAGGGGTCCGCGGCACTTCAAAAAGGCAAGGGAATTTTAAATCTTACTGTAAACAATGATTATGGTATTTATATAGAGTTAACACCGGATGAAGCAGGCAAAAATTTAATTGTTAAAAAGTTAGAAAATACAGGGGACAGAAAGTTTAGTGGAATAGAAATGCTGGCAATTAGACAATTTGCGGCAAACGCAAGAAAATTGGCTTTTAATAGCTACCCAGAATACAAAGATTCTTTTGAAAAAATCGAGTTTGACCAAGGACAGCTAATAGTAAGCTTTAGTAAATAAATATAAGAGACCTTAATATGTAGTAAAATGATTCTAATGAACAAAATTAGAACAATAGGGTGGATTTTAACTACAAGTACACTTTTAATAGCTGTTGCTAGCTGGGGAACTTCTTACTATTTTTTAACAATCAATTCACCTTTTAATCTATTTTTAGCCAGTTATATTTGGCTGGTATTACTTGTTTGCCTTGTTTTTCTTAGTATTGGAGTAATTTTGCTTACTTTTTACTACTTAAACAGAGTAAATAAAACCCTAGCGCTAGTAATAAGCATTTTGATTTTTTTAGGTTTAATAGGTATTTTACTAAGCTATCAACAAAAAAATGTTGAAAAGGATACAGAATTTAAAAAACCCCAAACACAAACGACTAGTAAAAATTCTTTAATTTGTGACGAAAAAACTTCTTTAGTCAAAGCCAAAGCTTGTACAGTTTTGATTGGAGATGCAAAAACCGGACATGGGTCTGGTTTTTTTATAAATCCAAATTATATTGTAACCAACTTACACGTCGTTAGTTACAGCGATAACGGTTATGTAAAAGTTTTGTTAGACTCGGGTTATGTAGATGTTCCTATTGCAGGATATTCCGAAAAAGACGATTTAGCAGTTTTACAAACTAAACAAAGCTACAACTACTGCGATTGGGCAAGCACTTCTAGTTTAGACTTGGCAGAAACCTTGTACGCACTTGGATGGCCAAAGGATCCATACGGAGAAAGCACTATTACTAAAGGAGTATTTTCACGTAGGCTTCAATTTAGCGATAGCAGTGTAAAAATGATTCAAACAGACAGCCCTATAAACCCAGGTAATTCGGGTGGCCCTTTAGTAAATAAGTGCGGGGTTGTAGGAATAAATACTAGTAAAAATGCCTGGGTAGGCAAAGATATCCCATCGGAGGGTATCGGTTATGCAATAGATGCAAATTACGCTAAAGGTGTTGTAGAACAGATAGTACAAAGTACGGTAGGGGGACCTATTATCCCACCAAAAACTCCAAGTGAAGTAGTTAATGAGGAACAAGGAAGTTTTAATTATAACCAGGCAGTATCCTACGATTACGACAGTGTAATATATTGGGAAAACCGCAGAAGTGAAGATAAAAAGGTATTAGATAGCTGGAAAGGTGCTAAAGAAAATCAATTTGTAGATAAAGACGGAGTTAAAAAAATATTAAAAATACTAGAGCGTAAAATCGAAATAGCGGAAAAACTCTGGGATGGTTATACAAACGGAAAGGTTACTTATGGAGACGCGGACTCATTAAATAATGAATACATTAAACTTCATAACGAGGGTGTTCTATTAAGTAAGCAGTTAAATATAAATGGGGAGCAGAATGTTTATGTTCAGTGTATAAAAAGCTGGGAGGATTTAGAAAAGGAATATAATCAGGATTTTACAGAACAAAAAAAAGACTGCAAAAACTACCTAAACTAAAAGTTAAAAATAAAACCCCACTAAACATTTACTGTATAATATGTGTGTGAGTAATTTTTGGGAAAAACTTAACAAACCGATTAAAGTTCTGGCACCTATGGAAGATGTAACAGACACAGTGTTTAGGCAGTTAATAGCCAAATGGGCTCCTGCCGACGTTTATTTTACTGAATTTACTAATGCCGAAGGACTTGGAAGCGCAGGTAAAAGTAAAGTAATGTACCGATGGAAATACACAGAAAAAGAAAGACCCTTAGTTGCACAAATATGGGGTTTAGACCCCCAAATGCACTATAAAAGCGCTAAAATGGCGGAGGACCTAGGTTTTGATGGCGTAGATATAAACATGGGCTGCCCTGTTAAAAAAATCGTTAAAAAAGGCGCTTGCTCTGCCTTAATTGAAAACCCCGGCTTAGCTAAAGAAATTATACAAGCAACTAAAGAAGGAGCGGGCAAATTACCTGTTAGTGTTAAAACAAGAATTGGCTTTAGAACAATACAAACTGAAGAGTGGGCTACCTTTTTACTGCAACAAAATTTACAAGCTCTGACAATCCACGGTAGAACTTCTAAGCAAGATGAAAAACCAGCAGACTGGAGCGAAGTTGCAAAAGTTGTAAAGCTGAAAAACAAAATTAGCCCTAATACTATTATTATTGGAAATGGTGACGTAAGAGAGCGCAGTGAGATTGAGGATAAACATAAAACATATGGTGTAGATGGTGTAATGGTTGCAAGAGGTATTTTAGAAAATATACTAATTTTTAAGGAGGGCCAAAACATAGCAGATTTAGAAATAAATAAAAAACTAGAGATGTTAACAGAACATATTAATCTTTTTACAAAAACCTGGGGTGAGGGTAAAAATTTTTACCATTTAAAAAAATACTTTAAGATTTATTTGAAGGGTTTTGAAAATGCAGGGTCAATAAGAGGGGAGTTAATGAAAACTCAAAATGCAAAAGAAGCAAAGGATTTTTTAAAAAGTTTAAGGGTATAATAGCTTCTAAATGAATAAAGGTTTTTTTTACTACCTAGGAAAGTTTTTAAACTTTTTACAAAATAAGTTTCCAAAGCAATACACCCAGTTTGAAGGTAATGGGATTAAAAAAATACTTTTAAACGGATTAATTAATAGGTACAAAGACTTTGCTAAAAATACTGTTACCGAAGTAAAGGGTAAAAAAGACAGTGCTAAAATTTTAGAACCAACTGTAATTAAAGAATAATAGAGTAAAACTGCCTACATTTGAGCCGGAGTGGCGGAATTGGTATACGCGCAGTGTTCAGAACGCTGTAAGCTTTGCTTGTGCGGGTTCAAGTCCCGCCTCCGGCACCACAAACACCCTTCGTTACGATGCAAGCCTAATAAACCCATCCTTGGCTACGACTATACCAAAAAACTCATATACGCTATACTAATAAGCAAAATGGATCTGTAGCTCAACGGTAGAGCAACCGGCTCTTAACCGGTAGGTTGTGGGTTCGATTCCCACCGGGTCCACCATTTATTCCTTCTAAGACGCAAGTTATAAACACCTATACTCCCCAAAAATAATTAGCTATAATCTAAATGTAAGTTTTAATAAATACCACTGCCCATATGGATTTTACTAACACGATTACTTCACTGACCGACGATAGCGTTAAACAAGCAGATGTTTTGGCAACTGAAATTGAGCAAACGTTAAATACAGCTCCAACTCAAGTTACAACAGAAGAAGTAAAAACAGAGAACACCCCCTTAGGTTTTAATAGCGACAGGATGCCTTTAAACGACGATATAGAACTTGAGGAAATAAAAAGTGAAGCTCAGCCCTTACAAGCTGAATCTAGTACGAATAGTGTAAACAGTAGTAGTAGTGTATCGGTGCAGACAGAAACAATAGAAACAGAACCCACACAAATTGCCCCTATTGCTCAACCCATTGTAGAACAAACGGAGCTTAACACCGATGAAAAAATTAAAATTGCTATAAACGGATTTGGAAGAATAGGTAGACAGTTTTTTAAGGTTGCCTTCGACAACCCAAATATTCAAATTGTTGCTATAAACGACTTGGGAAATTTAGAAAATTTAGCTTACTTACTGGAGTTTGACACAGTTTACAAAAGATACGATAAAAAAATTGCTGTAGTAGATAATTCTTTGGAGGTTGACGGTAAATCTATATCTTTTATCCAAGAAAAGGAGCCTGCAAAATTACCTTGGAAAGATTTAAATGTTGATATAGTAATAGAAAGTACCGGCTTTTTTACAAGTAGTGAAAAGGCTAAAGGTCACTTGGATGCAGGTGCAAAAAGGGTAGTAATTAGCGCCCCGGCAAAAGACGATGAAACCCCTACAGCAACACCAAATAATAATACAGAAGAACTAGCTAAATCTAAAATTACTAGTAATGCCAGCTGTACAACTAACGCTGCAACCCCTATTGCAGCAATACTAGATAGCGAGCTAGGCATAGAGTCAATGATTTTAAACACGATCCATGGTTACACCGGAGACCAATCACTAGTAGATGGTCCTCACAAAGATTTTAGACGGGGGAGATCTGCAGCTCAAAACATAATACCTACAAGTAGTGGGGCATCTTTAGCTACCGAAAAGGCTGTACCTTCATTAAAAGGCAAATCTGATGCATTAGCTATGAGAGTACCTGTAGTAGCAGGATCAATTTTAGATTTTACTTTTATTAGCAAAACTCCTACAAGTGTAGAAGAAATAAATAATATTTTTAGATCACTAGAAGAAAAGCCAGAATGGGGAGGGATTATAACTTTTACTGAAAAACCCTTGGTAAGTAGTGACATTTTACAAAATCCTCATGGCTCTATAATAGATTTAAATTTAACCCGAGTTGTAAATAAAAACTTGGTTAAAGTATGTGCTTGGTATGACAACGAATGGGGATATGTAAATATGCTATTAAAGCATGTTCTCATTGTAGGTAAATTGCTGTAAATGCTAAGTAAGAACGTTAAATCTTTTTTAGTTTCAGACACACTTAGTTATTCTGCTAGCAGTCTAATAAGTGTATTTTTAACTTTTTTAATATCCGATAAAATCACTCACGGAAGAATAGATATAGTAGGTTTTTTAATTGCCTATTATATGTTAACTAAAGGTGCAGTTGGTATTTATTTTTCTAAAAAATTAGATATTAAAAGTACAACCAAACAAAAACACTTAGTAACAGGATCGCACGTTTTATACGGTGTTTTAATAGCTCTAATGGGGTTTTCTACAACTATAATTCATATTGCTTTAATACTAACATTGTTGGGGTTTTTAGACGATCTTTTGTACCCATTAAAATGGGACATATTTTCCAAAATATTAGATAAAGGAAAAGAAACATACGAACTAAGCCTTCAGTACTTTTTTACAGCGATTGCAGCGGCTATTACTGCTGCAGTAGGTGGGTTTTTAGGTAACAGGGTAGGCTTAGAAACTGTATTTACAATATTTGGTGTGTTTTATGTTTTAAGTGGAATTGCCTTTTACCAAATAATTACAGAACACACACTAATTCAAAAAATACGAAGTATTATATAAAAAAGTATAGGAAGCTTAATCCTAGATACCTTAATATCCTTAATTAACCCTTTATCTAAAAGGTAAGTATAGTATAATAACTTATAGTATGTCTTTACCTAAACTTTACGAACAGATTGGGATAGAACCCCCCAGAGTACTGGATTATTATGGAGTAAGTACCGAAAACCTCCCTACAGAACTACCCAAAGAGGCTTCTCTTGAGGGAAAAACCGAATACCACTATAGATGGAATTTGGAGACAGGTACACGCCCAGGAGATGCACTAGCACTATGCTTTATTTGTAACACTTTATTAGAGGAAGAGGTACCTAACACAAACAGAATGCTAGATCTTTTGGTCTCCACAGGAATAGAATTCAGAACTAGAAACTTAAGAGGTCGATATAAATCAACTAACTTTATAGAAGAAGTCTCGAACTATGTTGGAACACCCGCCAAGTTTAACCGTAATCTAATGCAGGGACTTAGGTTTAGTGGGGTAACCGCAGTAAACCAAGGAGTACTATCAAAAACACACTTTTTTAATACAGTAGAAAATTTTATGCAGGATAATGCTTTGTTGCCAAAATCACAAAGGCTAGACCTCCATTTTCCAGATAACCCTGTATCCTGGTATGACTCCTTGTACACAAAGGGTAGAAGAGTTATATCCAGCTTTGTACCTTATGAACTAGATTTTTTTGAAAAGATGTTAGAAGTTTATGGATATCAAAGACTACCCTTTTTTCAATTAGTTTTAGAATATTACAGATCCTCCAGGAAGATAAGTCTAACCGGAGAGAATGGCCTTGTTTTTAGTCAAAGGGATGTCAATAGGGTACCTGTAGATGATAAAACTTTTCAAGCTTGCTTACGATTAAT